>VAPK010980447.1_pt1 | contig 20475 bp, 5 predicted proteins | sample 3395031 | NCBI WGS metagenome assembly VAPK01 (sample SAMN08290443, study PRJNA428436) | hydrothermal vent metagenome | isolation source: Deep-sea hydrothermal vent chimney 1 | place: Pacific Ocean: Juan De Fuca Ridge
AAGGCTTGTTGGCACAGGCAGAGTTCTGCACCGGCATCCTGGATCATATAATCCAGGCGTTCCTGAGGATAGTCCGGATCCAACGGGACGTAGGCCGCTCCGGCTTTAACGATGGCATGCAGGCTGATCACCAATTCAAGACTGCGTTCCATACACACGGCGACCAGGCTTTCTGTGCCGATTCCCTGTTGTTGTAAATAATGTGCCAGTTGGTTACTGCGCTGTTCCAGTTCAGCATAGCTGAGCTGCTCTTGCTCATAAATTACGGCAATGGCTTCAGGGGTTTTTGATGCCTGCCGACTCAGTAATTCAGGAATAAGTGCATCACTATATTTGTACTCTGTTGCATTCCAATGATGTAGTATTTGCTCTTGATAAGCTGAATTTAACAACGGGACAAAACACGTCTGACTCTGTTTGTAATCAGGCAGCTCATTAAGAATCGTCAGATAATAATCAGCCAGCCGTGCTGCATCATCGGTATCCAGTACATCGGTATTAAATTTAATCGAACCGATTAAATCCCCACCTGCTTCCATAAGTTCCAGCGCCAGGTCAAACTGGCCTTCTTGCTGAAACAGTTTGTAAGGTGCCAACGACAAACCACCCCAGTCCATGGTTTTATCTGCCAGTTGATCACTACTGTTCAAATCAAGAATTTGTTGTGCTTTTTGTAATTGTTGAAACAAAAAAGCAGCCTGGAATAATGGCGGACGACTGGTATCGCGCGACAATGCCAATCGTTCCATAACCACAGCCAATGGAAACTGCTGATGCACCATCGCTGAAAGTACTTCCTGGCGACAGGCTTGAATAAACTCTGTGACTGTCTGCTCTGAATTGAATTCAGATAGCAAGGGCAATGGATTCACAAAATAGCCAACAACCCCGGCATATTGATCATCATCCCGACCGGCCAAAGGAGTGCCTACACAGACTGTCTGCTGACCACTGCAACGGTGTAGCAGCAATTGATAAGCTGACAACAGAATGACATACAAGGTGACTCCAGACTCGGCAGCTAGCGATTTGAGTCTCGCCAGGGTTTTGCTATCGACTCTTAGCGGGTACGAGGCACCTTCATAACTGCGTTGTTTTGGAAATGGTCGCTTGGTCGGTAAATTCAATAACGGTGGTACATCAGAAAACTTGTTTCTCCAATAATCCCAATCCTGTTCCAATTGACCAGACTCAACCTGAGCGACCTGTTGCTCGGCAAACTGGCGATAGGTTGATGCCAGCCATGGCAAGTCAGGCTGCCTTCCAGCAACCAGTGCTGAATAAACCTGTGCCAATTCATCCAGCAACAACCATAAAGACCAGCCATCGCCAATAATGTGATGAAAAACGATCAACAACAAAGAGTCATGAGAGCTGCGTTGAAATAACCGTACCCAAAACAATGACTCCAGAGTATTCAACTTTTTGGCATCAAACACCTGGGCGCCTAAATTGAACGGAGTGTGATAACAAATATCTACTTGGTGTTGTAAGGCTTCTTCATCCCAGCCACTCCCATCGATCACCTGAAAATCCAATACTGCATCAGAACTAACAAACTGTTCAGGCTCGCCTTGCTGAGTTTGAAAGCGTAACCTGAGTGCTGGATGACGCTTGGTCAAATACGATAAAGCCTGACGCATTTTTTCACTGTCAACTACTGAGAGCACTCTTGCTGTAAATGCGACGTTATAGGCGGAACTCTGTGGCGCAGTCTGGTGTAAAAACCATAAGGCCCGCTGACCATAAGTTAACGCAAATGGTTGTTGTTCTTGAGCTTGAAAATGTTGGATTAATCCTTGTTTATTCGCTTTCAGGTCGTCCATCAAGTCTGCAGTCATGGACTGTTTGGGCGCACGATAACGCAATTTATCGTTTTCTAGCCAAACCTCTACCTGACGTTCGGCAAGCTTTTGTATTAACCCCTGAAGACTCAAAGTTCACCCTCCAGCATCTCTTGCTGGTTGGTATCCGGGATCTCATCAGGTGTTGAAGAGACTATCTGCTGTTCCAGATAATCAACCAAACCCCAACCGTTACTTTGCAATAATTGACTGACCGGAACCTCTGTTTGCAGGGTTTTACGCATTTGCGAACGAAATTCTACCGCTGCCAAGGAATCCAGACCCATTGAACTCAAAGGACTCTCTAACTCAAGCTGTACCATTGGTAGCTTTAATATACGTGTCAACTGTTGTTCAACCCAGTCGGTCAACATCATTCTTATTTGCTCTGGTTCTGCTGCCCGCAAACGCTCCAGGAATTTCTCACTATTTGTGACTGTGGTTTCACTATTAGCAACAGGAATCAGCTCTTGTAGCAAACCAGATCGATCTTCCAATGCGACATTCCTGGACATTGTCTGCCAATCAATATTAACAATACAAGTCTGGATGCTATTGTTATAGATTATTTGATCCAATATCACTTCAGCGTGTTGTTCATCAATCAGATTCAAACCAGACTGCTGCCAATACGATTGCACCCCAGGCTCACTGTTTTGTTGTATTCCAATTTGCCATGGTCCCCAATTGATACTATGGGCAGGAAACCCGTCATGAAAACGCTGCCACGCCAGCGCATCCATTGCTGCATTGGCCGCAGCATAGGCGCCTTGCCCAATACTACCCAGCAATGCATTGAGCGAAGAATACAATACAAAAAAGTCCAGAGACATTTTTCTGGTAGCATTATCCAGCAGGGTTGCAGCCTTTAATTTAACTTGATTTAATTGCTCTAAACGCTCTACAGACTGGTTGATTAGCAAGTCATCGTCAGTATAACCGGCACAATGTATAATCCCTTTTAATGTCCTACCAGACTGTTCGATGCTAACAAACAAATTCTCAACCGATTGCTCCAGGGTAATATCAATAGAGTTGACAACAAGTTCAAGATCCGGATATTGGTTTTGTAATGCTGTTAACTCAGTTGGTAATTTCGGGTTGTGCTGACGTGTTGTCAAATATAAATATCTAACACCTCGAGCAACTAGCCAGCGGGCGGTGACCAGCCCCAAAGCACCCAGACCACCTGTAACTAAATAACCGGCCTGACTGTCAATATTGACCTCAATCATGCTTTCGGGTTGATAGCGTTGTAAGCGTTGGCCTACTATTCCCTGCCCGGTTATCGCCAAACGCTGTTCGCCACTGTTATCCAATAATGCGGCCAACAAATCATGTTCTGTATTTAAATCGCCTGCACTCCAATCAATAATACGTGGTGACAACTCGGCATGTTCTTGCAACAAAACTGCAGCCATACCCCACAATCCAGCACCTATGTAATTAAGTTGCTCGCAAAATTCACCTTGCGCCTGTCGGGTAACCAGTGTCAAACGGGCACTATACCCACTTATTTGTTGAAGTAACCGCAACAAATGTGCACAAGCTGACATGGAATGATTTGGTTCGGTTGATAGCGTGAGAGCAGTCAGATCAACGATTTCATCGACACCAGACAAATCAACGTCCATGCTTTGTTTGTAATTGAGTGAACTGACATGATGACCTTTGCTTGACAATTGGTCAGCAATTGATTGATTGGGATTATCATGGATTAATAACCAGTTACGGGGCTTATCATTCGATATGACCCGATGTGGCCGCCATACTGACTGGTAGTACCAATCATTAATCGGCATCAGCATTTGTTTTAAACGACGCTCACTAATCGTTGTAACTTTTACGCCTGTGATGGAAAACTGCAATTGTTGTTGACGGTTGTAGATAAACAAATCAACCTGATCAACATTGTTTAACCCGCCACAGATCCAATGGCTATCGGCAAAATCATGTCTCCAACACTGTATACGGCGAATCTCCACTGGCAAACGCAAGTCGTCACCGTCATCATTAAAAATAGCCGCCATTAGCTGCATCGCCAGATCCAGTAAAACTGGATGCGGTGCGGACATGCGTTCTTTTATTAAAGGGAGATTGAGTTCGGCCAGAACATTGTTACCCTCTCGCCAGAGTTGTTCTATCCCCTGAAAATTGCTGCCATATTGCAAGCCATGCATGGAAAGTAATTGATAATACTGTTGCCCTGAAATCCTGACAGCATCTTTAGCCGACGATTCAAATACTTGTGGTTGACCATCCTCACTATCTGCTTTATGAAGATGCCCGCTGACATGTTGCTGCCAAGTATCCGAGTTTGATTGTTGACTTAGAATTTGCAAGCTATAGCCCGTCCAATCTTGTGTCAAAACCAGTTGTAATCTGATTACGTCTTGCTCGGAAATCAATAAAGCTTTTGTTATTTCCAACACATCAATAACAAAATCCATATGTCCGTCACGCTTGTGCATCGCCTCATAAATAATAGAGATCATTAACGCTAATGGAGCAATTATCAGCCCGTAAACCTGATGTTGCGTTAACCAGAGTCTTGTTTTGGCATCTAAATCAAACTCAAACACCTCAGTAATATCTGAAAACACTGAACTGCTAAGCCAATTTCCCCATAACCCATTTTGATTGCTAAATGATGACGCCTGATTGCTAAACCAGTCTGGCCAACAGCGCTGTCGTTGCCAAGGATATGTCGGCAAATTGATTAACCTGCCATCATTCAGTTTCTGCCAATTCAGCTCCAAGCCATCAAGTACCATACATGCCAAAGCTTGATTAATCGTTTGAATAGTATTCTCGGCAGAACAAGCAGCAACTACCGACAGATTTGATGAGTTTTCTTGCAACAGGCCGGTTAACACCGGTTTAGGCCCTATTTCAATCAACAAATCGAGACCAAGTTGCTCTAGTGCATCAACACTTTGCTTAAACAGAACAGGCTGACGCATATGTTGCAGCCAGTAATCGACCTGGGCAAAGCAGTCTGTCTCTGCTGTTGCCATTAAATTGGAAATAATCGGTATAGAAGACTTACTCAATTGCACTCTGGATAAAGCCTCGCCAAAAGCCGATGTAACTGAATCCATGCAAGCTGAATGAAAACCATGCGACGTTGCCAATTCAGTGTATTCAATCCCTTGTTCGCTACAACACTGCAAGAATTCTGTTAGCGCAATTTTCTCACCGGAAACAACCTGATTTTCCGAGCTGTTATAGGCAGCAATCACCAATCCCGAACATTCAGATAACCCAGAATATTTTGTTAACAAAGCTTGCACTTTGGGTACTGTTGCAAACACAGCAGCCATGCCGCCTTGACCTGGTGCTGTCTGCATAAGGCAAGCTCTATCGACAATCAGGCGCAAGCCTTGCTCCAAATCAAACACACCGGCAAGACAGGCAGCAATATATTCACCCAAACTGTGGCCGATCATACACGCTGGTTTTATGCCCCAGGCCATCCATTGTTTAGCCCAGGAATATTCAAACGCGAACAAGGCAGGCTGAGCATTCGCTGTTGCACCAATATCCTCAGCCGAGCTTTTATTCAACAATAAGTCTTTTAATTTAATATCGCTGAATTGCTCTAATATTTGCGCGCATCGATCAAGCTGTGTTGTAAACTCGGGATAATAACCGTACATTTGTGCAGCCATCCCTAACCACTGAGAGCCTTGCCCGGTGAATAACAGGCCGACCTGACTCTTGCTGGTAGTAACGACTTGATAACTGCCTGTTGCTTTCGCATCCTGTTCAGTAGCCAATTCAGTAAACTGCTCTAGTTTATTTTTAAATTCGCCCCCCGAATTAGCGATTAATACTAGGCGATGACTGAAACGCGAACGACGGCTATTCGCGCTGTAACAAATATCAGCCAAATGAATGTCTTCACTACTAAAAACCTGCCCGGCATAAACTGCAGCTAATTGTTGTAAAGCCGGAAAGGTTTTTGCTGATAATATCAGCAGATTAACGCCTTTCTTTGCAGGTATTAATGTATCCTCAATTTCGAGTTCTGGGGCTTGTTCCACAATTAAATGCACATTGGTGCCACTTAGCCCGAAAGAGCTGACAGCAGCTGTCCGTGGACGTCCATTTACCGGCCACTCCTGACATTGAGTCGGGATTTTCACTGGCCAGGACTGCCAATCGATATGCGCACTGGGCTGTGTAAAATGCAGCTGTGGAAATAGCTCCCCTTCATGTATTGACAAGGTGGTTTTAATTAAACCCGCAATTCCGGCTGCAGCTTCCAGATGACCTAAATTGGTTTTTACTGAGGCAACATAAATGGGATCCTGATCTCGATTCTTTCCATACATGGCTGCCAGAGCCCGCATTTCAATCGGATCACCCAGTGGCGTACCAGTACCGTGCGCTTCGATATAACCGACTTGCTCCGGCTTTACCTTTGCCGCTGACAGGGCTGAATTGATCACTGCTTGTTGTGATGGCCCTGACGGTATTGTTAAACCACCACTGGCACCATCCTGATTAACCGCTGAACCCCGAATAACCGCCCAAATAGAATCAGCGTTTTTCTCAGCATCGGATAACCGTTTTAAGACAATAGCACCACAGCCTTCTGAACGAATAAAACCATCTGCATTTTCCGCAAAGGTTTTACAGCGTGCTTGTGGTGAAAGCATTCCGGCACGGCTAAAAGCCACATAAGTCTCCGGCGCCAGAATAACGTTAACGCCACCCGCCAGAGCCAGATTACACTCACCAAGACGCAGGCTTTGGCAGGCATTATGAACGGCCAGCAAGGATGAAGAACAAGCAGTATCCAACGCCATGCTGGGCCCGGTTAAACCTAGGCAATAAGACAAGCGTCCGGCTAATATATTTAATGACGCTCCTGTCCCTAAATAAGCATCGATCTCATCAATTGGCAGTTTTCTGGCCATAATTGCAGCAAAATCAAAACTGCTGGCTCCGACAAAAACACCAGTCTGACTCGCATATAAATCTCCTGGAATAATATTGGCTTGTTCCAAAGCCTCCCAACAGACTTCTAACCACAAACGCTGTTGAGGATCCATTGCCATTGCTTCGCGTGGCGAAATATCAAAAAAACCGGCATCAAACTGATCCAGGTTTTCAATAAAACCGCCTTCCCGCACATACATTTTTCCAGGCTTTTCCGAATCGGAATCGAAGTAGTCATCAATCTGCCAACGCCATTCAGGCATCGGTTTTATCGCATCACCGCCTGTGCGCAATAATTTCAGAAAACCTGATAAACCAGTCTCAGCTCCAGGAAAACGACAGCCCATGCCAACAATGGCAATTGGTTCATTCAGTGGTTGCTGCGCAGTTTTTAATCGTGTTTCTAAAACATCAATCTTGGCTAATGCTTCCAACATCAATGCACGGTAATTTGATTGTTTCTGCACTTGATCAGTCACTTTTAATCCAAAGAGGCCAGTCGTTGTTCAAGTAAATCGGAAAGCTCCTGATCAGAATAATTGTCAAAATCATTCTTTACCAATTCTGGTTTTGGTTTAAAGCTGACAGGTAAATTCTCAACAAGATAATTCAACAATGCTTCTAGCGTTGGAAAATCAAACAGCATTGTCGATGGCAATTCAAATTCAAGATCTTGGCTTAATTTACGGGTAAATTCCATCGCCAGCACCGAATCAAAGCCCATATCAAACAAACGCTTTCTGGCAGCCAGATCCGCACTATCAGGGTTATGTAAAACCTGAGCAATAAGCTGGCGCAAAGCCTGTTCTAAAAGAATATGGCGTTGGGACTCTTTAGTCTGATTTAATAATCTGATTAAACTGCCAGCATGTTTTTGCTTTGTATCAACGTTTACATTTAACATTTGCTGATAATAATTCGGTGTTTGAAATGGTAATGCTGCAAAAAATTCAGACCAGCGCACCGGCGTAATCACTACTTGTGACAAGGACTGATTTAACATACGCTTAAACAACATTATTCCCTGCGTTGGCTGAACCAAATCAAAACCCTTCTCAGCCATCATCGCTTCAGCGTCTGCCGACATCCCTGCGCCACTCCAACCACCCCAATTAATAGTCATTGCAGATATGCCCTGGTTTCTTTTATTAAGCATTAAGGCATCAGCATAGGCATTCGCAGCTGCATAGTTGCCCTGTCCAGGCGCGCCTGTTATTGCCGCCAATGAGGAAAAAACCACAAAAAAATCTAACTCGCTTACAGGCAACATCTTATCCAGAAATTGTAATGCCTTTACTTTGGCTGCCCAAGGCTTATTAAAATCAACTGGATTCATATTCAATAATGCCGCATCGTTTAATATTCCGGCAGCATGAACAACACCTGTCAGAGGTGGCAAGGATTGCAACTGATCCAACAAGGTATCCATACCTTCCTGTAGTGCCAAATCAGCAGCGACTCCGACAATACGAACCCCTTGTTTAGCTAGTTCTTGCTGTTTTTGTTCAGCAACCGCAGACAAGCCGTTACGTCCGGCAATAACAACGCAGTTTGCTCCATTGCCAATCAGAAACTCGACTACCGCAAAACCCAAGGCGCCACTACCACCGGTGACTAAATAGGTTTTGTCGTTAACAATTTTTACAGTGTGCTCGCTTTGTGTCTGGTGGTGAGGCATTAGCCTGGCCGCATAGCATTGCTCTCCATGCAAAGCCAAGTGTTGTTCATTCGCCAACCCTGATAGCGTTATTGCCAGTAATTTCCGGTTAACACAATTGATATCATCGACATCCAGTATCAACCATTGTCGCTGAGAAAATTCCAGTGCTGCTGTTTTTAACAAGCCTATGACTGCGCTTTGCTTTGGACAAACAGGTTGATTATCGATTGCGGCTGAATGACAGGTAAATAATGTAACCTTTGCCGAAACTGCCTGTTTTTCTATCATCTGGATCAATGCCAAAAAACCCAGACAAGCACTGCTCTCATCCTGACCAACAAAGTCCGGAGCACAAAAAATGATATGCAAAGGCTGTGCGGCATTAAATCCAGCCGATTTATAGTGTTGCCAGAATCCTTCACTTAACAAATTGTCAGGACTCACAAGGACAAGCTGACCCCGCCCCCCCTGCAGCTGATCCATCAACTGTTCGGCAGTTTTGGTCCCGACACATAATATTTTCTCAACGACTGTTTGACTGTCAAAATCTCCTTTACTCATTAACTGCCAACCCGGTTGATAAAGCCAAGAGTCTAAATTTTTACTTTCAAGGTCTACAAATACCTCTCTGGATACTGGTTGAAAAGTAACCCCTTGCATTTGTACAAGCGTTGATCCAGAACACCCCAAAACAAGATTCACCTTTGCCGAATCAATCTCACTAACAGTTACCTGAGCAGAGCATTCCAGCTCTTGAGTGTTTGATTGGTAAAATTCAATGCTGTCAATGGCAACAGGCAGCCAGGTGTCAACTCCCTGAGTTTCTCCAAGCGCAACTCCTGCAGTTTGCATACAACCATCCCAAATCACCGGATGCAAACAATAACCAGTCTCAGTGTCCACTGGTTTAAGCACAGTGAATGCTGAGTGATTTTGATGTTTAATCTGAGTCAACACCTTAAACGTCTCTCCATAAACCACATCTTTTTCCTGAAACTGCTGATAAAGCATTTCAGGAGATAAGTGCTGCTGAAATTCAGACGAATTAGCTGAAAACTGGTTTTGAAAGGCAACTGACTGGTTCAGTTCACTGGTTACAGCCGTTATATGACGTTGCCAGTGTTCATCGCCAACACGTGAAAAGATACTGAGATGATATTGCTGATCCGAATTCTGACGCGCCTGTATTTGAACCTGAGTAAGTTCATCGGACGATAAAACCAATGCATGATCGATGTTAATTTTTTTAAGACGTAAAGACGTGGTATTACTAAGCAATTGACCTGCTGCTAATAACATTTCCAACAATACGGCCAAAGGTGTTATAAAAAGCCCAAAAACCTGATGCTCGGACAAATAAGCAGGTTCTTGTGGTGTAAGCCAGGATTCAAAATAGACAAGTGTAGAGTCAGCCAGAGCCAAACGCTTATGTAGTAAAGGATGTAATAAATCTTGTTTCTTATCAATTGAATTGTGAATTGAATGTAATTTTAATGCCTGTTCCGACAACCAATAACGTTTACCGGAGAAAGGATAAACCGGCAGGACCGGACGAACACCTTTCGGCTTGTCTACAAATACTTGTTTCCAATCCAGGTTAAACCCGTTCACATACAACCGAGCTGCACAATGCAATAGACTATCTGCTTGTTTGGGCCGCACACTGGAAAAAACCTGGCTTGACTCAATCGAATTTGCCAGTAACATTGGTGCAAGAACCGGCTTGGCTCCGCATTCCAGAAACGCAGTACAATGAAGCTGTAACAAGGATTGAACACCATCGGCAAACAGGACAGGTTGACGACAATGCTGCAGCCAATAATCTGACTTCGACATTTCATCATTTACCACTTGCCCTGTTACATTAGAAATCAATGTCATATAGGGTTTGTTGAATGTCACCGTATCCAGTGTCTGTTGCAATGCCGGTAAGACTGATTCCATCATTCGCGAATGGAAAGCGTGAGAGACCTGTAACAGGGTATTGTTAACACCATGTCCATCCAGCTGTTGCTTAGCCATTTCAAGCAAGGATTTATGCCCGGACAATACACAGTGTTGCGCTGAATTAATCGACGCTATATCCAGATCAGCCAGTAAATCATCAGCTAATAGTTCACTTAATTGATTGTGGCCAACTGAGACAGCCAACATTCCACCTTGATCGGATGCTTGCATTATTTTTGCTCTGGCAACGACCAGACGTAATGCATCTTTCAAACTAAAAACACCGGCCACACATGCTGCAACATATTCACCCAGGCTATGCCCCATCACAGCATCCGCTTCAATACCCCAGGATTGCCATAAGCGGTAAAGCGCATAATCAACTGAAAAAATTGCTGGTTGCGCGTAATAAGTCTGATTTATTTGTTGCTCATGACTGTCAAATAGCAAGCTCTGCAGTGAAATATCCAGATGATCCTGGAGGTGATCACCACATTGATCAATCGTTTGTTTAAAAACAGGCCAACGCTGATATAAATCCTCTGTCATGCCTGGATATTGCGAACCTTGCCCCGAAAACAAGACTGCCAACCCAGATAATTGCTGATGATTGCTAGACACATACAAACCATGAAAAGTCTGGCCTTGAGCTAATGCAATCAAACCCTGCTCATACTGTTGTTTATTTGCTCCGAGAATGACAGCGCGATGATTAAAATCAGCACGCCCTGTGGCTGCGTGATAGCACATTGATTTTATATTCAATGCACGCTGCTGCAACCATTCCTGGTATGACCCGGCAAGTATTGTTAACGATGCCTTGGATTGCGCTGTGAGTTTTAACGGCAAAACAATGTCAGAGTCAGACATGTATTCACCGGACTGGTTTTCCTGCTCTGGCGCCTGTTCAAGCAGAACATGAACATTCGTGCCACTCAAACCAAAAGCACTAACTCCTGCAACCCGATTTTGCCCATCATGCATAGCCCAGGGCATTAACTGCTCAACCACTTTAATCGGGATCGTTTGCCAGGGTATATGCGAGTTTGGTGTACTGAAGTTTAAGTGCGGAGGCAACATCTTATTTTGCAACATCAAGACAGTTTTAATAAAACCAGCTATACCTGCTGCGCCTTCCATATGCCCGAAATTAGTTTTTAATGATCCAACATACAATGGACTATCACTAGGGCGATCAGCCTGAACGCTACTCATTGCGCTGACTTCGATCGGATCACCTAAAGAAGTACCGGTACCATGCGCTTCGACATAGCTTACCTGTGACGGTGTGAGCGAAGCATCTGACAATGCTGCTTGCAACACTGATTCCTGGGCTTTTTCACTGGGCACTGTCAAGCCGCTGCTACGACCATCATGATTCGCAGCACTCCCTTTAATCACTGCGCACACCGGATCACCGGCTTGTATAGCATCAGTCAAGCGCTTTAATACCACCAGACCCACGCCATCACCACGACCAATGCCGTCAGCCTTTTCATCAAACGTCTTACACAAACCATCTTCAGCCAACATCATCGCCTGACTTTCAGTGATGCCAGCTCGAGCCGACAATTGCAGATTAATACCTCCAGCCAAGGCCATATCTATTTCTTTGCTGCGCAAACTTTTAACTGCCAGATGCACTGCTAATAATGACGAGGAGCAAGCGGTATCAACGACCATGGCCGGCCCTTGCAATCCATAATAATATGCCAACCGGCCTGCCAAAAAACTCGGTGCATTGCCAGTTCCGGTATGCACATCTATCGCCCGCTCGTCTTTGATTAACTCAGAGTATTCCTGGGTCATGCAGCCGATAAACACACCGGTACGACTATTGCGTAAATTTTTTGGATGAATCCCGGTACGCTCAAATGTTTGCCAGCTGGTTTCCAACAATAGACGTTGCTGAGGATCCATCTGCTCTGCTTCACGCGCAGAGATGGCAAAAAAATCAGCATCAAAACGTGCTATATCCGCTAAAAAAGCCCCATAACGACTACTGATTTTTCCCGGACGTTGAGGCGTCTCATCAAAATAATCCGCCAATGACCACAGTTCTGCTGGCACCTCAGAACGGGCATTATTACCCTCTGCCAAAAACCGCCATAAGGACTCAGGTGTGTCACACCCCCCTGGAAATCGACAGCCTAACCCAATCACGGCAATCGGCTCATGTTCAGCTTGTTGGTAATGGGCAAGCTTGCTGCGTAATTCACGCAACTCTTCCAATGCTCTGCGCATTAATGCCTGTTGTTTCTGTGCCTCAGTCATCAATATGCCCACTTTCCAATTGCAATAATTCCTGTTCCAGTAAATCAGCAATGTCATCCTTCGAATCATCTACGACCAAATCTTCCGACTTTTGCTGTTCCGTAAAATGATTCGAAAAAACATCGTTAACAAGAAAGTCCAGTAACTCATCAACCGAAGGATATTTAAATGCAAGCGTAGACGGTAAAGGCATATTGACTGCTTTTTGTAAACGATTTTTCAAATCCAGCATCATCAATGAATCCATACCCATTTCTGAAAAACCAATATCGGTGGTTAATCGTCCAGTATCGGACAAGCCTAATACCGCTGCCACTTGCTCAATCAGATAACTGGACAAAAAACGCTGGCGTTGTTTTAAAGGTAAAGCACTCAATTGCTCAGATAAAAGCGGTTGTTCAGTTTGCTTAACTCGCTGTAACGTTTTAGTTAGGGATGAACGATTAAATTTAAACTGTTGCCAATCGACGTTAAACAAGCCTATTTGTATGAGAGAGTGATCCTGAGCTTGCGCAAGCGCCTGATCAAGAAAAACAAACGCTTGATTAGGTGATAATTTAGCCATTCCAGTTAAGGCGAGTTGACTATCCTGTTGCCTATCTGCCATACCTGATCCAGCCCAAGGCCCCCAGTTAATACTCAAACCAGGCAAGCCCTGTTGGTGTCGCCAATGCATAAACGCATCCATAAAGCTATTGGCTGCTGCATAATTACCCTGCCCTGGAGCGCCTAATAAAGCTGCAACTGATGAATAGGCGATAAAACAGTCCAGTTTAAGATTCCTACTATATTGATGCAGATTCCAAAGACCAGAGACTTTAGGCTTCAGTACTTCCTCTAGCTGTTTTGATCGAATATTGGCAATGACGCTGTCACTTAAGACCCCGGCAGTATGAATAATGCCACGCAAATCAGATCCATATTGCTCCAATACTGCCTTAACCTGTGGAGCATCTGATACATCTACCTTAACTTCATGGACTTCAACTCCTTGTCGTTTGAGTTCAGCCATTTGCTGTTTCCCAGCTTCAGACAACCCCCGACGCGACATCAATACCAGTTTGTTAACTCCCTTTTCTACCAGCCACTGTGCTGTTTGTAATGCCAGAGCTCCAGAGCCACCTGTCAGTAAATAAGCTCCCTGCCAATTAATTGGTGATTGTTGCTTTGGCAGCCCTGAGAGATGTAACCTGGGTGAAAACAGGTTATCTGAGCGCAAAGCAATTTCAGTTTCTGTTGATTCAGTTTTTAGAATTTGTACAATCTGGCTAAGCGAAATATCAGCCTGATCCAAATCCAGACACTGGCAAGGATTTAATGGATATTCGCAGTTAAAACTACGCAACAAACTAGACACTAAATCCACCGTTGGATCAATTGAATCCTGCGTAATCACCAATCTGGCTTGCTGACTGATAACACCAATTATTAGTCCAGTCTGTTCTGAATAGGCAATAATTTTCTGCAAGTAACCAAGTAAAGTTTCAGTGTTATATTCAGCCTGCTTCACCAAATCCTGATCTGGGTGACTCGCATCCAAACATAACAAAACCCCTTTAATCTGGTGCAAGTCGTGCTTGATAAAATCTTCCAGGCTAATCCACTTTGCACAATCAGCAGTCTTGGCAATTTTTCTGGCTAGCGTCTGCCCAACAACCAACCAGGGACGAGTCATCGACTCAGGTTCCGAATGTTTGATCGCAGCTATCTCTTCCCAGTCAACAGCATAAACATTTTTATCCAACATCAACGCTTGCTGCATTGTTTTTTGATCGGCTTTGCGCATTGTAATGCCTGACAACTCAACGATAGTCTGGCCTTGTTCATTAAACAGTGTCACCTGTCCACTCACCACACCTTTTCCTGTGTTGCCATCATCCTGCAAACTTGCATAACACCATAAACTGGTCAAACTGTTTTCAACTGCTATTTGCATATTATCAACGCTAACTGGAATATACGTTTCTGTATATTTTTCCGGCACTGCCGCACCCAACAACTGAAAACAGGCATCAATTAAACCCGGAGGGATGCCAAATTGCTTCTCTGACATAGTCAACGAGCGAATCTCAGCAATAGCCTGACTCTGGCCTTTGAAAAGCTGTTTAAACCAGCAAAAACTTTCCCCTAACTGCACTTGTTGACGCTTTAACAACTGATAAAATGCTTGTACATCAATTCGCTCAGAACAATGCTGCTTAAGTTCTGACAGGCTATATAAAACACTACTTGCGGTGCTTTTTTCCAACAGCGCCTGCATATGCTCGATATAATCAGTGCCTTGTTTATCTATCAAGGTAATGACTTTAAGTTGATATTGATTATCAGCAGATGGAGTTAGTCCTACCTGTAATAAGCGTTGCTCATTCTGTTTAAGTTGCAAGACCTCAATAAACTCAATATTTTCGATTTTAAAGGACTTGTTATTAAATACTTTATTACCAACAGCCACCAGAGCCGATAAATGACAAGCTCCAGCTACAACGATTTCACCAAACACTTTATGATCAAGCAAAAAAGGTAGCCGCTGACAACCGATACTGCCTTGATATAAATTACCTGCCCATAAAGGTGTATTAATTGATTCTTCCAACATCGGGTGAATGCTTGAATCAGGGCTCATAGCTGTTTTAACTTTTGTGTTGGAAAACCAGTATCGTTGCCTTTGCCACGGATAATTGGGCAAACTTATCAATGATCTGCGTCGTCCTTGATAAAACCCTTGCCAGTCCAACTGATAACCTGATTGATATAAAGCAGCCACAACCTGCTGGCAGGAAAACCAGTCATTACCACTGGAATCTAGTGAACAAAATGCATTATCCTGGGTTTGTTGAGATAATGCTGTCAGTATTGGTCGAGCACCCAATTCAATAAAGAAGTTACCACCCAGTTGCTTAGCACTTGTTAACGCCTGATGAAATAGCACTGGTTTCCTGGCATGTTGCATCCAATATTCTGCGCTAGTTATTCCTTCAATTTCCTGCCCCCCTGTCACAGAGGAAATATAACGAAACTGTGGCTTATTAAACTTAACTTGACTAAGACAGGCTTTTAATTCAGATAAAACACTATCAACGTGTGGAGAATGAAAACCGCGTTTTACCGATAATAATTTAGTCTGCACATCCAGTTGTTGCGCTTTTTCGATCAAATGCTGTACAGCTGTACCATCACCGGAAACAACTACTTGCGCATCTGCATTGACAGCAGCAATCGATAACTGGTTTTCCATGCCTTGTAACATAGCCTGCACTTGACCCTGCTTAGCAAATATTGCAAGCATCGCTCCATTTTCCGGTAAAGACTGCATTAATCGACCACGGCAACAAAGAATTTGTATTGCCGCATTCACGTCAAACACTCCGGCAATACAAGCTGCAGCATATTCACCCACACTATGCCCTAAAAGCATTGACGGCTTAACACCCCAGGAAAGCCACATTTTTGCCAACGCATACTGCAAAGCAAATAATGCAACTTGTTCGTGCTCAGTTTGCTGCAGCAAAGTCTCTGCCTGATCACCATATAGCAGTTCTGTTGCCTTAATATGTCCTTGCTTTACCAATGCCTCATCGCAAACATCTACACTAGCCTTAAATACAGGCTGCGTACCATACAGTGCCAAGCCCGCGCCAGCTTTAACACTTCCTTGCCCAGCAAATAAAAAAGCGGGGGCAATATTCGACTGATCAATTTTCTTCCACTTGGTTTTAGCTAATGTATCGCGTAGAAAACTTTGTAATTGTGAGACATCATTCACTATTGTCGCTATGCGCCAAGGGTAATCATCCCGACTGATAGTTGCACTAAAACAAAAATCAGCAAGTTGTTCCGTATTGGTTTCTGCCAGTTTATTAACATGTAACTGTATCCAGTCCTTTAGCGCTGACTCAGATTTTGTTGACAATTTGAATACATAACTCCCTTCAAACTGTGGTGATAGAGATTGTTCTCTGGATTCAGCTACCAGCACCTGTACATTAGTGCCGCTTAAGCCAAATGAGCTGACTATTCCCACTCTAGCTTCTGAAGTCTTTGGCCAATCGACAGCCTGATTAGCAACCTTAATGGGATAATCTTGCCAGGGGATGGCTGGATTGGCTTGATCAAAATGCAGACTGGCGGGAATCTTGTCATTTTTTATCGCCAGAATCAGCTTTATCAGACCCGCGATACCAGCCGCCGCTTCCAAATGACCGATATTGGTTTTAACAGACCCTAACAGTAATGGTTTATCAGATTGACTTCGTAGCGATTCGGCAAGGGCATTGAATTCTATAGGATCACCAAGCGATGTACCGGTACCATGCGTTTCGATATACCCCAACTCATCCGCTTGTGTGTTCGCCACAGACAACAATTTACACAATAACATCTGCTGAGCCCGACCATTAGGCACTGTTAATCCACTGCTATGACCGTCATGGTCAACCGCAGAACCACGAATAACCGCCAAAACCCGATCTCCATCCCGCTGTGCATCAGACAAACGTTTTAAGGCAATCATTCCTGCGCCTTCACCCCGACCATAACCATCGGCTGAGGCAGCAAAACTTTTACAACGACCATCTTTAGCCAGTGCCTTGGCATCAGACATAAACACAAATGCAGAAGGTGATAGCATCAGTTGAACGCCGCCGGCTAAGGCAAAATTACATTCTTGGGCACGCAGACTCAAACATGCCTGATGTACTGCCAGTAATGAAGAAGAACAAGCCGTATCAATTGAATAACAAGGACCTTGCAACCCTAGATGATAAGACAAGCGGCCCGATGCAAAACAAAATCCGTTGCCTGTCCCTGTATAAAGTCCCGCAGCTTGGTTATCTGTTGACTCGCGTAACAATTCCAGATAATCCTGTTGACCAATGCCTATAAATACACCGGTTTGAGTGTTTTTTAACTTGCTTGTGGCGATACCAGCGTCTTGGAGGGTTTCATAAGCTAACTCCAACAACAAACGCTGTTGAGGGTCAAGGTAGTTGGCTTCACGCGGAGGAATAGAAAAAAAATCGGCATCAAAACCATCCACTTGTTCCAGAAAAGCCGCTTCGTTTACATAAGTTGTACCCGGCATTTCACCAGAAGAATCGAAAATAGAAGCATGTGACCACCGATCCTCGGGAATTGGACCAACAGTATCGACACCATCAATCAGCATTTGCCAGTATTGATCTGCAGAATCAGCGTTGCCAGGAAAATGGCAACCAATTCCAATCACCGCAATCGGCTCGGTCCGGGATCGCTGACTAAGCTCCAGTTTGGCCTGCAACTTTTCCATCGCCAGGAATGCTTTTTGAAGGGGAGTCAGCAATTTATTATTGTATTCGGTAGTCAAATAGCGTCTCTTAACACAATATTTTGAGTTGATCGGTAATGACCCTAATTTGCTGACTCACAATATTTACGGGGTCTCTAATGTGCTTTTTACACCAGATGAAAAACTACTGGCTAAATTAAGTGAGTGCTGATTAACTCGCTCACATTATTATTCTCCATCATATGTCCCTTATCTATCATTATTTTTATCAGACCAAAAGCCGCTCGATTTTTTTATTGTTGCGTTAATTCAAGTTTTTAACAATTGTAACGCAAACAAACTCTGTAATTCCAGCTATTCTCAGTCCCAACTACAATTTCCTTATGAATTAAATTGTTTGTTTTCTATAGAAATTACTTCAATAATACCCATTTATTAAACACCAAGATTAAGTGTTAGTCACTCATTATAAAATTATTTTTCAAATGCGGGAGCTAGAAGCAAAAAACAGGCCTATAGAGCAATTATTACAGTTAATAAATCTAGTACTACTCGCATAGCGCAATGTCACCAACTTAAGCCACAACCTTCTGTAATTACTGTATTCTTTTGTAACAAGGATGAAATTTCTTGTGACTGCTGCTATGTTTTTTGCGTTCAAAGCTTCTGTCTGGTCGTATTATCGTCAGACTTTGTCTGATTGTTTCTACTAATTCTTAATATCCTTGCATTGATATCAAACCGTACAAACATTTTACGATAGTGTCTTTCATCATTGATAAAACTTGTGCAAAATTAATCTGGTAACGGCACTGAAGGTGCGGTAAAGTCTGATCTGCATACCGTTGTGCGGTAAACACCGCAATGGCTGCTAGATTCAGGCTCAGGATAGTCTTGCTGAACACTTAACATAGATTTGCCGGTAAAATTCTCAATCTCCAACCAGGATTTATGACGTTTATAGCCTTCTTCAATTTGCCAGCTTTTATGATAGAGCGCTTTAATGCCTGGGCTGGATAGCGTTGAGCATTCAACATTCTTTTGTAGCAGGGATGAAATTTTTTGCTGGCCCCACTGCGTTTTTTACGCTCAAAGCGTCTGCCAGGACGTATGATCGTCAGACTTTGTCGCATTGTTTCTACTAATTGTTCATATCCTTGCATCGATATCAAACCGTACAAACATTTCACGATGGTGTCTTTCATCGTTGACAAGGCTTGTGCAAAATTAATCTGGTAACGGTATTTTCGGTGCGGCAGCATCTGATCTGGATGCCGCTGTGCGGCAAACACCGCAATGGCTGTCAGATTTAGGCTCAGGATACACGCATGATAGTCTTGTTGCACACTTAACACTGATTTACCGGTAAAATTCTCGATTTCCAACCAGGATTTCTGGCGCTTATAGCCTTCTTCGATTTGCCAGCGCTGATGATATAACGCTTTAAACGCCTGAACTGGATAACGTTGTGTGTCTAGCAGGTTGGTCATTAAATAGTACACCTTGTTTTTCACAGTGATGCGCATCAAACGCACTGTCTTCGATTCAACGGACAAGCCATTGTCTTGGCATTTGCGTCTTGCTTCATCGCTAGCCGTCAAGGTGACGATCTGCTGCTTAGCTCCAGAGGCAACGAATTGTCTGACTTCGGTATTAAAGTCAGCTTTGACACGCATACACCAGTCACGTTGATAAGACTGATGTGCGGCCATTAACCAGAATGCCGGATAGCCTCTGTCATACAGGATCAAGTCACCCGCTTGTGTGGCTTTCAGATGTTTGAAGGCAATCTCGCGTTCATCACTGCGATAGAGAAACAGTTGAGCATCAATAATGATTTTCTGGTGGATACCGTAGAGCGCTGAACCGAGTGCCATCGGGACTTCATCCGTGTGTTGGTTCAATTGTGGTGCGACTCATCGGAAACAGTACAAACGGCACAGCAGTGCGTTGTTTTAAATGGCGTTGCAGATCAAACACCAGTTCGATTTCATCAATCAGGCGATCCGGCACATCCACCCGTCAATATTCCGGTGGCCGTGGATGACCATTTCTATCCAGCTTGCGCTTTTTGATGGTCTGAAACACCAGCACCCGATCATCCAGCAGAACTTGATCAGAGTGCAAGGCTAACGCCTCGGATATGCGGCATCCACTATAATGCAGGATATGACAGAACACCCACTGCTCACGCACCTCATCAGATGAGACGGTTAAGAAACGGTCGCGTTCCTGTTTGTTCAGATACAGCCGTCCATCCTGATGATCATACAAGGTCATTTCGGCTTTAAAGGTGGTCATTATTTTTGATTTTTCTCCTGTTTGAAACAAGTCTTATAGATTTGTTTCATTATCACAGAAAAAAGCCGGTGTCAGGTGTCACCCACTGTCAAGCGCCGATCATTCACTGTGTTGTGCGTGAATGTTGAAACACTATTAACCATTGGGTTGCACCAGCCCTTAATCGGTATCTGGTTTGACATAACGGGTTGCTTAATAAAGCGACTGAGGTAGGCAGTCGTGGTTTCTGTTTGTACACA
>VAPK010415050.1_pt1 | contig 20467 bp, 36 predicted proteins | sample 3395031 | NCBI WGS metagenome assembly VAPK01 (sample SAMN08290443, study PRJNA428436) | hydrothermal vent metagenome | isolation source: Deep-sea hydrothermal vent chimney 1 | place: Pacific Ocean: Juan De Fuca Ridge
GAATTGATTGCACCGATTGCGATGGAAGAAGGCTTACGCTTTGCGATTCGTGAAGGTGGTCGTACGGTTGGTGCTGGTGTCGTCGCTAAGATTGTAGAATAAATTAGAAGTTAAATTAAAAGCGGTAGGCTTAAGTCTGCCGCTTCGCTCTTTATAAGGAAGAAACATGGCAACTCAAAAAATTCGTATTCGCTTAAAAGCATTTGATTATCGATTGATTGATCAATCAGCTTTAGAGATTGTAGAAACGGCTAAGCGTACAGGCGCAGTTGTAAAAGGGCCAGTGCCGTTGCCAACCCGTATTGAACGTTTTGATATATTGCGTTCACCGCACGTATATAAAACATCGCGTGACCAATTTGAAATCCGCACACACCAGCGTTTAATGGATATTGTCGAGCCTACGGATAAAACGGTAGATGCTTTGATGAAGCTTGATTTGCCAGCAGGCGTAGATGTGGAAATTAAGCTTTAAAGCTTAGTTGTAATTCAATGAAGAGTTCGGTATAATTCGCGCTCTTTGCACAGAAGTCGGTCAATTGTAATCGGCTTTTTAACTAAATAATAAGGAATAGATCATGAGCTTAGGGCTTATTGGTCGCAAGGTAGGAATGACTCGCATTTTTACTGAGGATGGCGCAAGTGTCCCAGTAACTGTGTTAGAAGTTACCCCTAACCGTGTGACTCAGATCAAGACAGCTGAAACAGATGGTTATACTGGCCTTCAAGTTGCTTTCGGCGAACGTCGTGCTAGCCGCATCAACAAGTCGCTAACGGGGCACTATGCCAAAGCGGGTGTTGCAGCAGGTTCAGGCATAAAAGAATTCAATGTAGACAGTGATGTGTTGGCTAACCATGCGGTTGGGTCAAATATTACTGTTGAGCTTTTCGAAGCGGGTCAATTGGTTGATGTAACTGGAACCTCTATTGGTAAGGGTTTTGCAGGGGTGATTAAACGTCACCATTTTAAATCCAACCGGGCATCTCACGGTAACTCATTAGCACATAATAAACCTGGCTCAACGGGTCAAGCGCAAGATCCTGGCCGTGTTTTTCCTGGTAAGCGTATGGCTGGTCACTTAGGTAATATTAAGGTAACAACGCAAAATCTAGAGGTCGTACGTGTCGATGCTGAGCGTAATTTATTGTTGATTAAGGGTGCTGTACCTGGCGCCAAAAATAGTGATGTTGTAGTGCGTCCTGCAGTTAAGAATAAAGCGACCAAAATGCGGGGAGCTAAATAATGGAAATTAAATTAATTGACGGAAATGGCAAGGCTGCCAAAAAGGGTGTCACTGTTTCTGATGCTGCTTTTGGCCGTGAGTTTAACGAGGCGTTGGTGCATCAGGTTGTTGTAGCCTATATGGCCAATGCAAGAACATCTAACAGTTCGCAAAAAACACGCGGGACGGTAGCGCATTCAACACGTAAACCTTACGCACAAAAAGGCACAGGTAACGCACGTGCTGGTATGACATCTAGTCCAATTTGGCGTGGGGGTGGACGAGCATTCCCCAATAGCCCAAATGACAATTACAGTCAAAAAGTAAACCGTAAAGCGTATAAAGCTGGCATGCAAACCATTTTTTCAGAATTGGTGCGTCAAGAGCGTATTGCTGTTGTTGATAGCTTTAAAGTGGACACCCCTAAAACTAAACAGTTTGTAGAGAAAATAAATGGTTTAGGTTATAAAGATGGTGTGTTGCTGTTAACGGATGGCTTTGATGAGAATTTATATTTGTCTTCACGCAACTTAACGAATGTGATGGTTGTAGAGGCGGAATTCGCGGATCCTGTTAGTTTGGTGCGTTTCCCTCATGTATTGGCTACGGCTGGTGCAGTGAAAAAGCTCGAGGAGATATTAGCATGAGCGCAATAATTCATAGTCACGACAGGTTGTTACAAGTCATTGTTGCACCTCAAATTACAGAGAAGGCAACTTATATTGCTGATAAACACCAGCAAATAGCTTTTAAGGTTCGTACGGATGCGACTAAACCAGAAATAAAAGCAGCGATTGAGTTGGTGTTTAAGGTTGAGGTTGAAGCGGTAAACGTAGCAAATGTATTAGGTAAAACGAAGCGCGCAGGCCGTCGTATCGGTAAGCGTAACGACTGGAAGAAAGCTTATGTGAGCTTGAAGCCAGGTCAAGAAATTAACTTTGCAGCTGGCACATAAGGAGAGAAGAGATGGCATTAATTAAAGTTAAACCAACTTCCCCGGGTCGCCGCGGCCTTGTTAAAGTTGTTACCCCTGATTTATACAAAGGTAAGCCATATGCACCATTGTTAGAAAGCCAGCATAAAAATGCTGGCCGTAATAATAATGGCCGCATTACGACACGTCATCAAGGTGGTGGTCACAAGCAGCATTATCGTATTGTTGATTTCCGTCGTAATAAAGATGGCATTCCAGCGAAGGTTGAACATCTTGAGTATGATCCAAATCGTACTGCACATCTTGCATTGCTATGCTATGCGGATGGTGAGCGTCGTTATATTATTGCACCACGCGGCGTTGCTGCAGGTGATCAGTTGATTAGCGGTGCGGAAGCGCCGATTAAAGTGGGGAATGCATTGCCGCTGCGTAATATCCCAGTGGGTAGCACAATACATTGTATTGAATTGAAGCCGGGTAAAGGCGCTCAAGTTGCGCGCTCAGCGGGCACTTCAGTTCAGTTGCTTGCGCGTGAAGGTATTTATGCGCAGCTGAGATTGCGTTCTGGCGAAGTTCGTCGTGTGCATGTCGACTGTAAAGCAACGCTAGGTGAGGTGGGTAATGAAGAGCATTCATTGCGTTCTATCGGCAAAGCTGGTGCAATGCGCTGGCGTGGCGTTCGTCCAACCGTTCGTGGTGTGGTGATGAACCCAGTTGATCACCCGCATGGTGGTGGTGAAGGTCGTACTGCTGCTGGTATGCATCCAGTAAGTCCTTGGGGCGTTAAAACTAAAGGTTATCGTACTCGTAATAATAAACGTACAGACAATATGCGCATTAGTCGCCGTCCGAGAGGCGTAAGGTAAAAATATGGCACGTTCAATTAAAAAAGGTCCATTTTTAGATGGGCATCTTGCAAAAAAAGTAGAGGTTGCTGCCGCAACTCGTGATCGTAAACCAATTAAGACTTGGTCTCGTCGGTCTACGATATTGCCAGACTTTATCGGTTTAACGATTGCTGTGCACAATGGTAGAGCACATGTGCCTGTACTCATTTCTGAAAACATGGTTGGTCACAAGCTTGGTGAATTTGCGTTAACACGTACATTCAGAGGGCACGCGGCTGATAGAAAATCGAAGAAATAGGAGCTCATGATGCAAGTTACAGCAGTATTAAAAGGTGTGCATCTTTCTCCGCAAAAAGCAAGGCTGGTAGCAGATCTTGTGCGCGGTAAAAAAGTTGATTACGCATTAGATATTTTAAATTTTACGCCTAAAAAGGGTGCTGAAATTATTAAGAAAGTTGTTGAGTCTGCGATAGCAAATGCAGAGCATAATAATGGTGCTGATATTGACGAATTGAAGGTGACTTCAATTTATGTTGATAAAGGTATTGTATTTAAAAGAATTCGCGCTCGTGCTAAAGGTCGTGCTGGGCGTATTATTAAACCAACTTGCCACATTCATGTGACAGTTGGCGATACAAAGGCATAATATGGGACAAAAAATAAATCCAATTGGCTTCCGCCTAGCAGTACAAAAAAACTGGTCTTCACGCTGGTATGCAAATACCAAAAATTATCCTGCATTGTTGCAAAATGACATCAAGGTGCGAGAGTTTTTAACGAAGAAATTATCAAATGCTGCGGTTAGTCGTGTTGTGATTGAGCGACCTGCTAAAAATGCAAAAATTACAATTTATAGCGCGCGTCCAGGTGTTGTTATCGGAAAAAAAGGTGAAGATATAGAGGCGCTTCGTTCATCATTGCAAGGCTTGATGGGTGTGCCGGTTCATTTGAATATTGAAGAAGTGCGTAAGCCAGAAATTGATGCATCATTGATTGCGCAGAGTATTGCGCAACAGCTTGAAAAGCGTGTTATGTTCCGTCGTGCGATGAAGCGTGCAATGCAAAATGCAATGCGCTTAGGTGCGAAAGGCATTAAGATTATGAGCGCAGGCCGTTTGAATGGCATCGAGATTGCGCGTACTGAGTGGTACCGCGAAGGCAGGGTGCCGTTACACACTTTACGTGCTGATGTGGATTATGGTGTGGCAGAAGCTTTAACCACCTACGGCATTATTGGTATTAAAGTTTGGGTATTTAAAGGTGAGGTATTTGCTGATAATGCACAGCCAGCTAAGGGTGCAATAGAGGCGCCTGAAGCTGCTCAGCCAGAAAAAAAAGTAAGAAAGCCGAGGACTAAAGATGCTGCAACCAGCTAGACAAAAATATCGCAAGATGCAGAAAGGTCGTAATAAAGGTATTGCTACGACCGGCAATAAAGTAAGTTTTGGTGATTTTGGATTAAAAGCTATTGGGCGTGGCCGTTTGACGGCGCGTCAAATCGAGGCAGCACGTCGTGTAATGACGCGCCACATTAAACGTGGTGGTCGTGTGTGGATTCGTATCTTCCCAGACCAGCCAATTTCTAAAAAACCAGCTGAAGTACGTATGGGTAAAGGTAAAGGTAGCGTTGAGTTTTATATTGCGCAAATAAAGCCTGGAAAAATGCTATATGAAATGGATGGCGTAAGTGAAGAGCTTGCACGTGAGGCTTTTAGGTTAGCAGCAGCTAAATTGCCAATCCCAACTGTGTTTATGACACGTCATATTGGTAGTTAAGGAATAAAAATGAAAGCCAGTGAATTAAGAAGTAAAAAAACTGATGAGCTAAATAAAGAGTTGATTGAGTTGCGCCGCGCCCAGTTTTCGTTGCGCATGCAGTCTGCAACACAGCAGCTTAATAAGCCAGATCAGATTTTAAAAACACGTCGCGATATCGCACGTATTAAAACCGTGCTTGCTGAACAAGCTAAAGCTTAATCGAGGAATAGATGATGACTGAAGAAGTAAAAGTCGTTCGCTCTTTAGGCGGCCGCGTTGTAAGTAATAAAATGGATAAAACAGTGAGTGTATTGGTGGAGCGTAGAGTTAAGCATCCGCTAGTGGGTAAGGTTATTTCCAAGTCTAAAAAACTTCATGCGCATGATGAAAACAACGAATGCAATGAAGGTGACTTGGTGACAATCACTGAAAGTCGCCCACTTTCAAAAAATAAAAGCTGGGTGGTAAGTAAGGTAACTAGAAAAGCCTAATCTAAGGCGCTTTTCAAAGGTGGTAAATATTTACATTATCTAGTTGCTAGCTGATGTAAATGGTATATAATGTTGGACTTTTCGGCACTCGTGATTTATTAGCAAAGGTTAAAAAATCACAAAAGCAAGTGCCCCAATACTGACCGTGGTCTATTGGCCGTACTCAAAACATAGAGGCGGCTGGATTGGTTAATACGGATTAAGTTGGAGATTTTTCTCATGATTCAAATGCAGTCTAGGCTTGAAGTAGCTGATAACACGGGCGCACGCTCTGTGCTATGTATTAAAGTGTTGGGTGGCTCAAAGCGCCGTTATGCTAGCGTCGGTGATGTTATTAAAGTGGCGATTAAAGATGCTGCGCCACGTGGCCGTGTAAAAAAAGGCGAGGTCTACAATGCTGTGGTAGTTCGTACTGCTAAGGGTGTGCGACGTTCAGATGGCTCTTTAGTTAAGTTTGATAGCAATGCCGCAGTATTGCTAAACGCTAAATTAGAGCCAATCGGTACACGTATATTTGGCCCGGTGACACGAGAGCTTCGTAGTGAGCGATTCATGAAGATTGTTTCTTTGGCCCCTGAAGTACTGTAAGGGCGAAAGAAAAGGATAAATAAAATGAGCAAAATTCATAAAGGTGACCAAGTCATCATTAACACAGGTAAAGATAAAGGCAAGCGCGGTATAGTGGCGCGCGTGCTTGATACTGGAAAAGTTATTGTTGAAGGTATCAATCTAGCTAAAAAACATACTAAGCCAAACCCGATGAAAAACGTTGCTGGTGGCATTGTAGAAAAAGAAATGCCGCTCGACGTGTCTAATGTTGCCTTGTTTAATGCTGCAACAGAAAAGGCCGACCGTGTTGGTTACAAAGTGCTGGCTGATGGCAGTAAAGTCCGTGTATATAAGTCTAATGGCGAAGCGGTTGAATAGGATAAATTATGGCACGCTTAAAACAAATTTTTAATGACACAATCGTAAAAGAATTAACGAAGCAGTTTGGTTACAAATCTGTCATGCAAGTTCCTCGTATTGAAAAGATTACCCTGAATATGGGTGTAGGCGAGGCGGTGGCTGACAAGAAAGTAATGGAGCATGCTGTTGGCGATATGGAGAAAATTGCAGGTCAAAAAGTAATTGTGACTAAAGCAAAAAAATCAGTCGCTGCATTTAAAATTCGTGATGACTACCCTGTTGGTTGCAAAGTAACACTGCGTCGTGAGCGTATGTATGAATTTTTAGATCGTTTAGTGACGGTCGCTATTCCACGTACACGCGATTTCCGTGGCCTTTCTCCTAAATCATTTGATGGGCGTGGAAATTATAATATGGGTGTTACAGAACAAATCATATTCCCAGAAATTGAATACGATAAGATCGATACGATTCGCGGTTTGAATATTACGATTACAACAACTGCAAAAACTGACGAAGAAGCTAAAGCGTTGCTTTCTGCATTTAACTTTCCCTTTAAAGGCTAAGAGACATGGCAAAGACATGTATGGTACAGCGCGAGATTAAACGTCGCGCAATGGTAAAAAAATTCGCTGTAAAACGAGCAGCATTGAATATAATTATTAACGATCAGTCTATCAGCACTGAAGAGCGTCGCGATGCCCGTATGAAATTGCAAGCATTGCCACGTAATTCTAGTCCTGTGCGTTTACGTAATCGCTGTGCGTTAACGGGGCGCCCACGTGGTGTGTATAGTAAATTTGGTATCGGGCGTAGCAAGTTGCGCGATTTGATAATGGCTGGCAAAGTGCCAGGCGTTACAAAAGCTAGCTGGTAATTAAAGGAATAGATCTATGAGTATGAGTGATCCAATAGCCGACATGTTAACGCGTATTCGTAATGCGCAAGCAGTTAACAAATTATCGGTTTCAATGCCAGCATCTAAATTAAAAGGTGCTATTGCAAATGTGCTAAAAGATGAAGGTTATATTGAAGATTTTGCAGTGTTGCCTGCTGATGGAAAGCCAATCTTAAATATTAGCTTGAAATATTATGCTGGTCAGCCAGTTATTGAGAAAATTGAGCGTCTAAGTAAGCCGGGATTGCGCGTATATAAGAGCGGCAAAGACATACCAAAAGTGATGAATGGTCTTGGTGTGACAATCGTGTCTACATCTAAGGGTGTGATGACAGAACGTAAAGCACAAGCTGCCGGTATCGGTGGTGAGCTCTTGTGTGTAGTGGCTTAAGGAGAAAACTATGTCTAGAGTTGCTAAAAATCCAGTGGTTGTTCCTGCTAAAGTTGAAGTGGTGTTGAATGAAGACAACATTGCAATCAGTGGCCCACTGGGAAAACTATCACATCCGCTAACGGGTGTTGTTAATTTAGCGCGCGAGGGTGAGACGATCACTTTTAAAGCGGTTAATGATACGCCGCATTCAAGGGCAATGTCAGGCACGTTGCGTGCACTAGTTGCTAATATGGTGCAAGGTGTATCAGAAGGTTTTACGAAAAAGTTAACCTTGGTGGGTGTTGGTTATAAAGCGCAAGCACAGGGTGCAATGTTAAATTTAGAATTGGGCTATTCACATCCAATTAAGCATAAGATGCCAGAGGGCGTTACAGTTAAAACGCCATCACAGACGGAAGTTGAATTAACAGGCGTTGACAAGCAGGCTGTTGGGCAAGTTGCCGCACAAATTCGTGCTTATCGTAAACCAGAGCCTTATAAAGGCAAGGGTGTTCGCTATGCTGATGAAGTGGTGCAGATTAAAGAATCTAAGAAAGCTTAAGTAGTAATTTTGAAAATAAGGTTAAAACATGACTGCTGTAAATAATCGCTTACGCCGCGCACGTAAAACCCGTGCCAATATTGCGAAGCAACCAGTAACGCGACTTAGCGTTCATCGTACGAATTTGCATATTTATGCACAAATTATAGCCGAGACTGGCGATAAAGTATTGGCTAGCGCTTCAACCTTGGAGGCTGAGGTGCGTAAAAAAGTTAAAAGTAGCGGCAATATCGAAGCGGCTGCAGTTATTGGAAAACGAATTGCAGAGAAAGCAAAAAAAGCAGGCATTACCAAAGTGGCGTTTGATCGTTCAGGTAATCAATATCATGGTCGCATCCAGGCGTTAGCAGATGCAGCGCGTGAAAACGGTCTGTCATTTTAAAAAGCGAGTAAAAGATTATGGCTAAAAGTTTTGATAAGCAAGCACAGCAGACCGATGGTTTGCGTGAAAAAATGATTTCTGTTAACCGTGTTAGTAAAACGGTTAAGGGTGGACGGATTATGAGCTTTGCAGCACTCAGTGTTGTGGGTGATGGTGATGGTGGTGTCGGTATGGGCAAAGGTAAAGCACGTGAAGTGCCAACTGCTGTTCAAAAGGCGATGGATGAAGCGCGCCGCGAGATGATCAAAATTGATTTGAATAACGGTACACTTCACCACGCAGTAACAGGTGTATTTGGTGCTGCTAAGGTATTCATTCAGCCAGCATCTGAAGGTACCGGCATTATTGCTGGTGGTGCAATGCGCGCGATATTTGAGGTGATGGGTATAACCAATGTGTTGGCGAAATGTATTGGCTCAACAAACCCATACAACGTTGTGCGTGCAACACTGAATGGTTTAGAGTCAATGAACACACCAGCTGGCGTAGCCGCTAAGCGTGGTAAAACAGTCGAAGAAATTAGAGGCTAGAGTAATGGCTAAAGCAAAAAAATATACTGGTCCTACTGTGAAGGTTACTTTGACTAAAAGTGTCATTGGTAGAATTGAATCACATCGTGCAACCGTTAAAGGTTTGGGTTTGCGTCGTATGCATCAAACTGTTGAGTTGCAGGATACCCCTGAAATTAGAGGTATGATTAATAAAGTCAATTATCTATTGAAGGTAGAGGGATAAATGCAGTTAAACACAATTAAGCCTGCTGAGGGCTCAACAAAACCAGCACGCCGTATTGGGCGTGGTATAGGCTCAGGCTTTGGTAAAACGGGTGGACGTGGCCATAAAGGTCAACGTTCACGTTCTGGTGGGTTTCATAAAGTTGGTTTTGAAGGTGGTCAAATGCCTATCCAACGCCGTTTGCCTAAGCGTGGTTTTAGATCAAGGACAAAAGCCGATACAGCAAGAATCCGTACAAGTGAGTTATTGGGCCTTGATGCGAAAGTGATTGATTTGTTGGCACTGAAAGAAGCAAAAATAGTGTCAGGTTCAGTGAAAGCGGCAAAAGTTTATTTGTCTGGCGAGCTAAACAAAAAAGTACAAGTACAAGGTCTTTTGTTGACCAAAGGTGCACGTGCTGCTATTGAAGCCGCTGGCGGCAAAGTAATAGAAGCGTAAGAGGGTATAGCCTTGGCACAAGATAGTCTTTTAAAATCCTTTGGTAAAATGAGCGAGCTGAAAAGCCGCTTATGGTTTGTCTTGGGTGCTTTGGTCATATTCCGTTTGGGTTCGCATATCCCGGTACCGGGTATTGATCCAACTATTTTGAAACAGTTATTTGATGCACAAAGCGGTGGCATATTAGGTATGTTTAATATGTTCTCAGGTGGTTCTTTGGAGCGTTTTGCCATATTTGCTTTGGGCATTATGCCTTATATTTCTGCATCGATTATTATGCAGTTATTAACGGTAGTGTCGCCAAAACTCGAGCAATTGAAAAAAGATGGTGAGGCTGGGCGTCGACAAATAACGAAGTACACCCGTTATGGAACAGTTTTATTGGCTACGTTTCAAGCGTTAGGTATTGCGGTAGCATTTGAAGGTCAGGCGGGCTTGGTATTAGACCCAGGTCTTGCTTTTAGATTGACGACGATTGTTACGTTAGTTGGCGGCACCATGTTTTTAATGTGGTTGGGTGAGCAAATTACAGAGCGGGGCATCGGTAATGGTATTTCTATTATCATCTTTGCGGGTATTGTTGCGGGCTTACCGAGCGCCGTTGGTACAACATTAGAGCTAGCAAAAACAGGTGCGTTTTCAATACCATTGGTTGCATTTTTGGTTGTAACCGTGATTTTAGTAACAGCATTAGTGGTATTTGTAGAACGCGGCATGCGTAAAATTACAGTGAATTATGCTAAGCGTCAGGTAGGTAATAAAGTGATGGGTGGTCAAACAACACACTTGCCATTAAAGTTAAATATGGCGGGTGTAATACCACCAATTTTTGCTTCAAGTATTATTTTGTTTCCGGCTTCGTTGGCTGGTTGGTTTGGTAGCAGTGAAAGCATGTATTGGTTGAAAGATTTATCGAGTGTGATATCTCCGGGTCAGCCTATCTATATTCTATTGTTTGCCACAGCAATTTTGTTTTTCTGTTTCTTTTATACGGCGTTAGTATTTAACCCAAAAGAGACCGCAGATAATTTAAAGAAAAGCGGTGCATTTATTCCAGGTATACGTCCTGGTGAACAAACAGCTAAATACATAGATACGATTATGGGTCGGCTAACATTGATAGGTGCAATTTATATCACCATGGTTTGTTTGTTGCCAGAGTTTTTAAGTTTGAAATTTAATACACCGTTCTATTTCGGTGGGACATCGTTACTCATTATTGTCGTGGTGACAATGGACTTTATGGCGCAAGTACAATCGCACCTAATGTCACACCAGTACGAGGGTTTGTTGAAGAAGGCAAACTTTAAAGGCAATTCGACACGTTAATAATATTAGGTGTTTTTGGTTTAACAAGAATGCGGATATATTTCCGTTAATTGAATGTAAGATTAAGTAGTGTAAAGAGGTTAATTATGAGAGTTCGTGCATCAGTTAAAAGATTGTGTCGTCATTGTAAGGTAGTGCGGCGTCGTGGTGTGGTTCGTATTATATGTACAGACCCGCGTCATAAACAACGTCAAGGCTAATTTCATCGTTTGAATATTCAAGCGCAAGCTGTTAAAATGCAAGGCTTTTTTTATTTGGTCGCGAAATAAATCGTGATTCATTTTGGAGTTTAAAGTATGGCTCGTATTGCTGGGGTAAATATCCCAAATCATAAACATGCAGAGATCGCATTAACATCGATTTTTGGTATCGGTAGAAATACTGCACAGAAAATCTGTGTTGCAGCGGGTGTATTACCTAGCGTAAAAATGAAAGATCTGGATGATGGTGAAGTTGAGAAGCTTCGCGCAGAAGTCGGAAAAGTCAATGTCGAGGGTGATTTGCGTCGTGAAGTATCAATGAACATCAAGCGTTTGATGGATTTGAGTTGCTATCGTGGTGTGCGACATCGTCGTGGTATGCCCGTACGAGGACAGCGTACGAAAACAAATGCGCGTACACGTAAAGGCCCAATTAGAGCAATTAAGCAGTCTAAGTAGAATAAATTGAGCAGTTATTTAAGAAAATTTTAGTAAGGACAGTGCAACATGGCAAAAGCTAATGTACGCGTAAGAAAAAAAGTTAAAAAGAATATTGCAGAGGGCGTGGCCCATGTGCATGCTTCATTTAACAATACGATTATTACAATCACAGATCGCCAAGGAAATGCGTTGGCATGGGCTACATCTGGGGGCCAAGGATTTAAAGGTTCTCGTAAGAGTACGCCTTTTGCCGCACAGGTTGCTGCTGAAGCCGCAGGTAAAGCAGCACAAGATAATGGCGTAAAGAATTTAGAAGTGCGTATTAAAGGCCCTGGGCCAGGCCGCGAATCAGCGGTACGCGCACTCAATGCAGCTGGTTTTAAAATTACCAGCATTACTGATGTGACACCAGTGCCGCATAATGGCTGTCGCCCACCTAAAAAACGTCGCATTTAAGCGAAAAAGATTACTGGAGAATTATCTTGGCTAGAAATTTAGACCCTAAATGCCGTCAGTGTCGTCGCGAAGGCGAAAAACTGTTTCTAAAAGCTGAAAAATGCTTTACTGACAAGTGTGCAATTGAAAAACGTAATTTCCCACCTGGGCAACATGGACAACGTCGTAGTTCACGTATGTCTGACTATGGTGTTCAGTTACGTGAGAAACAAAAAGTACGTCGTATTTATGGCGTGTTAGAAAAACAGTTTCGTCGTTATTATGCAGAAGCTGACCGCCTAAAAGGCGTGACGGGCGAGAACTTATTGCAACTATTAGAGTGTCGCTTAGACAATGTTGTTTTCCGCATGGGTTTGGGTGGTTCGCGTACTGAGTCACGTCAAATTGTTCGCCATAACAGCATTTTAGTTAATGGCAAGCGCGTTAATATCCCTTCTTATCAAGTAAGAGCAGGTGATATTGTTTCTGTTGTTGAGGCTTCTAAAAAACAATTGCGCATTAAGGCGGCACTTGAGGCAGCTGAAGAGCGCGGTTTTCCAGAGTGGATAGAAGTGGATGTTAAAGCATTTAGCGGTACATTTAAATCTAAACCACAGCGCGAAGATTTACCTTCAACTATTAACGAATCATTGGTGATTGAGTTGTATTCTAAGTAATTAGTACTTAAATATAAACGTTTTATCAACCAATTTACGTCAAGGACTATTATGCAAAGTAATCCAACAGAATATTTAAAACCACGTGTTGTAGACGTGGAAGTTATTACGCCATTACGTGCGCGCGTTACTTTAGAGCCTATGGAGCGTGGTTTTGGTTTTACTTTAGGTAATGCATTACGCCGTGTGTTGCTTTCTTCAATCCCCGGTTTTGCTATTACAGAAGTAAAAATTGATGGCGTGGTACATGAGTACTCAACGATTGATGGTGTACAAGAAGATGTCGTTGATATTTTGCTTAACCTTAAAGGTGTAGCATTAAAGCTTAATACGAAATCTGAAACTATTCTAACTTTAAATAAATCTACAGAAGGTGTAATAACCGCTGGTGATTTTGATGCGGGACATGATGCTGAAATCGTTAATCCAGAGCATGTCATTGCAAATCTAACCAAAGGTGCAAAATTAAGCCTAGAAGTTAAAGTGGCGATGGGCCGTGGTTATCAACCAGTGCCAGTACGTCAAAAAGCAAATGAAGAAGACCGTGTGTTGGGTTTTATTATGGTGGATGCTTCATTTAGCCCTATTCATAAAGTGAGTTATCAAGTTGAAAGTGCTCGTGTAGAGCAGCGTACTGATTTAGATAAATTGATTATGGATGTTGAGACAAATGGTATTGTAGAGCCAGAGCAAGCTATTCGTGATGCCGCTACTATTTTGATGGGGCAACTTTCTGTGTTTGCTAACCTTGAGGGTGCACCAGCTGAGGAAGAAGAGCAGGCAGCTCCTCAAGTTGATCCAATCCTATTGCGACCAGTTGATGATTTGGAATTAACAGTGCGTTCAGCTAACTGTCTGAAAGCAGAAAATATTTTCTATATTGGTGATTTGATACAACGTAGCGAAAATGAATTACTAAAAGCCCCTAACTTGGGGCGTAAATCACTTAATGAGATTAAAGACGTGCTTGCTTCAAAAGGTCTTACATTAGGCATGAAATTGGAAAATTGGCCGCCATTAGGTATTGAAAAAGTTTAATCGCTTAATTTAAAAAGTTTAAGGAAGTTACTATGCGTCACGGTAATAGCAATCGTAAGTTAAATCGTACTAGCAGCCATAGAGCCGCTATGTTCCGTAATATGACAACATCATTATTGCGTCATGAAGTTATCCGTACTACCTTGCCAAAGGCTAAGGAGTTACGTAAATATGCAGAGCCAATTATTACATTGAGTAAAACAGCAACGCTGGCTAATCGTCGTATCGCTTTTAATCGTTTACGTGATCGTGATATTGTCGGTAAACTATTTAGTGAATTAGGGCCACGCTATAATAAACGCAAGGGCGGTTATTTGCGTATTTTGAAATGTGGTTTCCGTCATGGTGATAATGCACCTATGGCTTTAGTAGAGTTGGTAGATCGTCCAGAAAATAGTGATGAAGTAGCTGTTGAAAAGTAAGCTTTCAATTTTATATTGTAAAAGAGCCAGCTTTTAGCTGGCTTTTTTTATTTCAAAAATAGTTGAAGCTGCTCTTTTGTAAAAGGCCACTTTATTTCAGCTAAAGTGTCTGTACGCTGGACTACAGGAATAATCGTTTCATAAATGTTGAGTAAGTGGGTGTCTTCAGATATTTCTACAAGCTGGATATTATTGTCATCTACTAACTGACTTGCTAAGTTAAATGCCAGCTCACATAGATGGCAGTTTGAAGTTGTATATAGCTTAAGATTAAATAATGCGCTCATTTTTTTCAGAAAAACGTAAAAAACCATCATAATAACGTATTGAAGTGATAATGATTTAAATAAGGCTTTTATGGCTGAGAATCTAGAATCAAATGACAATTTAAGTGAGAACCTACAGCAGGTCGTTTCTCTGTTAGAGAGGCGTAAGCTGGCTGTGGAGCTCGACTACACATCTGGACAGTCCTCAGAACATGAGGACTCTCATGCTTTTGTCGATGCATCAAGTGAGATTGAGCTTCAAAAAATTCTAGATGGATTGCACCCTGCTGATGTCGCTCATATATTAGAGGCATTACCACTTGATGATCGTCACTACTTGTGGGAGCTAGTCAAAACCGACCGTGATGGCGATATTCTGTTAGAAGTGTCTGATGCAGTAAGACAAACACTGATAGCCGATATGGATAGCGACGAGTTGCTGGCTGCGGCCGAGCAGCTTGATACCGATGAGTTAGCAGATTTAGCACCAGACTTGCCAAAAGATGTTCTGCAAGACTTAATGGATAGTCTTGATTCATTAAATCGTGAACATTTACAGTCTGCACTTTCTTATCCTGAGGATACTGTCGGTGCGTTAATGGATTTTGATATTATCACAATAAGAGAAGACATTACGCTAGGTGTGGCATTGCGTTATTTACGTAGTCAAGATAGTTTGCCAGATCAAACCGATAAATTATTTGTTGTTGATCGTAAGGATATTTTAAAAGGGGTGCTACCACTCTCTAGAATTGTCGTAAATGCATTGGGGGCAAAAGTTTCTGATGTGATGACAATTGATACTGTTTTATTTCATCCTGAAGATGTTGCGGATGAAGCGGCAAAAGCTTTTGAACGGTATGACTTGGTGACCGCGCCCGTGGTTGATAAAAGTAATAAGCTTGTAGGCCGTATAACCGTTGATGCCGTGATGGATTACATTAGAGATGAAGCAGAGTCCGATATGCTGTCTATGGCTGGTTTACGTGAAGATGAGGACTTTTTCTCAACGGTTTGGAAGTCAGTACAAAACCGTTGGGCTTGGCTTGCAATTAATTTGCTTACAGCAATATTTGCATCACGTGTCATTGGTTTATTTGAAGGCTCCATAGAGAAGGTGGTTGCGTTGGCTGCATTGATGCCAATTGTGGCTGGGATTGGCGGTAATTCAGGCAATCAAACGACGACAATGATTGTACGTGGCTTAGCCCTAGGGCAAATTTCAGATAATAATATACGGCCATTAATTAGCAAGGAGCTCGGTGTGGCCTTGCTAAATGGTTTGTTGTGGGGGAGTGTCCTAGGCTTTATTGCTTATTTATTATATGGCAATTACCAATTGAGTGTGGTGATGACCGTTTCGATGACGCTCAATTTGCTGTTGGCGGCTATGATGGGTGTGCTAATACCGATCATATTGACGCGTTTTGGTCGTGATCCAGCTGTAGGCTCTAGTGTGTTGATTACCGCGATGACTGATAGTGGCGGTTTCTTTATTTTTCTTGGCTTGGCAACAATATTTTTGGTGTAATGATAGTTAAAGTCTAATATATCAGACGTAAAAAAACTCGCCTAGGCGAGTTTTTTTAAACTGAGCTAAATAATTATTTCAGTTTAGTTTCTTTATACAGCACATGCTTGCGTACGACTGGATCAAACTTTTTAAGTTCTAATTTATCTGCCGTTGTACGTTTGTTTTTAGTGGTTGTGTAAAAATGACCAGTACCGGCACTTGATTCTAATTTAATTTTTTCACGCATGATGAGTCCGCCTTTAGATTTTTTGACCTTCAGCGCGCATTTTTGCTAACACTGAGTCAATACCATTTTTGTCGATAGTGCGTAAAGCAGCATTAGTAATACGCATGCTTACCCAACGATTTTCGCTTTCAACCCAAATTTTATGATTTTGTAAATTTGGTAAAAAACGACGTCTAGTTCTATTTAGTGCGTGAGAAACATTGTTACCCACCATTGGCTTTTTGCCAGTTACCATACATACACGTGCCATGGTTATCTCCGAATACTTTGCTTTTCTAGAAAGACCGCAATTATAGTATAAAACCTTAGGATTATTCAACCTAAATACTTGTTTTTAGCTTAAAAATAACAAGTTTTAGTGTTTTCCCGTGCTGCCAAAGCCCCCTTCACCACGTTCCGAGTCGATAAACTCATCAACAATATGAAAATCGGCTTGTATGACGGGCACAATGACAAGTTGCGCAATACGTTCCATCGGATTGATAACAAAGGCATTTTGGCTACGATTCCAACATGAGACCATGAGTTGGCCTTGATAATCGGAATCGATTAAGCCGACTAAGTTACCTAAAACAATGCCATGCTTATGCCCTAAGCCCGAACGTGGCAATATAAGCGCAGCATAATAAGTATTATCAATATGAATGGCCATACCAGTGGGTATCAGGATGGTTTCACCTGGCTGGATGGTTTGTGCTTTATTAAGGCTGGCGCGTAAGTCTAATCCAGCAGAGCCTGGTGTTGCATAACTTGGCATCTCTTGAAGTAGGCGGGAATCTAAAATTTTTACGTCAACATTTAAGCTCATGATTTTCTTTCAATTAACTCAGCATTTGGCTGATGTGGGTAAGCAACTTGATAGCCAACACTGTTTTAGAGGCTCTTGGTAATGGGTGGCTACCTGTGTCATCTAGCAACGTTATGTTGGCTTCATCTTGGCCCATGCTTTCATGTACTAAATTAGCAACAAGTAAAGGTAGTTTTTTAGATTGACGTTTTTGATCTGCAAATTTGATTAGGTCTTCTGTTTCTGCAGCAAAACCAACACAAAATGGTGCGTTAGGTAAGTTGCTAACTTCGGCTAGGATGTCTTTGCTACGCTTGAGTTTTAGGGTTAGTGACTCTTCACTTTTTTTAATTTTTTGCGACAGTGTTTTTATTGGTGAGTAGTCTGCTACGGCTGCAACACTAATAAAAATATCTTGTTTGCCAACATGCTGCATAACAGCGTTATACATTTCACTACTGCTTGTGGCAGAGATGGTCTGCACGTTTGCAGGAGATGGTAAAGCTGTGTCCCCTGCGATTAATGTGACTTCCGCCCCCATGTCTCGCGCTACTTGTGCTATGGCGAATCCCATTTTCCCTGAGCTTAAATTAGTGATGCCACGGACAGGATCTATCATTTCTTGCGTGGCGCCAGCAGTGACCAATATTTTTTTGCCGACTAAGTGTTTCGGTGTAAAGTGTGCATTAATTTCTGCCAGTAAATTTTCAGCTTCTAGCATGCGGCCATCACCAACTTCACCACATGCTTGTTCGCCACTGTCAGGCCCTAGTACGGCAATCTTGTCTGCTGAGCATTGTGTAATATTACGTTGCGTTGCTTTGTTCTCCCACATTTGTTTATTCATGGCTGGCGCTATTAGCAAAGGACAATCTCTTGCTAAACATAGGGTGGAAAGTAAATCATCGGCGTTACCATGTATCAACTTAGCAATAAAATCTGCACTAGCTGGTGCAATTAAAATGACGTCTGCTTGGCGGCTTAACTCAATATGCGGCATACCATTTGAGATGTTGCTGTCCCACATGTTGGTGAATACAGGTTTTCCTGAGAGCGCTTGCATCGTCACGGTTGTGATGAATTGTGTTGCCGCTTCTGTCATCACGACTTGTACATCGTAGTCTGCTTTCACCAATAGGCGTACCAGCTCAGCTGCTTTGTATGCGGCTACGCCACCAGTAATGCCTAATAATATTGATAGATTTTTTTGCATATTGAACAAAATTTATGTAATGCTTTCATTTTAATATGAAAATGGGTTTTTTGCCCTACAAAAAAACAAATGTGGCGATTTATAAGGATAGCAGTTTTACTATTTATATTAGCAACGGTTGCACAGCAAACGTTTTTAGATAAAGCTGATTTAGCGTGGAAAGATAATTTTTATGTGGCACTTTACCCAATCAATGCAGATGGGAGTGAAACAGCGGCACGGTATATTAGAACGCTGACTAAAGAGGATTTTGTTGCTATTGAAGATTTCTTCTCAGAAGAGGCGGCACGATATAGTTTGAACATGCGTCAGCCAATCGTGGTGAAATTGGGCCCAGTGATTGAGCGCGTCCCACCACCGCCACCAAGTGATGGCAGCGTGCTAAAAAACATATTGTGGAGTTTAAGTTTTCGCTGGTTTGCTTGGGATAATAGTCCAACATTGTCGGTTAAGGCAGATATACGCCTTTATTTATTGTTTCATGACCCAGCGACCCATCCGAGATTAACCCACTCAACTGCCCTAGAAAAAGGCAGAATAGGACGTGTCAATCTTTTTGGGAAACAGTCTTATGCTAAAAAGAATATGGTGATCACCGCGCACGAGTTGTTACATACGCTGACAGCGACTGATAAATATAACCTGAATACAGGTTCGCCAATTCACCCAGATGGCTTTGCAGAGCCCGATAAAAACCCGCTTTATCCACAAACCTTTGCTGAGCTGATGGGTGCATATGTGCCAGTTAGTGAAACGAAAAATGAAGTTCCACCTAGTTTAGGTAGGACTTTAATTGGACATAAAACAGCACGAGAGATTGGTTGGATAAAATAAATGGCGATTACCGATTGGCCTGCTAACGAGCGTCCGCGAGAAAAGTTACTTGAGTTAGGGGCTGATGCTTTGTCAGATGCTGAGTTACTCGCTATTTTTTTGCGTATAGGTGTTGTCGGTAAAAGTGCGGTTGATTTAGCACGAGATTTACTGAATAAGTTTGGTAGCTTGAATAAGATTTTTTCTGCTAGCCAAAAAGAGATTGGCCAAGTGCATGGCATGGGTGCGAGTAAATATGTGCAGTTGCAAGCAATATTTGAGATGAGCCGTCGCGCATTAAACGAGAAAATGCAGAAAAGTGATATTTTAGGGTCGCCACAACAGGTGCGTGATTACTTGGTGCTTAAATTAGGTGGTTTTAAGCAAGAAGTTTTTTTGGTTTTATTTCTTGATGCGCAAAATTGCTTAACGGCATCTGAAGAGATGTTTGTAGGGACGCTAACACAAACCAGCGTGTATCCTAGAGAGGTTGTAAAGCGTGCTTTATATTTTAATGCAGCATCCGTCATTTTTGCCCATAACCACCCCTCTGGCACGACTAAGCCGAGCAAGGCAGATGAATCACTAACACAGGATTTAAAAAAAGCGCTGGCATTGGTTGATGTGAGGGTTTTAGACCATTTTATAGTGGCGGGGAATCAGACACTTTCTTTTGTTGAACAGGGTTTGATATAACCAAGATGGAGCGCATTGTACTCAAGGTCTAATATCACCATTCAAGATACAATTATATCAAGCAAAATACAATGGTATTGGACGCATGCAAACACATTGACAGGCCATTATAATCAACATAGTATGATTTCATACAAAAATAAGAAAAATTCTGATTATGAAATTTCTACTAACACAATGGTATATTACACTACTACTCATTGCACCTAATGCACAGGCGCAAGCACAAGCGATTGACTTCGACCAGCTCTACCACAAACTCAGCCAATCGAAATCGGCATCGGTTAAGGCATTGCCTCTACGAGGGTGTTATTTTATCAGCGAAGACAAAGCGCGAATCAAAGCACTCATCGATATCTTAAAGAAAGCCGACATCAAACAAGTTTCTAGCAATGAATCTTTTTTTTATCATAATGTACGCATAAGTTATGAAGGGGTTTCTTCAGCCAAGTTCACGCTTGACGATGGTACGATTGTTATCTTAGGCTTTGACCTAGAATACACCTACGAGCCCACGGTTGATGCCATGCTTTTCTTGCCTAATCAACAACAAGTGCCTTTAAGTGCTAATTGGACCATAAGCCGAGAGCTGTTTCATTGGGCGAGGAAAATCGGCACGCCAACCGTGTCTTTAGATGAGATTAGGGCGCATTATGAAAAAATAGAATTCGAAGCGCCATTTGGAGACAATGAAACCTATTATAAAAAGCAACAGGAAAGTAGAATGGCTGGTTGTATAGGCAAAATAAGAAGCAATAACTATTACCGTGACCCGACCATTTTTCAGACCTGTGCTAGCGGTTCAGACGATGTTATTTTTTATCAGCGTCACCCTGATA
>VAPK010300364.1_pt1 | contig 20458 bp, 17 predicted proteins | sample 3395031 | NCBI WGS metagenome assembly VAPK01 (sample SAMN08290443, study PRJNA428436) | hydrothermal vent metagenome | isolation source: Deep-sea hydrothermal vent chimney 1 | place: Pacific Ocean: Juan De Fuca Ridge
AGCGTTGGGTTTGTGCAATTGGAAGTTGTGCAGGATTATGTTCGGAATCAGGATGAGCATCGATGGGAAACTCCACACTTTAGTGTGGAGAGGATGTCATAAGATTATCATTTAACATTAGAAAAAGATTTATAGACTGTTTTCTTTTCCAGAATTTGATACTTAAACCCTTTTTCATAATCTTTATGTCCCATTCACTCAAGAACAATTGGCAATATCTTAATTTCTCCATTTGCCACAGAGTAAATTAAACGCCATCCTTTCGGCAAATCATATTTCCATAAATTATCAATTTCAACTCGATATAAATTAATCTCAGGCATACAATTTAGTTATTTCACAAAGGAATCACTCAAAAGAGAAGTCTCTAAAAGACTGCTAATTAATAAAATAAGAAGGTATGCTTAGAGAAATTCAGGAAGAAACTAGTCTCAAATTGCCTTATTCGCAACTTTCTTATTTTGGAAAAGTATTTGTAAAATATCCTAATTATGATTTTGTTCATCACCTTTATTGCACAAAATTAGATAGAAGACAGAAGGTTGTTATTAATCACAAATAGCATAAAGATTTTAGATGGATTTTTTCAGAAAACGCTTCGAATATGCCATTAATTCAGGACTTAGATGTTTGTATAAAATTATTCTATGAACTTTAACGGACTGGCTCATAATTTCAAAATTCCTTCAACATAGGTTTTATAAATATAGTTTCTTCCTTTATTATATGAAAAAGGAGATGGTAAATGAAAGTAGAATAGTTTTTCCGGTTTTGATTTTATTCTCTGTAATGATTTTGACTATTTCCTTTGTCTTCGCTGCTCATGTTATAACAACCTCAACAGGAGGGACATCTTATTCTGTAAATGAAGATCTTGGATTTATTTACAACATTACAGTTAACGATACAGATACGACAGCAGATGCAAATATAACTCAAATTAATATTACAATTCCAAATACTTTCTCCTTTTTGGCTGATTCAAATGGAACAAATGCAGGAACACATACTTTTACAAACACAAGCACTATTTTGAGTTGGGATAACGATGGATTAGTTATGAATTTAACTTGGAAATATTTTTGGTTTAATGCAACTGCCTCGACTCCAGGTTCTTACAATTTAACTATTACAACTACAAATGCAACAGGAACAGAAACAACAAATATTTCTGTAACAATTAATGATACAACTGCACCAGTTGTAACTTTAATATCTCCAGCTGCCTCAACTTCTTCAACAACAAGTGCTTACAATTTCACATTTAATGTTACTGATGATCAAACTATCTTAAACTGCAGTACAATTTTTGACGGTTCAATTATCAATACATTAACAAGTATAAATAATAGCGGAGGGACAAATGGAATGTATAATTCTTCTTTAGCTATTGGGACGCACACATGGAGTGTAAATTGTACTGATATTGCAGGAAATATTGGAAATAGTTCAACAAGAACATTAGTTATAAATGCCACAACCACAACAACTTCAATTTCAAGTGGAGGATATCCTAATTATAATCCAAAAGAAGATAGTTTGAATAAGGGGTATCAAAAAATAATGTATGAAAATTGGAGAATTTCCTTTAAAGTTCAAAATGAATCCCACACATTCACAGTAGAAGATGTTACAAAAACAAATGCAAAAATAAGTATTTCTTCTGAAGCTCAAGAAGCAACATTTTCTGTTGGAGAAGAAAAGAAATTTGAACTTTCAGGGGATAATTATTATGATGTTTTAGTTAAGTTAAATTCTATAAATACAATATGGAAAAATAAAGCCAACTTTACAATACAAACAATTCATGAGGAGATTGCTTCTCAACAAGGAAAACAAGAAAGCAAAGCAAAAGAAGAAGTAACTCAGGTAAGTCCTGAAGTTAAAGTAAGAGAAGAAAAGGTAGATTTGACTTGGTTATGGGTTTTAATAGCAGTGATTATAATTTTGATTCTTTCTGGGTTTGGTTATAAGAAATTAAGTAGGCAAATCCAATAAACAAAAATAGTACAACAATTTTTCCTGATATTATTTTATCTTCTTCTTAGAAAAAAGAATTACACATCTTTTATTTATTAGGATAGCGTTTCGCGGTCTTGAAGTACTAATTTTAAAATTAGTAAAGTATCTTTTTACAACTCTGCGAAATTCTTTTAGAATTTTTTGTCATGCCTTATATTTTCTTGTATTTTCGGTGCCCGGAAGACGTAATAGAAATTAGGAGATTCTGGCTTGTAGGTTTCGTTTAAATTTCTCCCTCCAGTCGGAACTTTTCTTAATTGCGATGTCAGTTTCAATTTTAGATGTGCTAGAATAGATATAATAACAAAGTAAAAATTAATAAAATCATTGTTAATATTTGTTCAAATTTTGACCATATAGGTAAAATTCCATTAAATTTTATTTTAAATGGATAAAGGTAATGTTTTTCATCAATATCTATCCAATCAATTAGTAGGTGTAGAAAATATGCTATTGCAAAATATAAAGCACCTATATTGTTGAAAAAATAAATTATTATTGTAAATAAAATTAAACCTAACAATGAATGAAATAGTGGAGTCTTATATCTTATTCCAAATTTTTTCTCAAATTTTATTGACTCTTTAATTTTTTGTATACTAAAAAATTTATTTTTTATCATTATATAAATATGATCAAAATCAGGAAGAATTGAGCCAATGATAAAAAAAGAATAATTTCCAAAAAACTTTCCTAAAATTATTCCGATTAATAAATGAACAAACATCATCTTTTAATAAAAATTGTTTATCTTTATATCTTTTACGCACACCGAAAACTAAATGAGAATTAGAGGATTAAGAATTTGGGCTAGAAAAAATGATTAAAAATAAAAGTTAAGGGTATATTAGCCCCTTTTTAAACAGATTTATAAATATTAAACTATATCCTAGTTTATTATGTCAATCATTGATAAAATATTAAACTTACCTTTCCCTGTTTTGAATCATTGGGGATATTGGATTGTATTATTGTTTGCCATGTTGGAAGCAATTCCTTTGGTGGGGTTATTAGCTCCAGGTATGTTAATTGTTATTATTGGAGGTTTTTTTGCAAAAATGGGAATTTTGGAAGTTGGAGATGTTATTTTTTTCGCATCAATAGGAGCAATAGTTGGAGATTTAATTGGATATGCTATGGGTAAAAAATATGGGTACTCATTTCTTTCAAGGTATGGTAAATATTTTTTCTTCAAAAAAGAGTATTTTGAAAAAACAAAAAAATTAATGAATCATCATACTGGCAAAACTCTCATTATCGGCAGATTTAATTCATTAACTAGAGCTTTTGCTCCGTTTGTAGCAGGAACATCAGATGTATCTTTTATCAAATTTCTTAGTTACAATATAATTGGAGGAATTAGTTGGGCAGTTTCTTTTGTTATGGTTGGATATATTTTTGGAAGAAGTTATGAAATTGCTTCAAAATATATTGGCAGGTTTATTTTTGTTGCTATTGTTATAAGTATTATAATTCTTTATATGTATCGATTTGTAAATAAAAGAAAGCATATTTTTACGAAATTTCATCTTTATTTATTAATCCTGAATATTTTCTCTTTATACTTATTTTCTAAAATGATTGAAGATGTAATTGATGGCGAATTAATCACAAAACTTGATATTTGGTTTAATGCAAAAATGGTCTTGCTTTGGAATCCTTTACTAAATAAAATAATGATTTTTATCACAAATATAGTAAGTCCCTTGTATTTGTTCCTTTTATCATTAATTTTATTTGGTGTTCTTATTTATAAAAAGAAATGGTATTACTCTTTATTGTTATTATTTAGTATGATGGGGGGATTGTTATTCGAATTATTAACAAAATTAATTATACATAGAGCAAGACCAGAAAATGCATTAATTGAAGTATCGGGATACAGTTTTCCAAGTGGACACGCAACAATGGCAATAATTTTCTTTTCTTTATTCCTTTATTCTTTTAAAGATGATATAAAAAACAAGTTCTTAAGATATGTTTTTGTTATAAGTAACATACTACTTTTTTTACTAATAGGATTAAGTAGAATATATCTTAATGTTCATTGGCTTAGTGATGTTCTTGCAGGATTTGGTTTAGGATTATTCTGGCTTACATTATTAATTTTAGTATTTCAAATAATTATTTTATTATTAAAAAAATATCAGGCATAATAAAAAATATGTTTTTATTCTTTAAATATTTTTTCAATCAATTTTTCCTTGTCAAAAACTTCTAAATCCTCGTATTTTTGCCCAGTTCCTAAAAATAGGATTGGTTTATTTGTTACATTTGTTACTGAGAGTGCGGTTCCACCTTTTTCGTCTACATCGGCTTTTGAGAGAATAATTCCTGTCAAACCTATTGCTTCATTAAATGTTTTTGCTTGTTGTGTTGCATCATTTCCTGTAATAGATTCTCCTAAAAATATTTTCATATTTGGTTTTGTGACTTTGTTTATTTTTTCTAGTTCTTTCATTAATGTGTCTTTATTTTGCATTCGGCCTGCGGTATCGATTAAGACTACGTCGATTTTGTGTTTGGTTGCGTATTTTATTGCATCGAATCCAACGGAAGCTGGGTCTGCTCCGTAGTCTTTTTTAATAACTGGTACTCCTAGTTTTTTGCCGTGTTCTTCTAATTGTTGAATTGCGGCTGCTCGAAATGTGTCGGAGGCTGCAAGGCAAACAGAGAGAGAGTTTTTTTGGAGGTAGTGTGTCATTTTTGCTATTGTTGTTGTTTTTCCTGAGCCATTGATTCCGGAGAAAAGGATTATGAAAGGATGGGAGTCTGATTTTTTTATTTCTTCTAAAAAGTTTGGTGGATTGATTAAGAGAGATTCTATTGCTGATTTTAATTCCTGTGCTAGATTTACTTCTTTTGTTGGTTTGCCAATTAGGGATTCTTTCAGGGATTTTTCTATTGTCTCTACTGTTTCGTATGCTACATTATTTTGCAGGAGGATGATTTGGAGTTCTTGGAATAATTCTTCAAATTTTTCTTTATCTAGGGTTTTGGAAAATTTTGATAGGAATGATTTTTTCTCTTTTAATTCTTCTTTTGTTGTTTCTTCGGTTTCTTCTCCTACTTTTTTTCTAACTTCTTCTTTAGTGGTTTCTTTTTTGAATTTCGAGAAAAATGATCTTTTTTCTTGTGATTCTTTTTCTTTAACTTCCTCTCCTGGGTCCCCCTTTTTCTTCTTAGTAGTTTTTTTGGTTTCCTTTTTATTGCTACTTTTCTCATTCCTTTCTATTTTCTTTTGAGACTTTTTATTAGATATGGATTTGGATTTAGTTTTCTTTATAATTTCTTCTGATTCCTCTTCTTTATTTTTGCTTACCCAATGTTTGAGTTTTTCTTTCAGTGTGTTGAACATATGTTTATTAGAATAAATTTGTTTAAATTTGTTTGGGAAGGTATAGTAATCTTTTTAAGTTTGATTTTTTTAAGTATTTAATGAAAAAGTTTACTAAGGTGATTTGTACTATTGGTCCTACTTGTGACAGCCAAGAAATTTTGCAAAAGTTGTATAATTCTGGGATGAATGCTGCTAGATTGAATTTTTCTCATGGGAATCATGATTATTTTAAAAAAATTATTATGAGGATTAGAAAGGTTAGCAAGGAGATTGCTATCATTGCTGATTTGCAGGGACCTGAGATTAGAACGGGTGATGTTGAGGGTGGACGAGTTATTTTGAAAGATGGGCAAGATTTAATTTTTACAAATAAAGAAATTTTAGGGGATGAAAATAAAATTAGTATTGATTATGGTTTTCTTAATAAAGTAGGGGTGGGTAATAAAATTTTGATTGATGATGGGCTTATCTTTACTACCGTTGTTGGGAAAAGTGATGGTGAACTTAAGGCTAAAGTTTCAAATGGTGGAGAGCTTGGTTCAAAAAAGAGTGTAAGTATTATAGGGTACGATGTTGATTTACCTTTTTTATCTAAAAAAGATTTTGAGGATATTGATTTTAGTGTTGAACAGAATCTTGATTTTATTGCGGTTTCTTTTGTTAGGACTAAGAATGAAATTTTGGAAATTAGAAATATTTTGGAAAAGAAAAAATCTCACATTAATATTATTTCTAAGATAGAACATCCAAAAGGGGTAGAAAATTTTAAAGAGATTTTAGAGGTGTCGGATGCTGTTATGGTTGCAAGGGGGGATTTGGGAGTTGAGGTTAAGCCCGAAAAAGTTCCACAAATTCAAAGGAAAATAATACAGGAATGTAGGGCTAATGCGAAACCTGTTATTGTTGCTACGCATATGCTTGAGAGCATGATATCTAATCCTAGACCTACTCGGGCTGAGGTTTCCGATGTGGCACAGGCTGTAATGCAAGGGGCTGATGTAATTATGCTTAGCTCCGAGACTGCTCATGGAAAATATCCTGTAGAGTCTGTTAAGATGATGTCTCGTATTGCTAGAGAATATGATTCGACAGTTTTATTTAAAGTTATTAAAGATTTTACGGAAGCAAAAGAATATGGTAACAATACATCTCTTTTTATTTCAAATGCTGCCTATCATGCTTCAAGGAATTTGGACGTAAGTGCGATTATTGTTCCTACTAATACTGGTTTTACAGCAAGGGGTGTTTCAAGGTTTAGACCAAAGGTTCCTATTTATGCCTTTACTCCGTATGCTCAAGTTGCGAGACAATTGCAATTAAGTAGAAATGTTTTTCCTTTTTCTCATAAAAATTCTAATATGAGGAAGAGGGATTTGATTCATCTTATTGTGAAAGAATTAATTAAGGGTGATTTTATTAGTGAGAAAGATAAGATTGTGTTTACCATGGGGTCAACGCTTGTGAAAAAGGGTCCTACTAATATGATTGAGATTTATGATATTGAGGAGTTATTGGATAAAAATGGTTTTTAGTGTTTTGAATAGAGTACAACAATTGTTTTAAAGAGGATGTGGGTGAGGTTAATATGTTGACATTTAGTGATATTTATGAGGCTATGAGAAAGGAGAAGTATGGAGAGAATTTGCAAATTTTGCCTAAGTCTTTTTTAGTTGAGGTAAGTGAATATTTTAAGGGTAAGAAAGAATTTTTAAATAAGGAGGACGATTTGTTTTCGGACGTTGCAATTAAGAATAAGAAAAAGTTGGATAATGCAGTTTCTAGTTTTCGGGATTTACTTAGGATAAGAAAGAAGAAGATTTTGAATTTAGCTTTTGTCGCTTCCCAGGTTGGAATTAGTAAGAAGGATTTTGAGAATTTGTTGGGTTTTGAGAAGGATTTATTTGAGGAATTAGTAAAGGCTCTTGAGAGGGCGGAGAGGAATCAGATTGCAGATATGAATGGTGGTGGTAAAGAGATGGAGTGTAGGCATAGATTGGTTAGGTTTTTAGATGATGTGCCGGAGTTTTTGAATGTTGAAGGGGAATCTGTTGGTCCGTTTGCTAAATGTGAGATTGCTAACTTAGAATGTGAGGTTGTAGAGGTTTTGGAGTCTGACAAAAAAATAGAAGTAATTGACTATTGATTGTAGATTTTTGATTGTATTAGAATTATGGTCCAGAGTGTAGTTGCAATTAGGACCATTATTGCGGAGAATTTGAGATTTAGAGTTATATAAGTTAGTCTAATATCATCATTCCAATTGATGTTATTATGGAAGTTTGAAAGGCTATGAGAGCTTTTTTCTTTTTAAATCCTAGAATGATTTGAGGAATTAGGGCGTAGCTGAATGCCATGGTACAAGTTGTTATTGCCATGTCTTGCCATGTCATAGTAATTTTTAGTGATGATTGTATAAAAGTTTATGCTATAAAACTTAAAAACTGTTTTTTTAATTTACATTCATGCCTGCGTAGCTTCCCATAGGGATGACCCTTCGGTCCTCAGCACTAACTTCGCATTAGAAATGCTCGTGCACATTGGTCTCAAAATTTATTTTATAATTTTTCGCTACGATGTGCGAGCACCTGTCTTATGTAAACAGAGGTGTGATTAGCCTGACTCCCATAAAACTTAAAAACTGTTTTTTCAATTTACATTTATGCCTGCGTAGCTCAGTGATAGAGCATCTGTCTTGTAAACAGAGGGTCGAGGGTTTGACTCCCTTCGCAGGCTTTGCTTGTAAGATTATCTTCTATGAATTTTATTTGTAATTTATTCTAAAATTTTTATAATTACTTCGCAATGAAGATTTGAACAATTTGTTCATTCTTTCCCAGCTTCTTTGATTATCAATCCAAAGGTTTAAAACTGATAAATGGAGTAAAATATTATGCCAGGAAAAAATAAACCGAAAAGACTTAATCGACAGAGGAGTTGGAGAGTTATGAGAAGGAAGAAGCGGATTGCTAAGTTGGTTAATGGTAATTCTAGGAATAGAGCACCACGTCCAAAGAAAAATAAAACAGTTAGTGAGAAAGTTATTGAGGTTGCTAAGAAAGTAGTTAAGAAGGTAGGGAAGAAAGTAGTTAAGAAGGCAGAGAAGTCCGTTGAGAAGAAAGAGTGAGTTTTTTAATTTAAAGTTTTAATATTGTTTATTTTATAGTTAGATAATTTTAGTTGTTGTTAGGTGTTTCTAGTGTTTCTTTGATTTCGGATGTAAAATTTTCTATTGCGTTCAGAACGCTTTGCACTGTTTCTTCTGCTGTTTGGTTAATGTTTGTACAGGTTACATCTTTTACCAGATTTTTATTTTTGTAGAAATTGATTAGCGGTGCAGTTTGCTCTTTATACATATTTAGTCTATTTTGAATTACTTCTGGTTCGTCGTCGGGCCTCCTGATTAGTTTTCCTTGGCATTTGTCGCATTCTCCTTCGTTTTTTGGAATTAGTCCTACTAGATTAAATATTTCTCCGCAATTTTCGCAGGTAACTCTAGAGGACAGCCTTTTTATGACTATTTCGTCCGATACGTCCATGTTTATTACTAGGTCCATATCTGTTAATTTTGCTAATTGTTCTGCTTGTGGGATTGTTCTTGGGAATCCGTCTAAAATAAATCCTTCCTGACAGTCATCTTCTTGTATTCTTTCTTTTAACATTCCAATAACTATTTCGTCTGGAACTAGTTCTCCTCTTTTCATATAATCTTTTGCTTCTAATCCTATTTGGGTTTCCTCTGTAATGTTGTGTCTAAATAAATCCCCTGTGGAAATGTGAGGAACGTTAAATTTTGGAGCAATTCTTGATGCTGCGGTTCCCTTTCCTGAACCTGGTGGTCCTAAAAATATTTTTCTCATAATAATATTTTGCAGAAGTTATTTATAAGGTTTTCTAGAATTTTTAACTGGATTATCTTTTACGATAATGAACACTTTCTTCGGGTTTTGTGTAAGAATGAATTTCATCTGGGCTGAACCAGAATTCTATTTCTTTTTGAGCTTCTGATGGATCGTCAGTTGCATGAATTATTGTGATGTTTGGCCTATTTGTTTTGTTTGCTAGTCCAAATGTGTCATGTGAGAAGTCTCCTCTAATTGTTCCTGGTGCTGCTATATCTATATTTGTAGGTCCAGTTAATCTTTTTACTGTCATTACTGCATTGTGTCCTTCTAATACCATTGCGATTATTGGGGAAATTTGTATGTCTTGAATAATGTCTTCAATTATTTTTTGTCCTAGTGGTATTGGGTCAGTTTCTTCAGATAATCCTAGTTTCTTCTTGAATAATTCTCCTTTTTCTTTTAACCATGTTTCATCTTTGAAGTAATGCTTTTCTAAAGTTTCTCTTTGAGCTTGAATCATTTTAATTGCTACAATTTTCATACCTACTTTTTCAAATCTTTGTATAATTTCTCCAGAAATTCCTCTTAGAATTGCATCAGGTTTTATTAAAACTAAAGTCTGCTCTATATCCATTATTCTTCTTTTACCTCACCTTCTTCTTCAGTTACTTTTTGAATTTTTTCTTGTTTTACTTCTTCTTCAATTATTTCTTGAATATCTTCTACTTCGGGCTCTGGTAGATATATGGCTTTTTCAATATCGATTTTTTCTAAATCTTTTGTTTCGAAGACTCTGATATCACAAAATGATAATGGGTAAACTTTTTTTAGTTTTGGAAGTAGTGTTTTTTGCAAGGTTCCATCGAATACATCTCTTATTACTGTCATATAATCTTTTTCTTTACAATATTCTATTATAAAGTTCTTAGTTGTGTTTCGTAGATTTTTTCTAACTACACGGGAAACTTTTTTTCTTGTAATAAGGTGTGGTTTAAATGTTACTCGAATATCAGAGCATCTAGTTTGAAATGAATCTTCCACATAGTTTGTTCTTTTTCGCATCATTCTTCGTATGTATGAAGATGTTAAGGTTAGGCTATTTGGGATTGCAAAAAGTTTCCCTTCTTGGTTAAAGATTCTTAGTTTTATTGTTAATCCTTTTCCTCTCAGTTTTCTTGTTAGATCTAGTTTGATTGTTTTATTGTGTAGTTCTTGTGGTGTTCCTAGGACTCTTAGCGACTCTTCTAAGAATGGTACTTTCACTTCGATATATCTTTTTCTTTCTGCCATGATTTCTTTCTCTTTAGAAAAGAGAAATTTCTCGCGAGTAGAGAAACTTCTTTTCCAAAATTTTGTTTTGATTTATTTTTTTCATTCTAATACTAATTTGCTTGTTCGCTTGCCTTTTTTTTGATCTTTGCCTTTGTTGCAGACCGTGCAAGTGTAGACGATAGCTGTTTTTTTAGTTGTTTTACGTTGACCCTTTGCCTGATTCTTCATACGAGAAAAACGTCCTTGGTTTCCGATTCCTCTATTTAATCCTCGTAACTTTGCTCTTTGTTTTGCTCCTCGTTTTAAAGTAGAAGCCTTGCCAGTACTTTGTTGCTTTACTTTCTGTTCTGTTTTCTTTTTACAAGATGGACAGTATCTGTTTAGCTTCTTTGGTTTCTTCATATGGAGGTAGATTTATTTTGCTTTATAAGTTTTACTGTCCTATAGTCCCGCAGTTAATTTTATTAAAGCTTGAATATTTTGTTTTTTATGAGAGTTCGGTTTTTAGAGAAAGGTGGGCAGAGGGCGTTTTTGGATGAGGTTATTGAGAAATTAAATTCGCCGTCTTTGGGGGGGTTGTTGCAGTTTGGGTTTAATTTGAAATATTCTACGTTGAAGAATTATTATATTGAGGTCCGGTTGATGTCTAAGGATTTGGTTGAGGATTTTTGTGAAGTTTCTGGAATTGATTTTAAGGGGCTTGGTGCCGAGGAGATTGATGATAATTGGGGGAAGATTTTGGGAGGAAAGAGGAAAAAGTTAAAAGTCTAATTTTCTTTGGATATTTAAGATTCCGTAGTCTAATGGTAGAACGCATCGTTGACTTCGATGACACCCAAGTTCGATTCTTGGCGGGATCATTTCGAACTTGGCAAGTTTCCCACAGGGATGACTCTGTGCTTTGCACGACCCTCAATTCTTGGCGGGATCATTTCGAACTTGGCAAGTTTCCCACAGGGATGACTCTGTGCTTTGCACGACCCTCGATTCTTGGCGGGATCATTTCGTTTGTATATTTTATCATTTTTGTTAGTTACTTAGTTACTTAGTAAGTAAGTTAGGAAGTTTTATAAGTTATGATTAATTTATTTAGAAGAGAGGACTATGAAGAAATATTTGTTGTTGGTAGAGGATGAAGAGTTGTGGGCTAAGTTTAAGGCGAGCATACAAAAGGATATTAATAGCGAGATTATGAAATTAATTGAGGAGAAAGTTGATGGAAAAAAATGAGAATTTTTTAGACGGTCAGCGGTCAGCGGTCAGCGGTCGTAGATTAAAAACCAAAAACCAAAAACCAAGAACCAAGAAAGGTCAGGTGACGATTTTTATTATTTTAGGGTTGATAATAGTTGGGGCTTTGGTTGGGTATTTTGCTTTACGAGGGAGTTTATTTGGTGAGTCTATTCCTGAGAATTTGAAGCCAGTTTATGATTATTATCTTTCGTGTTTGAAGAGTCAGACTGAAGGAGGATTGGCTCTCTTGGGTGAGCAGGGAGGTCGTATTAATGTTAGTAGTTTTGATCCTGGCAGTGCTTATATGCCTTTTAGTTCTCAGTTAGATTTTATGGGACAACCGGTTCCGTATTGGATGTATGTTTCTGGAAATAATTTATTGCGGGAGAATGTTCCTAAGAAGGTTGATATGGAAAGAGAATTGAGCAAGTATATTTCAGATAGGGTGGGGCTTTGTGATTTTTCAGATTTTGAGGCACAAGGTTTTGATGTGTTTGTTTCTCCAGTCGATAATGGTTCCATTAAGGGTAATATTGTTGTTAAGATAAATGATTTAGATGTGGAAGTGAGTGTGGAGAACAAGATTAGTATTTTCAAGGGAAATAGTTCTGTTGTGATTAATTCACATGATTTTAAGGTTTCGAGTAAACTAGGAAAATTTTATGGTTTGGCTATGAAAGTTTATAATTATGAGAAGAGTAGTATGTTTTTGGAAAATTATGCTTTGGATGCTTTGAGGCTTTATGTTCCTGTAGATGGTATCAAAATTGGATGTGCTCCTGAAATTTTTAATGAACAAAAAATTGTTGGTGATTTAAAAGATGGATTAGTTGCTAATATTGCATCAATTCATCTTGATGGAGATTATTATGATTTGTCCTCTAAGGATAGAAAGTATTTTGTTGAAGATAGTGGTCTTAATTTGGATGAAAATGTTAATTTTATGTATATGAAAAATTGGACTACTCGGGTTGAAATGTATGGAGATAAGGTCGCGCGTCCTGTTGGATTGCAAAAGGGTTTTGGTGTTTTAGGTTTTTGCTATGTCCCGTATCATTTTGTTTATGATGTTGATTTTCCAGTGATGGTTCAGTTTTATGATGATAAAGATTTATTCCAGTTTCCTGTTGGTGTTGTTATTTCTAAGAATCAGGCGAGGAAAGCTTTGCCGACTACCAGTGGGGTTAATATTGAGTCTAAAGTTTGTGATTTTAAAAATCAGAATGTTAGCGTTTATACTTATGATGTTGATTTGAATCCGGTTGAGGCTACTATTGGTTTTAAATGTTTGAATGCTGTTTGTGATATTGGAAAAAGTAGGTTGGTTGGGGATGATGCGATTTTGAATGGAAAGTTTCCTCAATGTGTTAATGGGTTTATAATTGCTAATGCTCCGGGTTATGCCCAGGCTAAATATCAGATTTCTACTAATAAAGAGAGTTTGGCGAATGTAGTTTTGAAGAAAAAATATAATATTAGTTTGGATTTAGGAGATGTTAAGAAGGCGGTTGTGACTTTTACTAGTAGGGATTATTCTGTTACGGCGCTTTATCCCGAAATGCATTCTGTAGAGTTGATTGAGGGTTATTATAATATAAGTGTTTATGCTTATGATAATTCTAGTTTAAAATTTCCCGCTACTAGTCGAAGTGAGTGTGTTAATGTTCCAGAGCCTGGTGTGAGTGGTTTACTTGGAGGTGAGACGGAGAAATGTTATGATATTAATATGCCTGCGATGAATGTGGATTTTGCGGTTGTTGGTGGAGGGAAGACTAGAGAGTATATTACTTCGGAAGATTTGAATAATTCTAAGAAGTTGGATTTAAATGTGCCTATATTTGGTTTGCCTTCTAGTATTAGTGAGTTGTCGGCTAATCATGATCGGGCTGAAAATGAGGAGGTTTTTGTAAGTTTTGAGTAGGATGGGAAGTGATAAGATGGTTGTGTTTGAGAGCGATGAAATTAGACGGATTTGGAGTAGTGGTGAGTGGTTTTATTCTGTTGTTGATGTTATTAGGGTTTTGAGCGGGAGTTCTATTTCTAAGAGGTATTGGTCTGATTTGAAGACTAAATTGGGACAGGAAGGACTTCAGTCGTACGATTTTATCGTACAACTTAAAATGAAGTCAGCTGATGGCAAAAATTATATGATTGATTGTGCAAATAAACAAGGAATTTTTAGGATTATCCAGTCTGTTCCTTCTAGGAAGGCGGAGCCGTTTAAATTATGGTTGGCGCAAGTTGGAAGTGAGCGGGTTGATGAGATTGATAATCCTGAATTGGCGCAGGAGAGGATGAAAAATATATATGAAGAGAAGGGTTATTTTAAAAGTTGGATTGATAAGAGGATTAAGGGAATTGTGGTTAGACAGAATTTGACAGACGAATGGAAAGCTCGTGGGGTTGAGAGGAATAGTAATTTTGCGATTTTGACTGCAGAGATTTCGAAGGCTACTTTTGGAATGAATCCTAGTGAATATAAAAAATTTAAGGGATTAGATAAAGAGAATTTGAGAAATTATATGACGGATCTAGAGTTGATTTTTTCTATGTTGGGTAAGGCATCTACGGCGGAGATAGAGAGAGTGCAAAATCCAGGGAGATTTGAGGAGCATATTGAAGTCTCTAAAGAGGGTGGTGGGATTGCGAAGGGTGCTCGGGAGGAGTTAGAAATTGAAACAGGAGAAAGTGTTATTAGTGATGAAAATTATTTAGAGTTAAGTAGGAATAATGAAAAGCTTGGGGTGATTAATGAATAAGAAATTTTTGATAGTTAGTTTATTGATGGGCATTTTTATCAGCTCTGGGGTTTTGGCATATAGCAATCCTTCTAGTAATTGGCAGGCTAATCAACCGACGTTTGATGATTTGTATGCTGGAAATTTTGATACATATTGGCCAATTTTGGGTAGGATGAAGGATGGACAGTGTAATGCTACGACTGATTTTGTGATTGGGATTCCTCCTGGGGGATGTAGTCCTTCGGTTGTTCGAAGTGATTTGCTGGCGGAGCAAAATGTTCCTGTTTTTTGTCAGCTGTATGCGATTAAGGTTAATCCTTTGATTAAGGTTTCTTCTATTAAGTCGATTTCATTTAAAGGAGATTATCCTAAAGGTGTTCGAAGTATTGTTTATCATCCTGCTCGTGCTGCTGTTAAGTCTTATTCAACTTTGATTGGGAGTCCAACTTTGGAAAATATTGGTTATGTTGTTATTATATTGAAACAGGAAAGAGTTGAGGCGAATATTACTAGAGAGATTTTTGGTAATTTAACGGCGACGATGACTTATGATTCTGAGAAAGCTTATGGGACTGGAAGGGCTGATTATTATTTAGAGCCAATGAATGATGAGCAGTGGCAGAAAAATTTTGAGACTAGTTCTTTTTGGAATGGGCGTGGGTATTTGAGAGTTTCTGATGTTAGTGATGGTCGTGCTAAGATTCAAATTATGGCTGGGCAGAATAAGATTTTGAGGAGTTTGAATTTGAAAGAGGGTGAGACTAGTAGTAGTAGTTATCTTCCTGGTTTTTATTGTAAGGCTGGGTTGAAAGTTAAATTGACTGATATTACTGTTCCGGAGGATATGGCTTTGTTAAATATTGATGGGCAGTCTATTTGGGTTAGGGATGGGAGTAAATTTTTGGGGGGAAAGTGTAGAGTTAGGGATTTGAATGTTAAGGGAAATAATGATGGAGATATTTCGATTTCGTGTTCTGGGAGCGGGAAGATTAAGCCTTTGAGTTTAAAGGGAATGGGGGCTCGATTTAAAATTTCAGTTAAAGGTGAGAAAGTAGATGTTGAGAAGAAGTTGGGGGATAATATTGATGGTGATTGGTATTTGGCTTATGTCGGAAAGATGCCTAAGGGCGTTGATGACAAAGAGGGGGATTTTGCTGTTTTGGTTAGTGGAAGCAAGGACTCTAAAGATTCTAGTGCATTTTCTTTTGCGGCTGATAAATTAATAGAATATAAAGGAACTCCCAAAGCGTTTGCAGAGGAGTTTAGAAAATCTGCTAAAATTACTGATGGGGATATAAGAAAAGGCTTTCTTCTTTGGGGAGATAAAGGGTATGAAGAAAGACGGGGTATTAAATTTTTAGGAACTGATAATATAATTGAGGATGAAGGTACGGTAAATCCTTATTTTACGCAGTCGGTTGATGTTGTGAAAAATGAGTTGGTTGCTGATTATGGTAGAGAGGAAAAAGAGATTGGGGGAACTTGGGCTGAGGCGGCTTTGTTTGAGGAAATTAAAAAGGCTGGTGAGTTAGGGCAGTTTTCTACAAAGAAGAATTTGATGGATTTGTTCTTGAATAATTATCCTTTGAGTAAGATGGAGAGTTCTGTTCGGGACATGCGAGCTAAACTGGATGGGACTGATTATAGTAACTCTTATGTTTCGACTTATGTTGGAGATGAGTTTAGGTCGATTAGTGTTGTCGATTTTAAGATTGCTAGGGAGGGGAGTAAGAGGGTTGATTTAAGGGTTGGGAATGTTCCTAAAAATAATTTGACTGAGATTGATGGGGGTGTTTTCAATGATAGTGAGAATGGGGTTGATATGAAGGGACATGGAAAGATAGAGATTGAGAGTATTTTGCCCGGGAAGGTTAGTATTGAATTTAAGACTAATGTAAAAGATCCTAAGGGTGATGAGAAGTCTCGAACTATTTGGATTAACGAAGGGGAGAGTGCCACTTTTGATGGAGTGAGGGTTTATGTTAAAAATGTAAGAGTGAATGAGGTTGCTCATGTTTCTTTGATTCCGGATGTTAAACATGATAAGAGCGAAGCTGATTTTAGTTTTAGAATTAATGTGGAAAAAAGGGCGATTCAACTTAGTCCCGAGAAGACTAAAGAGATGATTAAGAATTTGAATGCATCTATTAAGAAGTGGGACAATATTGTTAATAGACTTGGGCAGGTTGTAACTGGTTTGAAGGGGGCGTGTTTTGCTACGAGTGCTGTTTTGATGATTAAGAATATGGTGAGTGGGGTTAGTGGTGAGGCTGCTGCTCGGACTAAGGTTATGGGGAAGTATAAAGAAATTTGTCAGACTGATTCTAAATATAAAGATATGTCTTTGACTCAGTGTTATAATAACTTAAGTGGAAGTATTAGGAAGAGTGTTGCTGCTACGGCTGGGGCTTTGGCTGCGGTTAATGTGGAGATGAAGTCCTCGCAGAGTGAGAATGTTAAAGACTCTGATGGGCTGTTTGGAGGAAAGGGGATTATTGATAATGCTGCGTATAGGAAGAGCCTGGCCGAGAAGATTAGAGATAAAACTGTCGATATTAATATTAGTTCTAAGGAAGTTGTTCTTGTGAATATTAGTGGGAATTTGAGTGTGTCTCAGTTACAGTCTATTATGTTGTGGAAGAAAGCGGTGGCTAGTGGAGATAAGATTAGTGCTGATTCTGCTAAAGCTGCCATGGACGTGACTTTGCGGAATGTGGCGTTGAGGACTAAGGAGAATTTTATTAAGACTAATATTGAGAAGGATTTTATATTTAATATTGGGGGTAAAAATATTCAGTTTCCTGTTAGTGTTTTAAGTGAGGGTAAGACAGCCTTCAGTGAGGGGGGGGTTCGAATTAGCAAAGGAGAACTAATGGGTATTGTAAATGGAGAGTTAGAGTTGAGTGATAATATTGAGAAGGATGAAAAGGTTGGTGTTCATATTATTCATTCTGGTTCTAGTAATTATCTTTATTTATTTGATGGTAGTTTGAGGCAGTTAGGTATTTATAGGGTTCAGAGGAGAGATAGCAAGTTAAAGATTGATGGTAAAAAGTTAGATTATATTCCAGAACGCAAGGGTGTTATTATTCAAATGATTGCTACCGGAAGTTGCTCAAACCCTTGGCCAAAGGGAAAGGCTCAGGTTAAGTATTATGAGTCTGGGGATAATAAGGGGTTGCCCGCAATTGTTCCGTTTGATTTAACAGATGGGTGGTATGTATGGGTTAAGAATTCTGGTGGGACTTATGTGGATGATTCGGTTCAGGGATATAAGGCTTCGGGAGATGTTAGAAATTTTTATATTTGTAATATTGGAGCGAATGGCTTAATGCAGACTGGAACTGGAGATGATATGTGTCAGAGTTTTGATGCGAATAGTGCTGGTAAGGTTAGTGAGTTTCGTCCGTGTCCTAAGATGACTTCTAGTGAAGTTACAAAATTATATGAAAAAGCTAGACAGGCAATTCAACAAGCGTCTAGACAATATGGGGAGAGCAGTGTTAATATTTTTGGGAAAATGATTTCAGTTGGTAAGCCTATGAGTGCCGTTGGTGGTTTTGAATGTCAGGACTTTATGAGTCCAGAAGATTGTTTATTGATGTTTAATGTTTGTGACCCTGTTATTTGTCCCCCAAGTCGATGTGATTTTGGTGGCAAGTTTCATGTCAGTGATGTGATTCAGAGTGGGATTATCGGGAGCTTGGCTTTGTGTTTGCCTAATGCTAAGGAGGGAATTAAAATTCCTATTTGTCTTAGTGGAGTTCAGGCTGGGCTGGATTCTTATTTGTCAATTTTAAAGAGTGAGAAAGATTGTTTGCAACATAGTTTAGATACGGGGGAGATGGTTGGAATTTGTGATCAGATTACTTCGGTTTACAAGTGTGAGTTTTTTTGGAGGCAGATATCTCCTTTAATGGATCAGATGATTCCAGGCATTATTGATTATGCTATCCATGGGAATAGAGTTAGGGGTGGTGGTGAGTATGCTTTGGTTGCGCAGTCTTGGAATACTATGAAGCAGAGTGTTAGTTATTTTAAGAATATTTATGCACAGAATGCGTTTAAGGCGTTTAATATTCGGAGTACTCAGGAAATTGGAAGTTCGTTTTGTAAGGCATTTATCGGGACGAGTGTTCCGGGTAGTGCTAATTTTATTAATGATTTATTAGCTCCTGAATCTCCTAGTCAATTTTATGCGCAGTTTAGTGAGCAGCTTTTTAGTGAGGCGACAGTTCCTAGTACTTCTCAATATAAGATTTATTTTCATATTTATGCTGGTCATGATGAAGGGGTTCAGTATAAAGTTTATTTGAGAGATCCTCCTTCGACTAGTTATTATGCTTCTACTCCCGAGATTAGTGATGGTAGGATGTCTGGTTATATTGCTGCTGGGAGTAGTGCTGATAAGACTGTTGATTTCACGGCACCTAGTGGATACAAAGAGCTTTGTGTTGTTATTAATGCGAAGACTGAGTGTGGGTTTAAGCAGACCACGACGAATTTTGGTTTGAATATGTTGAGTAAGAAATTTGCGGAAGAGCAGGCTAAAGATAAAGATATTACTACGGAGAAGCGGTGTATTTCGGGGAGTCCTTCTGCCTTATCTATGGCGACTTTAAATATTCAGGCGGGGGCTCAAGAGGTGGCTAATCCCGACATTTCTTTGAGGGGGATTGTCCGGGTTTGTGCTTCGGCTAATCCTGATGCTGGCGTTAGTTCTGAGGATTTAGTTTCGTGTAGTGATGATAAAGATTGTGGGACTGGTTTTAAGTGTGGGGAAGATAAATTTTGTGTGTCTAAGGAAAAAAATAGTAATGTTAAACAGAAGGCTGGTTCTCGATGGGAAGATGTCGGATATTGCGGGGATGTTAAGTTGAGATGCTGGTTGGATGTTGATTCTGTTAAGGATGATTTGGAGGCGGTTTCTGCTTTTGAGGGGAAGTCTATTAGTTTGTTGGATAAGAGAAAGGGTTTGATTGAGAATGAGAGATTGAATTTGGATGGAGTTGCTGCATTGCTTGGGAAGGCTAGGGGGGATATTAAGAAGTTGACTATTTCTAAGGATGAGAACGAGGGGAAGAAAATTATTTTTAGGTTAGAGAGAGTAATTGGGAATGATAGTTCTCCTGGTGCTGGAACTAATGGGGGTAGGGCAGAGGCTTTGGCGTTGAAGGCTAGTGTTTTGAGGCTGTTGGCTGATAATATTGCTGAAGAGAAGGCTACTCCTCCAGTGGTTGCGGTTAGACCTGAGGTTAATCCTGAGGTTACAATCAAGCCTGTAGAAGTAAATAAAACCAAAGTGGTTAGAGAGGTGGTTGATAAAGAGACAGAGAATATTAAGAAGGCGATTAAAGAAAATGAGGGAAGTCGGGCTTTTGTTTATGATATTGGTGGGGCAAAGCACATTGGGGTTGGACATAAAATTACCGCAGAATCTAGGAGTGTTTTTATGAAGTTGTTTGGTTGTGACACTAGTTGTTTTGACGATTTAGTTGATGGAAAAACTAGTCTTACTTCTACTCAGGTGGATGAGTTGTTTACCCATGATATCAATATTTATATAAAGAGAACTAAAAACTTATTTCCTTCTTATGATAGTTATCCAGATTATATTAAGATGGCCCTTGTTAGTTCGGTTTATAGAGGAGAGATGGAATCGGGACATGAGACTGTTAAGCTGATTAATGAGGGGAAGTGGAGAGAGGCTGCGGTTGAGTATATTAATAGGAAAGACTATAGGGAGGCTGCGGCTAAGGGGCTTGGTGGGATTGTTAAGAGGATGGATGCTAATAGGGATTCTTTTTTGAGGTATGCTGGTGAGTTGGAGAAGTGAGTTATTCGCCCCCGTAAAATATTTCCAGCATTCGTATCATTCTTTCAGAAATGGTTTCTTTGAAACCATATATGAGGGAAGGAGGATTGCTTGAGAATAAAATGACCAAGCAGTTGGTTTTTCCGAACTCAGAGGAAACGCCAACATCGTTCGAATCCGCCCGAATAAAAAA
>VAPK010211887.1_pt1 | contig 20444 bp, 21 predicted proteins | sample 3395031 | NCBI WGS metagenome assembly VAPK01 (sample SAMN08290443, study PRJNA428436) | hydrothermal vent metagenome | isolation source: Deep-sea hydrothermal vent chimney 1 | place: Pacific Ocean: Juan De Fuca Ridge
AACATCAGCGAAGGGAAATAATACCGCAACATCAGCGATGGGAAATAATGCCGCGCTCGCTGCCTTCAATAAATTCAATAATATGGCTGACTTCAGCGGTTGGCTCAGAGGCTTTCAATTCGTCCAGTGCCGCCTGCAGTTTGAGTCCTGATTTATAAATTATCTTATAGGCCTGTTTGATCGCCTTGCGCTGAGCGGGGCTGAAATCGGCGCGGCGCAGACCAACAATATTCAGGTTAACGGCTTCAGCGCGGTGGCCATCCGCTAATAGATAGGGCGGAACATCCTGAGCCACACCGGAAAGTCCGGCGATCATGGCATAGGCTCCGATCCGGCAGAATTGATGGGTGGCGGTTTTGCCGGACAGAAAAATATGATCTTCCATTTCCACATGGCCGGAAAGGGAGCCGGTGTTGGCGAAAATATTATGATCGCCGATGATGCAGTCATGGCCGATGTGGCACATGGCCATGATGTAGTTATGGCTGCCGACTAGTGTGCCGTGGTCAGTTTTCACGCCTCGGCTGATGTTCACACCTTCGCGGAAACGGTTGTGATCGCCAATGATCAATGGTTTGCTGTTTTCCTGCACGAAGCCCAGATCCTGCGGCTCGCAACCCAGGACCGTACCGTGATCAACCTGATTATCACAGCCCATACGGGTGCCACTATAGATACGAACATTGCTGCTGATTTTACAGCCCGTGCCGATTTCCACATCAGCTTCAATGATACTAAAGGGGCCGACTTCCACATCATCAGCAAGGCGGGCATACGGATCAACGATGGCGCAGGGATGAATCATAGGGCTATTCTCAAAAAGGTTTGACGATGATCATAATAATGATGCCCACCAGAATCAAAACCGGAAACTCATTGTACCAGCGGTAAAATACGTGGCTGTGGCGGTTTTGGTCGCGAGCAAATTCTTTTAGCAGCTTGCCGCAATGCTCATGATAAATAATGAGAATGATCACTAGAAGTAATTTAACGTACAACCAGCCGCTGTGGCTGTAGGCTGTCCAGCCATAATCGTACAATAGCCACAGGCCGAGCACGACGGTCGCCAGCCCACCAGGGTTGATAATGCCATAGTACAGTTTGCGCTCCATAATTTTAAAACGCTCACGGCTGATTTTATCCTCTGCTGCTGCGTGATAGACGAACAGGCGCGGCAGATAAAACAGCCCGGCAAACCAGGTAACCATACAGATGACATGAAAGGCTTTAACCCAGAGCATGCGTTATTCCTTATTTCTATCGAGATAGGCCAGCGCCAGCGCTTCATAAATGGGCACCGGACAGACCAGGTGTGAGATGCCTTTAGCAATCAGTGCGGTGGCCATCAGTGGCAGCAGCATGGAGGAATCGGCGTTCATTTCCATGACAATAATAAAGGCGGTAATCGGCGTTTGTACTACCCCGGTAAAATAGCCGACCATGCCTAGCATGATTAAGGCGGAGGCGGGGGTGTCGGGCATCAGCAACGCCAGATCTGCCCCCAACCCCGCACCGACAGAGAGTGACGGGGCAAAAATGCCGCCGGGAATGCCGCTCAAATAAGAGGCCACCGTGGCCAGCATTTTCAGAAATGGAAAGGCCAATGAGGGCTCACCGCCATCGACCAGCTGACGCGCGGCTTCATAGCCGGTGCCATAGGTGAGTCCGTCACTGCTGATGCCAAACAGGGTGATCAGCAGACCGCAGCCAAAGGCTAGCAGCACCGGATGACTTAGGGCAATGGGTGCGAGCTTACGGGTGCCCTGAATCAATGCGGAACTGAATAGACCGCCGAGCAGGCCGCCGACTATGCCGCAGATGGCCACGGCCAGCCAGGCCGAGGTCAGCGGCAGGGCGGCGCTGGATTTACCGAAGTAGGTGTAGTCGCCAAGAATAAACAGGGCGACGATCCCCGCCAGCACTACCGATATAATAAGCGTACCGCTGTTACGCTTGCTGAAGGTGCGGCCCATTTCTTCAATCGCAAACATGATTCCTGCCAGTGGCGTATTAAAGGCGGCAGAGATCCCCGCCGCGCCGCCGGCGAGGATTAATCCACGGGTCATGTCCCGGCCACGGAACAGGGCAATGTGGCGCAGGGAATACATGATCGACGCCCCCACATGTACGGTGGGTCCTTCGCGGCCAATTGATGCCCCGCAGAGCAGACCCAGACTAGTGAGGAAAATTTTACCGCCGGCGACTTTCAGCGAGAGTACTTTTGCACGCAGCGCGTGCTGGTTCATTTCCAGTGCTGCAATGGCCTGGGGAATGCCACTGCCTTCTGTGCCGACAAAAAAGTTGTGGGTCAGCCAGGCGATCAGGGCCAGGCCGAAGGGGGGTAGGGCGTAGGCAATGTAGGGGTGATCGATATAAAGCTGGTAAAAATAGTTATCGCTGAAGTGGCTGAGCAGGGCAAAGGCGGCTGCGGTTGCGCCAATCAGCAGAGCTCCGCCCCAGAAGGCAACACGCAGACGTAGCTTGCGGGGTGAGAAATAGTGGCGTCGTGCGCGTTTTAAATGGTGCCGGTACATAGGTGCGGCATTCTAGCATGGTTGTTGTAAAGATCCTGAAACAGCAGGGAAAACCTGAATTCCTCGCCGCTTGCTGCAAGGGACCCGAAATTCAATCTGCGCACATTTAACTTAGATAAACAGGCCAGGTGAATGGCCGGGCATTTGTTCAAAGTAATACCAGCTCACGCTGTCGATCATCAGCCATTGTAAGAGGGCAAAGCCCAGCAGCCCAAGTATGGCCATAATGATGGCGGCGAGGATTGCCGAGCCAAAGCTCCTGACTTTAAAATCTCGCACCAGCCTTGCAGTAATCCAGATAGTGAAGGCATTGATGACCAGCGCAAATAAACCAAAAGTAAGCACGGTTAAGGGCAGGGTGAAAAACCACAGCAGGGGGCGAATGAAGGCATTAATGAGCCCCAGCACCAGCGCGGCTTTGAGTAGAGTTGCGGTTGATTTAATGCGAATGCCAGGGAGAATTAAACTGGCAATTAAAAGGCCAATGGCGGTAATAAGCCAGATAATAATAATGCCGATGAGCATGTGTTGTTCCTTTATAAACATATGTAATATAAATGCAAAAAATTGATGACACTTAAGTCACACAAGCTCCATGACTGTGTCATATAAGACAGTCAAACTATTCGCTCCTAATCACTACTCTTAATGTTGGAGCGAACAAATGAATCATTTTGTACTTAAGACTATCGTAACAGGTATGACTCTGGCGATTGCCCAGTTAGCAACGGCTGGTACGGATGTTTACTTTAATCCGCTGACCCAGTCTACTGCGGTTGCTCAGACCGCAAACCATATTAATGAATTGAACTCACCCTGGCAGGTTCCTGCCGGAGTTAGTTACAAAAACTTAACTAATATGCGTGAAATCGAAGCCGATGCGTCACAATCAACTATTCGCGTTCCCGGTCGTGGCAATGGTGCTTCAATGACGGATATGAGTGCTTTTGACCCAAGTGGTCGTTATATTTTCCTGCCACATGAAACACCCTATGGTGCTGGTGTTACCCGTTATGACATGCTTACTGACAAAGCCATCAACCTGTTTAAAGGTGATATGAATGGTGCACAGGGCGATTGGAGTGCGGACTTTGGCGCGCTTGATCCTGCTACCTGGTCTCCCATCGACACATTGCTGGTGGCTGAAGAATGGTCTGGCCAGGGCCGTATGTTTGAAATCATGAACCCTTTGGCTGATGTGGCTGCCGGCGAAGTAATCGAGTTGCGCGAATTGAACAGTGTTCCAAATGTCAATCACGAAGGTCTGCGTTTTAACCACGCCGGTAACGTACTTTATTTTGTTGATGAAAATAAATCCGGATCCATCTACAAATTTGTACCGTCAGTCAAGGGTGACTACAGTAAAGGTCAGTCTTTTGTCCTTTCTGTTGATGCTTTTAATGGCGATGTTTCCATTAACTGGAATAAAGGTATTAATGTCGATGCGATACGTACCGGTACTGCCTCATGGACACCATTGACCGATGCCGAAGGTGTTACCCTGCCCGGTATTTCTGATCCTTTCGATAATGTCAGCCGTGGTGGACGCGCTGCTGCCGATGATGCAAACGGCACTCCTTTTGGTCGTCCGGAAGATGTTGAAGTCGCTTATCTGGCTAATGGCAATGAAGTTTTGTTCTTCAATGCCACATCTGAGCATTCCGTCTATTCTGTTGAAGAGCTGGCTGATGGTACTGCAATGGTACGTCTTGCTGCCAGCCCAACCACACCGACCAATCTGGGTTATGCGGCTACCACTGGCACCATCTCTTCACCTGATAATCTGGCTCAGGATGCGCTGGGTAATATCTACGTGGTCGAAGATAAACCGAATGGTGATAATGTTGGCGGAGACGTCTGGTTCCTGCGTGATAGCAACAATGATGGTGTGGCTGAATCCTTCGATCATTTCATGAGTCTGCAAGTTAAGGGCGCAGAACAGACCGGTATGATCTTTAGCCCGGTTAACCCCAGCCAGTTCATCATCAACGTCCAGCATCCTGAAAGCACTGGTGTGATTGACGGTCAGGGTGATGCAACCTGGTTATTTGATGTGAAGGATGTTGTGGCTCCGCCTTGTCTGGATGAAGAAGATGACGATAACAATCGGCATTCCGTGAAGACTTGCAGCAACAGTGATGACAGCAACTTCGTCAAGAAGCTGATGAAAACCGCAAACAAGGATCATGAATAAACTATCCTGCGTGGTGGCCTGTCAGGCTTGAGTACTAAGTAATTAGCCTGATTTGCTCATAACGCTCACCCGCAAGGGTGGGCGTTTTTTGCGTTAATTTGCGGACTATTCTTTTATTTTTTAAATTTTAAACAGTATTTCGTGGAGATAACTCAGTTTTTAAAATAATTGTTCTCTCTGTGTTCCTCCGTGTCCTCTCGGCAACTGCTCCTGCGTTGCTCTACCTCCTGCGTCCATGCAGTCGTGTGGATCAAGGTTTTTTCTTTTTGCTCGGAGCCCCCTGCTCCTGAACCGGATGTTTTTAGATCCGAATATATGTCCAGCCTTCGCGTTGACGTTCCAGCACTTCGCTGAGGGATGAGCGGACGATGGTGGTGTTGGGAATGAGTTCCAGTTCAACACCCTGATCGATGCGTACCCGTTCAATTGCCTGAGCGCAGGCGGTAACAAATAAATTGTCATAGCGAGATTGAAGCCGCTGTAAACGCTGGGCTGAGGGCGAACCGGATTTTTTCACCAATTCCAGGCCGGGGCCATTGGTGAGGATCTCGACAAATACTTTTTCATTTTCCCGGCGGCTGGCTTTTAGCAGATGCTCGGTTTCTTCGAGCATGATGTTCAATCGGTATTCATCATTGGTGCTAACGTGGAGCATAATTTTGCGGGTGCTGTCCGCATTGGCTATTCGTGGTGATTCGACCACATGTGCCAGTTCCAGCAGTCCATTTTTTGGGCTGATCTGTTGATGGGTGAACCAGCCGAGCAGTGAACCGACGACGACCAGGATCCCTGCGGCCATGCTTTGCATAAACCAGGGACGGGATTTGCTGCGCAGAGGCGTCTGGTAGCTTTCCGGTGGTTCGACCGACTGGTAGGTTAATTTGACCAGATCATGGGCTTTTTGTAATTCACAGGCGCGTTTGCGTAGAGCTTCATCGTGCCGAAAGGCTTCGAAAAGCTGTTGTTTCTCAGCGACATCTATTTCATTGTCAATAAACGCATTCAGGCGCTCATCAGAAAATTCATTACTCATTTTACTCTCCGCAGAAAAGTTGCGTTGTATTCGACATTGTTTGCTGTTTGAAATAATTTACCGGCAAGTGACTTGCGCGCCCGGCAAATACGGCTCATCACGGTGCCGATAGGGATTTCAAGAATGTCGGAAACGTCGGAATAACTCAGGCCTTCAATATCAATCAGGGTGACGACCTGACGCTGTCCCTGGGGCAGAGTATCGATGGCGGTATGGACGAAAGTGCTGAGCTGATATTGTTCGTGCAGGCTTTCCGGTGTGCGCTCGTCGGTAAAGACATAGTCATCAATATTGTCCATTATTTTGGTACGTGACAGGTGATTGCGCCAGGTATTGATCAGGATACGAAAAGTCCAACCATCAAATTGTGCAATATCTTTCAGTTGTTTTTCATTTTTGAAGGCCTTGGTCAGGGTTTCCTGAACCAGATCATCGGCCAGATCACGCTGGTGACACCATGAATAGGCCAGCCGGAACAGTCGTGGACGGATGTTTTCCAGTTTGCCGATGAATTCCCGATTTTTCCCAAATAGTTTTAAATAGCTCATAGTTTTCTACTTTTTTGTTGTGTCCAATGCAGCATACCGCACTGGCGTTGACATATTATATATTTGACTCCCTATAGCCATGACACAGTCATGACTAAATTATTCCCTTTTTTTTAAAAAAGAATAATGGAATAAAAGCCATATCATTTGTGTTTGTACAGGTAGGCGACGTAAATGTAGGTGAAATATGACCGAGTCATGACGTTATTGTGTCTAAATAATTATTATATGGGGAGAAATTAATGCCATTAGGAAAATACCGGTTTATCACCATGCTCAGTCTTCTGGGGCTGCTGTTTGCAAGTTTTATTGCACCTGCTCAGGCTGAGGGTAAGGTGTTTGCTGAGAAAAAAATTGTTCTGCAAATCAGTGATCGTGATCCATTCAAGCAAAAGTTGGTACTGAATGTTGCCAATAATTTGCTTAAACATTACGGCACCGATCAGGTTGATATTGAAATTGTAGCTTTTGGGCCAGGTTTACGTCTGTTGTTCAAAGATAATAGCAATTCAAAGCGGATTGATAGTCTAGTAAATAACGGCATTCGCTTTAGCGCCTGCTCTAACACCATCAAGGCAATGACAAAGATGCTGGGTCAGCCTCCTGAGCTGAACACTAACGCGGTAAAAGTATCCGCGGGTGTAGTTCGGATTCTGGAATTAAAGGAACAAGGTTATGAGCTGATCAAACCATGATTTCTAATTTGAGTATTGCTTTATCAAGAGGAATAAATATGAAGTTCATAAAAAGCAAAATGATTCTAGCTGCCGCCTGTGCGACGGTTATCGGTGGAACGTCCCTTCCTGCCTATGCGGATAACTGGTTGATGCTACAGGGGGCGGAATCCGGTGCGGCTGCACCGCGGGCTAAAGTCTGGGGTTTTATCCAGCCTACCTATATGTCAACCGATGGAACCAAGCTGCCGGCAGCGGGCTGGACAGGGCAGGACGCACAGTTCAATGTGCACCAGCCTGATTTATCCAGTTCATCCACCTTCGAGTTGCAGCGTGCGCGTATTGGTATTCGCGGCGTAGGTTTCCCGCTGGATCCTAAAATCAACTATTTCGTACTAGCCGAATATGGCAACAATGGTATTACCAATCCCGGTGGTGGTGGCGGTAGCGTACGTCTGACCGATGCCACGGTGACGCTGAACCACATCAAGGGTATGCGGGTACGAGTGGGGCAGATGAAAATACCCATGAGTGAAGAAGTTTACCAGGGCATTTTTGCGTTTAACTACATTAACTTCACCAATGTGGCCAACCAGCAGTTAATCGAACGGCCCTTTCAGACCGATGGCACAACAGCCTGTAACCTGAGTACCAGTAGTGAGCAGTATCTGCGCTATTGTAATGGCGGGGCGGACACCCAGTTCCGTACCGGTGCTTCAGCCGTGCGTGATATTGGTATTCAGCTGTTTGATACCTTCCATGTTAGTGACTGGGAACATAGTTATGCGGTCTTATATGGTAATGGCGGCATTTCCAAACATGATCGTGATGATAATAAGGACACTACCCTCTACTGGTCTTCAGAGAAAGTCTATGCTTCGGGACGTGCGCGTCGTCAGGGCTGGAAAACTTATGCCTGGAATACCAGTGGCAAACGTACTGTTTATGATTCGGCGACCTTGAATGCGGGGGGATCCTATGAAGCCTCCGAGCGTGAATATGATCGCAAACTGACCGGAGTGGGTACTACTTTCCGGAAAGGGCCTTACCGTTTTTGGGCTGAGTACATCAAAGCGAAGGGTATGATTTACAACGGTTCAACTGGTGGAGCGGTTCCCGGTGCGGTAAATAATGCAGGAACCCTGGTATCGCAATTCCAGTTGTCTACCCTGGGCGAAAGTGATGGTTATTATCTGGATTTTGGCTATAACATTACCCCAAAACTGGAATTGGATCTTCGTTACGACGTGTATAATCGGGTGACCAATTTGACTGCCGCCGCTGAGCGCACCTACGAAACGACCACGGTGGGTTTCCAGTATTTCTTTAACAAGAAGACCCGGTTTACCTTCAATTATGAGTTCCGCACCCTGGATGCACCGGGACAGTCTTCAGGCTCAAATGCCAACCAGATTGGCGATGTGATGGATGATCGGATATCCGCACAGATTTTTGCTGGCTTCTGATTTTACCCGTTTCTCCGGCCTGGGCTGACGATGCCGGGCTGGAGTGCTCCTCGCCGCCTCATTGAGAAATCTTTGGGGCGGTTTTTATTTTCAGGCTTGAATAGATTTATCTTTATATTTCTGTAGCTTGTAACTATCATTAGCGTTTCCATTTTAAAAGATTGCAGGTATGGCTGTGAATAGGGCTGTAAGTACGGCTTTAGCCGTACGAGCACTCGCCCGACAGTGCCCAGCAGTTTGTAAAATTTTCCGCAAAGCAGGTTCAGTTTAAATATCATGATTAAAGCAGGCATCGTTGGCGGCACCGGTTATACCGGTGTGGAACTATTGCGGTTACTGGCCGCACACCCGGAAGTCAAACTTGAGGTGATTACCTCCCGCTCGGAAGAAGGGCTGGCGGTGGCCGATATGTATCCCAATTTGCGGGGGCATGTGGATCTACATTTCAGCGTGCCGGATATGGCGGTACTCAAAGCCTGCGAGGTGGTGTTTTTTGCCACGCCGAATGGTATTGCGATGACCATGGTTGCAGAGTTGCTGGAAGCCGGGGTTAAAGTTATTGATCTGGCGGCGGACTTCCGGATCAAGGATGTGCAGGAATGGTCACGCTGGTATGGTATGGAACACGCCTGCCCCGAGTTGATCGCCGAGGCGGTATACGGTTTGCCCGAAGTCAACCGCGAAGCGATTCGGAGCGCCCGGCTGGTTGCCAATCCCGGTTGCTACCCGACGGCAGTGCAATTAGGAATGCTGCCGTTAATAGAAAACGGGCTGGTCAAGACCAGCCATCTTATCGCCGATGCCAAATCAGGGGTCAGCGGGGCGGGGCGTAAGGCCAGCGTAGGAACATTATTAGGCGAGGCCAGTGAAAGTTTCAAGGCCTATGGTGTACCGGGACATCGGCATTTGCCGGAAATCAATCAGGGCTTACAACTTGCTAGTGATGAAAAAATCGGCCTGACCTTTGTGCCGCATTTAACTCCGATGATTCGTGGGATTCATGCCACCTGCTATGCACAATTGAAATCTACCGGGAGTGATGTCGACGCAAAATTGCAGGCTTTGTTTGAAACACGCTATGCCAGTGAACCTTTTGTCGATGTGTTACCGGCCGGCTCTCATCCTGAGACGCGAAGCGTACGTGGTGCCAATACTTGTCGGATTGCGATTCACCGGCCTCAAGAGGGAAATACCGTGGTAGTTTTATCGGTAATTGATAACCTGGTCAAGGGGGCGGCCGGTCAGGCCGTGCATAATATGAACATTCTATTTGGCTTTGCTGAAGACAGTGGTTTGCAGGGTATTCCTTTGATACCTTGAGTATCACGGCGATCTTAAAATGTTTTACCTTATACGGATGGTTTTATTCAATTTATGAATCTTGTTGTTAAACCACATCGTCCCTGGCTGGTTGGTATTTTACTGGGGTTAGCGGCCATTGCCATGCTGATTGGTGGCTGGACACTCTTTAATTATGGTCGTTATCTGGCCGGTTATAATAGCGCGGAATCTAACAAGGAGCGGCAGGTTCTGCTGGACATCAATGATGATCTGGAGCAAAAGGTTGATCGCTTACGTGAGCGGCGGGCGTTGCTTGAACGTGCGGCGCAGATTGAGCGTCAGGCCTATGATGAGCTAGATACTACGATCAAGGTATTACAGGGGGAAATCCTTGAGTTAAAGGAAGAGCTGGCATTTTATCGCGGAATTGTATCACCACAGGATGCGTCCAGCGGCCTGCATTTACAGCGTTTTAAAATTGAAGCTAATGGAAAATCCCGCAGCTACCGCTATAAGATAGTATTGACTCAGGTATTGAAAAATGACCGTCTGGCAACCGGCAAAGTGCGCTTGAGCGTTGATGGCATGCAAAATAATCAGCCTCGTACTTTGAGCTTGAAAGCACTGGGCGAGAAGTCGGTCAAGGAACTGGATTATCGATTCAAGTATTTTCAGAAACTGGAAGGTAATTTGAAATTACCCCGTGGATTTACGGCGTACAGAGTGACGGCGACCATTGTTCCTCGCAGCCGGAAACGAAATAGCATAGAAAAAACCATAAACTGGAGCGGTCAGGAGATAGAAAACCATGTTGGGAATGAAGAAAAAACCAAAGCAAACGGCACAGATTGATTCGCTGATTGGCCAGAATACCGAGATTCACGGTGACGTCCTTTTTAGTGGTGGCCTGCATGTCGATGGTGTTGTCAAAGGTAGTGTTGTGGCTGAGCAGGGCAATGATTCCCTCCTGACCCTGAGCGAACGCGGTACTATCGAAGGTGAAGTAAAAGTGCCCAATGTGGTGATTAATGGCAAAGTCATCGGTGATGTTTATGCGCTGGCACATATTGAGCTGGCGGCTGAAGCCCGTATTAATGGCAATGTGTATTACAGTTTGATTGAGATGGCGATGGGAGCGGAGGTCAATGGCAATCTAGTGCATAAGATTGATGACTCCGTTGTGCCGCTGAAAAGTAGCAATACAAAGGTGGCTGATGCGGGTAAGACTGAAGGAAAAACCGCCAACAAATCTTGACTAAATTAATAGGTTATCGCATAATCGAAACTGACTTACTTCCCGTGTGGGTGTAAAATTAAGCAGATTTCGTTATTGGAGAAGCATGAAATGACAACAGTGACAGAAACTGAAAGCCTGGTAGTCTTTACCCAGGCTGCCGCCACCAAGGTGAAAGCCCTGATTGCGGAAGAGGGTAATGACAAGCTGATGTTGCGCGTCTTTATTTCGGGTGGGGGCTGTTCCGGTTTTCAGTATGGCTTTAGTTTTGATGAAAATATTCAGGATGGTGACACCGAAGTCGAAAATTGTGGTGTGAAATTGCTCATTGACCCCATGAGTTTCCAGTACTTGAGTGGCGCGGAAGTGGACTATAAAGAAAGTCTGGAAGGTTCCCAGTTTGTGATTAACAACCCTAATGCGACAACGACCTGTGGTTGCGGATCTTCCTTTTCAGTTTGATCGGTGTTCCCGTTCAGCGATAATTTAAAAACGCGGTTTTTACCGCGTTTTTTTATGTTAGCGTGTTTCACAGAATACGCTGGCGGCGAAGTTTGCTATCCTTAGCCTTGAATTTGAGAATACGGAGCTTTCCATGAACGAATATCTGCCCGGCCTCGCCGGTGTGCCTGCAACTCAATCAAATATTTCTGATATCGATGGCGAAAACGGCATTCTTTTCTACCGGGGTTATCCCATAGAAGAATTAGCTAAGCACAGTAGTTTTGAAGAAACCTCACGCCTGCTGCTGGATGGTCGCTTGCCCACCGCTCCCGAGCTGGAAGCGTTCACCCGCCAGTTAAATGAAAATCGGCGAATTAAATTCCATACCCGGGGGATGATGAAAAATCTGCCGTCCACGGGACATCCCATGGAAATGCTGCAGACTGTAGTGGCCAGTCTGGGTATGTTTTATCCGGGCAGTGATTGTCTTACTGGGGGGGATGCCTGTGAGGATCTGGATTATATTCACAACACCACGGTAAAAATTATGGCGCGTATGCCCTGCATCGTGACCATGTGGGAACATATCCGTAATGGCTATGATCCTATCGAGCCACGCATGGATCTGAGCTATGCGGAGAATTTTCTTTATATGTTAACCGGCAAGGAACCGGAGTCTCTACTGGCTCGGATCATGGATGTTTGTTTAATTCTGCATGCCGAACATACTATCAATGCCTCCACCTTTGCGGTGCTGGTGAATGCCTCCACCCTGGCCAATCCTTATACGGTGATGGCGGCAGCGATTGGTGCTTTATCTGGCCCCCTGCATGGTGGGGCGAATCAGCGAGTGCTGGGTATGCTCGAAGAAATCGGCACCCCGGATAAGGCGGCAAAATATGTGGATGCCAAGCTTGCCAATAAGGAAGTGATCTGGGGTATGGGTCATCGTGAATACAAAACCAAAGATCCACGGGCCACGATTTTGCAGGGCTTGATGGACACGTTTATGGCCGACCGTGGTGGGGACATCAACCCGATGTTTGAAGTAGCCAAAGCGGTGGAAGCGGTTTGTGAAGATCGCTTGGCAAAAAAAGGGGTTTACGCCAATGTCGATTTTTATTCCGGTTTGCTGTACTCAGAAATGGGCATCCCGGCCGATCAGTTCACCACTATCTTTGCCATCGCCCGTTCAGCTGGCTGGCTGGCGCACTGGCGGGAACAGTTATCGGACAACCGTATTTTCCGTCCTACCCAGGTTTATACTGGCGAACCCCAGCGCGCCTATGTGCCAATAGAAAAAAGATAATACTAAGGATAAAAAATATGGCATGGGCCTACCTTATTGCCGCTGGTTTGTTTGAAGTTGGCTGGCCTGTAGGTTTGAAAATGGCTCAAGCGGCTGAGACCCGTGTTAGCGGAGTGCTGATTGCCGTGGTTTGCATGGGCATCAGCGGGTTTTTACTGTGGCTTGCGCAACGGGATATTCCCATCGGTACCTCGTATGCGGTGTGGACGGGTATCGGTGCGGCCGGTACTTTCGCGGTGGGGGTGATGTTTTTTGGTGATGCCGCCAGCCTGGGCCGGTATCTGGGGATTTTGCTGATTATCTCCGGGGTTGTCGCACTTAAGTTGGCACACTGATTGACTCTTTATTGTTTTTGCTCTTTCTCCCCTTGAGGAGAGAAAGCTGGGATGAGGGATAATATGTTGAATCCTCTCTCTATCTCAGTTGTCGGAGTCAACACTTAAAACCTGAAATCTCTGTGTCCTCTCGGCAACTGTTCCTGCGTTGCTCTACCTCCTGCGTCCTTACAGGCAATTGTTGAACGGCATCCGGGGCTGGTGATCATTGCTGGGGTGGAGTAAAGAACGGACTCAAATAGTGCAGACGATTATGTCTGAGTTAGAGATGCGGTCGCTGGTGTATCAAGGTCATCGCCGTAGTAGAGTTTTTGGTGAAGCCATTGATAATATTTATTATCGTGGTTTGCAGGCGATCGATCAGGAGGTGGTTGAAACAACGGCCTCGGATCATAATCCAATTACGGTTTCTTTTCGGATCAGTGACAGCGTGTTTGCCCGCCGGTAGATCTTATTTCTGGATTATTGGTCGGGTTAATTTATAAATCTGTGGAGGGATAGAGCCAACCCGGTTATCAGCTATAAATCCCACCCAGAATCACCGGATGGGTTGCACCGGTTACGCCGGGCAGATTTCCGGCCCGGCCATCGAGCGTTTGTTTTGCCAACCAGGCAAAGGCCATGGCTTCAACCCAGTCAGGGTCAATTCCGGCCTGTAGCGTCGAGTCTAGCTGCTGCCGAGGCAAATGATGGCGGATTCGTTGCATCAGATAATCGTTATGGACACCACCGCCACAGACCAGTACCTGTTCAGATTCGGCAGCATACTGCAAAATAGCCTGTGCAATGCTGATGGCGGAGAGTTCAGTTAAAGTGGCCTGAATATCTTCTGCACTCGGTTTAGGCGAATATTTAGGAAACTGCAGTAATATGCGTTCAAGCCAGTTCAGATTAAAACTTTCACGCCCGGTGCTTTTAGGTGGGGTCTGTTGAAAATAGGAGTCTGCCAGTAGTTGTTCAAGCAGAGCCTGATGAACCCTGCCACTGGCTGCCCAGGCCCCCTTATTATCATGAGGCTGTTGCTGTTGTGACAGAATCCATGCATCCATTAACGCATTACCGGGGCCAGTATCAAAACCGGTCACTGTTTTGCCCGTATCGCTCGCCAGTACCGTAATGTTTGCGATGCCGCCGATATTCAGTATGACGCGGTTTATTTTGTCACTTTGTAGAATCGCCTGATGAAATGCTGGAACTAATGGTGCACCCTGACCACCTGCCGCCATGTCTCGGCGGCGGAAATCTGCCACGGTGGTGATCCCGGTAAGTTCAGCAATGATATTGGGATCGCCAATTTGCAGAGTGTTGGGAAATTCGTTATCCGGGTAATGACGTAGGGTCTGGCCATGGCTGCCGATCGCCGTTATCTGCCGGGCTGAAATATTGGAAGCTTTAAGCAGGGCATTTACCGCATCAGCAAATAGCTGGCCAAACATCACATCCAGCTGGCTCATGCGTTCGAGTTCATTCTCACCGGGGACGAAGAGTGCCAGTGTTTGTTGCTGCAATGCTGGGGGAATGGGGTGACTGTGACTGTTGTGAAGACGGGTGCTCGTGTTGTCAATACTGAGCAGCACCGCATCAATGCTATCAACGCTGGTTCCAGACATTAGTCCTATATAGAACGTAGTCATCACTTTGCTCGTATTGGCGGTGCTAAATAATTAAACGGGACTTATATTTATTGGTACAGGGCAAGCTGAGATTGTTTGTGCATGTCCAACTGAGCCAATAAGGCGGTGGCGGCACGGGTAAAGTTATCTTTATATTGTTTCTTGATGGGAGCCGCATTCGGCAGGCGAATGGTGAGTGGGTTACGGTGAACCCCATTGACGCGGAATTCATAATGCAGATGGGAGCCGGTTGCCCGTCCGCTTCGGCCGACATAGCCGATGATCTGTCCCTGTTTTACTCGCTTGCCGGCGAATACGCCTTTTTTGAAACGTGACATATGGGCATAGAGGGTGCTGTAACGACCACCGTGTTGAATGATCACGGTGCGCCCATAGCCGCCTTTCTTGCCCCGAAAAATAATTTTACCGTCACCAGAAGCTTTAATCGGCGTACCAGACTTGGCCGCATAATCCACGCCTTTGTGCAGGCGCATTTTGTTCAGAACCGGATGGTGGCGCTTGCCGAAGCGTGAGCTGATGCGACGAAAGTCCACCGGAGTGCGCAAAAAAGCCTTGCGCATGGAAAGACCTTCAGGAGTGTAATAGTCACTATGATCATTGGTATCGGTAAAGCGCAATGCACGGTAATTGCGACCCTGATTAATAAATTCAGCGGCCAGTATCGCCCCATCATTTATTTTTTTACCATCGAGAAACTGCTCTTCATAGATAATGGCAAACTGATCGCCCTTGCGAATGTCCAGGGCAAAGTCGATGTCCCAGCCGAAGATATTGACCATTTTCATAATCAGGGTGTCACTGAGCCCGGCCTCTTTACCGGCTTCAAATAATGAAGTGTTAATCTGGCCAATGGCGTAGTTTGTGCGCTTTTCAATACTTCTGACTTGCATGGCTGCTGTAAAGCCTTGCTCCTGTCGCTGTACATGCAGGCTCTTCAATGGGCTGAGTTGATAAATGAGAGCCTGTAGCTGGCCTGTCTCATCAATCTGAAATTTAAAAATATCACCGGGACGTACTTTTTTCAGGCTGGCGGTATCCTTGCCCAGACTCATGATCTCATAAAGCTCGCGGGGCTTGAGGTGGTGGCGTTTGAAGATGTGTGCCAGCGCATCCCCTGATTTAACTTTGACGCTTAACCAGTTTGAATCGGCATTATCTACTTCAAGCTGAGTGGAAAGCGTATTAGTGGCATCGGGCATCGGGCTGGAAGCCGACGGCGTGGCCTGACTTGCGATTGGCAGTGCCGCCTGTGGTACTGAAAGTGGCAGGGTGATCTGGGAGGCGTTTTTCAGCGTTATGTTGAGTGGCTGGTTGTCGGCTTGCCAGGCATCGCTTTTGTTTGCCGAGGCATCAGCAGACATGAATATCAGAATGCTGGAAACCACCGCAATCACAACGATGAGAATGAGCACATGGATAGTACTGAAGCCTGGATGCTTAACCGGGCTGGGAGTGTCCAGCAAAGACTTATAGTCACGGTTTAAGAAAGAGTTGTAATTCACGGAAATTTCTCAAAATTTTAACTTGTCAGCAAAAGATAGCCGGAAACTTTGGATAGGTCAAATATTATTCATATCCTGATTGTGGATATGCGACCGTTTTCCGGTCTTGAGGATAGTCAAGGAACCAGGTTTGGGGTAAATTCGCACACATATTGAAGACATCGGTGTGGTAATCTACGCCCAATTTTTTAGCAGGAGAGAAATGACGGTGGTGGAGTTAAAGGACGTTTTAGCACAGATAAGCCGGGGAACTGATGAAGTTCTGGTTGAAGCAGAATTGCTTGAAAAACTGAAGACGGGCAAACCTTTGCGGGTAAAAGCCGGATTTGACCCGACCGCACCAGATTTACACCTCGGACATACGGTGCTGATTAATAAGTTGCGGGTGTTTCAGGAGCTGGGGCACGAGGTACTATTCCTTATAGGGGACTTCACCGGCATGATTGGTGATCCCACAGGTAAGAGCAGCACCCGGCCACCGCTAACCCGTGAACAGGTGATCGAGAATGCGCGCAGTTATGAAGAACAGATTTTCAAGATTCTCGATCCGGCTAAAACCCAGGTCATGTTCAATTCCAGCTGGATGAGTAAAATGAGCTCAGCCGAGTTAATTCAACTGGCAGCCCGGCAGACCGTCGCGCGAATGCTGGAGCGGGATGATTTTTCCAAACGTTATAAAGGCGGGCAGCCGATTGCCATTCATGAGTTTCTTTACCCCTTGATTCAGGGCTACGACTCCGTGGCCATGAAAGCGGATGTGGAGCTGGGCGGTACCGATCAGAAATTTAATTTGCTGGTGGGGCGTGAGTTACAAAAACAATATGGGCAATCTCTGCAAATCGTCATTACTCTGCCTATACTGGAAGGGCTGGATGGTGTGCAGAAGATGTCTAAATCACTTAATAACTATATTGGTATTAGTGAGGCACCGGATGATATGTTTGGCAAAATTATGTCAATTTCAGATGATTTAATGTGGCGCTATTTTGAGTTATTAAGCTTCCGGCCGATAACTGAAATTGAAGGATTTAAAAAGAAAATGGAAGATGGCCTTAACCCCAGAGATATTAAGTTTTTACTGGGTGAAGAAATTGTCGCGCGTTTTCATTCTCAGGCGGATGCCACGGCTGCACGCGAGAACTTTATTGCCCGCTTCCAGAAAGGTGCCATGCCGGATGATATTCCGGAAAAAACATTGACTGCCGGAGATGGAGGTCTGGCCATTGCAAACCTGCTTAAACAGGCCGGTCTGACCCAGAGTACGTCTGAAGCCATGCGGATGATCAAGCAGGGTGCGGTAAAAATTGATGGTGAACGTATTAATGATAGCAAACTGGAAATTGCGACGGGAACGAATCATATTTATCAGGTTGGCAAGCGTCGATTCGCCAGGGTAAGTGTGGATTAATACACGTTATTTTTTTTGGGAGTTATAAAGTAAAAAAATCTTTAACTCAAGATAGTACCCGTGTAATGTGATAGAGCGTTGTAAATGATAATAAATGTAACTGATGGAGTTCAGTTATTGAGGTAAAAGATAGTGGCTCAGCAAATTTTATTGGTTGAAGATAATCCTGATGATGAAGCGCTCGCGTTGCGCGCCCTGAAAAAGGGAGGCTTTGCTGATGAGCTGGTGGTTGCGCGGGATGGCGTCGAAGCGTTGGACTTTTTGCTGGATAAAAATAAGAATAGAGATGATTTGCCGGCACTGGTCTTATTAGATATCAATTTGCCCAGGCTTAACGGACTCGAGGTGCTCAAGCAGCTACGGCAAAATGCTATGACCCAGGTTCTGCCGGTTGTCATGCTAACCTCATCAAAAGAGGATGACGATGTCTCCAGCAGTTACGAGTATGGCTGTAATAGTTATATTCGTAAACCCGTTGATTTTAAAAAATTCAGTGAGATGATTACATTGGTCGAGCGATATTGGTTGCGCTTAAATGAGGTGCCGACGAATGCTGGATAGCCCGAATTCGCATGTCACCCTACGCCTCTTACTGGTAGAAGATAATCCTGATGATGCTGAGCTAGTGCTGCGAGTGTTGCGCAAGGGTGGCTATAATAATGATTCTTTGCGGGTTGATAACGAGCATGATCTCCGTGAGGCACTGGAAAATTCAAGCTGGGATATTGTACTCTCTGATTATTCCATGCCCGGTTTTTCAGGTCTTGCGGCGCTAAATATATTAAAAGAACTTAATCTCGATATTCCCTTTATTATTATTTCCGGCACCATTGGTGAAGAAGTGGCGGTTGAGGCCATGCGCCTTGGTGCCCATGACTACCTGATGAAAAACAACCTGATTCGTCTGGTTCCCGCAATACAGCGAGAGCTGCATGATGCCAATGAGCGTTATGCCCGGCGCATTGCTGAACAGACGTTGCGCCATCAGGCCTATCATGATGTTCTCACCGGCTTACCGAATCGCTGGTTGCTGCGTGATCGCATGGAGCAGGCACTGGCCTATGTGCGCAAAAAAGATCTGCATTTGGGGGTGTTGTTTCTGGATCTGGATCGTTTCAAGAATCTCAACGATACCCTTGGTCACCTGGTTGGCGATCATTTGCTGCGTGCGGTTGCAGATAGACTGAAAAAAGTATTGAGCGCATGGGATACCGTTGCCCGTCTGGGTGGGGATGATTTTGTATTGTTACTGCCAGACATCAAAGAGGTGTCAGCTCTCGAAGAAAAAGCCCAGGAACTGCTGACCTTGTTTGACACCCCTTTTGAGCTGTCAGGTAAAAGTATTTACCTCGATGTCAGCATCGGTATTGCCGCTTACCCTGAAAATGGTGAGGACTCGGACAGCCTGCTCAAAAATGCGGAAGCGACCATGTATTATGCCAAGGAGCAGGGTGGCAAGAATTATCAATTCTGCTCAGGCGATATTCAGACCGCAACGGTGGACAGGTTTACCATAGAGAGTGAACTGCGGGTTGCGATAAAGAATTCAGAGCTGTTATTGCATTATCAGCCGCAGTTTTCGCTGGAAGATAACAGCATTACCGGTGTAGAAGTGCTGGTGCGCTGGGAACATCCGGAGCGGGGAATGACGCCACCGGATAAATTTATTCCGGTCGCCGAGGACACTGGTCTGATTATCCCGCTAGGGGAATGGGTCTTGCAGCAAACGATTGCTGATATTGTGCGAATGCGTGAGGCGGGCATCAGGCTCAAACGGGTGGCGGTGAATCTTTCCGCGCGGCAATTGTATCATCAGGGTACACAAGACACGCTGCGTAAGTTGCTGGCTGCCGGCAACCTCGGGGCTGAGTTGCTGGAAGTGGAAATCACCGAAAGCGGTATTATGCAGAATCCGGAACTGGCCGCTGAAAATCTAATCTCTATGAAGAGTATCGGAGTTGGGGTTGCGATTGATGATTTTGGTACAGGCTATTCTTCCCTGGCCTATCTGAAACGTTTTCCCATTGACGTGCTTAAGATTGATCGCGCCTTTGTGCGGGATATTACTCTTGACAGCGATGATGCCAGTATCGTTAAAGCCATCCTTGCGCTGGCCAAAGCGTTAAACCTACATGTCATTGCTGAAGGCCTGGAAACCCAGGAGCAATATGATTACCTTAAAGAGCTAGGCTGCAATGAAGGGCAGGGTTATCTATATGCGCGGCCGATGCCGATTGATGATCTGTTGACTTTCATCCAGGAAAAACAGGCTAATTAATTATTTATTCCTGCCCCACTTGTCCCTGCAAAACCCCATGGATACAGCGTTTGTTAGCGCCTGATTTTCGTTTGGTAATTTAATTTCAAATAAATTCCAAAAGGCTGTTGACGCTAAGAATTAGCTGCGTATAATGCGCCCCTCTTGAGACGGACATGACGCGGAACTCAAGCCAGTCAGACAGATTTTTTGAAAATGTTTTTAAAACTTTCTAAAAATAAATCTTGACAGGAAACGAAATTCCGGTAAAATTGTTCGTCTTTGCTGAGGGAAATCAAACGATTTCAACCAGCCCGCTCTTTAAAAATTTAATCAGATAATTTGTGTGGGTGCTTGCGCCGATGATGCTCTGTCAAAGAGATGTCGATGTAAGTATCCTAAATCACAAATCAATATAGTAATATATTTTTTTTCGATTAAGGGGACCTTTTCATCGCAAAAGGTTTGGTTGCGCCTCAGCAACCACTAAGATTAAACTGAAGAGTTTGATCCTGGCTCAGATTGAACGCTGGCGGCATGCTTAACACATGCAAGTCGAACGGTAACGATGGAAGCTTGCTTCCAGGCGAC
>VAPK010512527.1_pt1 | contig 20442 bp, 20 predicted proteins | sample 3395031 | NCBI WGS metagenome assembly VAPK01 (sample SAMN08290443, study PRJNA428436) | hydrothermal vent metagenome | isolation source: Deep-sea hydrothermal vent chimney 1 | place: Pacific Ocean: Juan De Fuca Ridge
ACAGACACTTTTTTACAAGCCATTGTAAATAATTCCTTTTAGACCTTTATCCTACATGATTCTTAGCTGAAAAAAAGCACCCGTTTTTACCATTAACTCAAGTATAATGATTTTTTAATGTGGAAGAATAGGGGTGGATAATGAAACAATTTTTGGCAAGCATGGCGTTGGTGTTCGGATTGGTATTACAGGGTTGTAATGCAAGCGATGAGCTGGCAGTGGTGTCACCTGCGGATGCGGCGGCGTGGGCGAGCAGTGGTGAGACGGTGATTGTGGATGTGCGTGAGCAAGATGAGTGGGATGCTGGCCACATTGAAGGCGCAATTTTTATTCCATTAGGCCAATTAGAAAAGCGTATAGCTGAGTTGGATGCGTATAAAGGGCAGACGGTGGTATTGCAATGCCGGAGTGGTCGTCGCTCGGCTGCAGCAACGGGAATTTTAACGAAAGCAGGTTTTGAGAAAGCGCATAATATGACGGGTGGCATTTTGGCTTGGAGTAAAGCGGGATTGCCTACGGTTAAGTAACGATTTATTGCTTGGATATCTTTATTGATATCCAGTGGTTTTTAAAAGGGCAAAACACAATGATGTGTTTTGCCCTTTTAGCTTTATTGGCATAAGTATTAAAGAATGGGGAAAGCGTGATAGAAACAGAGTTTGCATTGGGCCAGCGTTGGGTGAGTAATTCAGAGTCGGAACTGGGCTTGGGTTTGGTGAAAGCGTGTGGTGGGCGGCAGGTGGTGATGTTTTTCCCTGCGGCAGGAGAGGAGCGCACTTATGCGGTGAGTATTGCACCCCTTACGCGGATGGATTATGTTGTCGGTGATGAGGTTAAAACAACGGAAGATGTTGCTTTCATTATCACGGAGAAGCATAAAATTAATGGTTGTTTTGTGTATCAGGGTCATGATGAATCAGGCGAAGATGTCAGCATTCATGAAATGGATCTCAGCAGTTTTGTACATTTTAGTCAGCCACAAGATCGATTGTTTGCAGGGCAAATAGATAAAAATAGCCGCTTTGAATTACGGGTGGAAACGCTAGCGCAGCAATATCGTTTACAGCAATCGCCGGTATTGGGTTTAATGGGTGCGCGCGTTTCATTATTACCGCATCAGCTTTATATCGCACAACAGGTGGCGATTCGGCATGCGCCACGTGTATTGTTGGCAGACGAGGTGGGCTTGGGTAAGACGATCGAGGCGGGTTTGATCTTGCATCAGTTGTTATTGACGGGCCGTGCGAGTCGTATTTTGATTGTGGTGCCCGATAGTTTGGTACATCAGTGGTTAGTTGAGATGTTGCGACGGTTTAATTTGTCATTGATGGTGATGGATGTAGACCGATATGAAGGATTGCAAGAAGCCGGCGAACTAAATCCCTTTGAGGCAGGGCAACAGATGGTATGTAGCCTATCATTTTTAACCGATAACCCTGAGATGCATGCGGATGCCTGTGCGGCATCATGGGATGTGATGGTAGTGGACGAGGCGCATCATTTAAGTTGGACGATAGCACAAGCGAGCGATGAATATAATGTGATTGCAGGGTTGGCAGAACAGATTCCAGGATTACTTCTGCTTACGGCGACACCAGAACAATTGGGTGTGGAAAGTCATTTTGCACGATTGAAACTGTTAGACCCTGATCGTTATCATGATCTGGCTGCGTTTAATACCCAGGAAAAAAATTACCAAGCGATTAGCGCGTTAGTTAACGCTTTACAAGTTGATGATGGACTAGAAGCATTACAAAAAAATAAAAAAATACAGAAAGCGATTAGTCAATATTTAGGGAAAACAGGTTTAGTTGCGTTATTAGAAGCGAGTGACTTTGAACTGGCGAAAGATGCCGCTGTGCATGCCTTGTTAGATCAGCATGGCACAGGGCGTATTATGTTCCGGAATACGCGCGCGTCTGTGAGCGGCTTCCCAGAACGAAAACTTTATCCACACCCATTGGTGGCGCCTGATATTTATCAGCAGTCTAAAGAGACCGATGTGCTGGCGTTATTGCAGGCGGAGGAGCTATTAGGTGAGAATTGGTTAAATACGGATTCACGCGTTGCCTGGTTAGTTGAATGGTTGCAGGCGTGTTCTGAGAAGGTATTGTTGATTTGTGCCCAATCGACAACAGCACAAGCCATAGAAAACTATTTACGACTCAAGGTGGGCATCAGAACGGCATTGTTTCATGAAGATATTAGCTTAATTAACCGCGATCGTGCGGCCGCTTATTTTGCGGATGATGAGGATGGTGCACAGGTGTTAGTGTGTTCTGAAATTGGCAGCGAGGGGCGTAATTTCCAATTTGCACATCAGTTGGTGTTATTTGATTTACCGTTGAATCCTGATTTGTTGGAGCAGCGTATTGGTCGTTTAGACCGCATCGGACAGCGGCATACGGTTGAAATTCATGTGCCTTATTATGAGGCAAGTGCCCAGGCTGTGTTGGTGCAGTGGTATCACGAAGGTATCAATGCATTTGAGCAAGTATTTGCTGCGGGTGGCAGTGTGTATCAACAAATGAAAGTGGCATTGCATGATTGCTTGCAACAGCCACACGATAGTAAGCAGCTTTCGGCGTTAATTTTAGAAACACAAAGTGTAACCGCGGCATTGACGGGACAAATGGCGCAAGGGCGTAATCGCTTATTAGAATTGAACTCTTATCAACCTGAATCGGCAGCAGAGATTGTGGCTGATATAGAAGAGGCGGGGCAGATATTGGCGGTGTCGCATTATATGGATAAGGTGTTCGACTTATTTGGCATTGAGCAGCAGCCTCATAGCGCGGATAGCATTATTCTGCATGCAGGAACAGATATCCACCATGCCTTCCCAGCGTTGCCAGAGGACGGTTTAACGGCGACCTATCGGCGTAGCAAAGCGCTCTCTCGTGAAGATATGGCCTTTTTAACGTGGGAGCATCCCATGGTGCAGGGTGCGATTGAAACGATCTTGCATAGTGATTTTGGCAATAGTGCATTTTGTACGCTTAACACCAGACAATTTGCGGCAGGCACCTTATTGCTGGAAGCGATATTCTGCTTAAGTTGCCCAGCGCCAAAAAGCGCGCAGATACAGCGTTATTTACCAAATGCTTATCTGCGGCTAGTAGTGGATGGCGAAGGTAATCGCTATGAAGAAGGGTTATCAGAAGAAACCTTTAATCAGCTTGCTGGGCGTATACCCATCAATACGGCGCAAGACTTAGTGCGACATGCACAGCCACAAATTACGCAACTTATTAACCAAGCCGAACAGATTATAAAACCACAGCAAGCGGAACTTATTAGCCAAGCAATGAGCCAAATGGAAAATGAATTGCGATTAGAACAGCAGCGATTGGAAAATTTGGCAGGGGTGAACCCCAGTATTCGACCTGAAGAAATTCAAGCCTTGGCGCAGCAAAAAACTGATCTTGCACGCTATCTAGCCGAGGCTAAATTGCAGTTAAATGCGGTGCGGGTTGCGATAGTGATTGATTAGCAGAGCAAGGTGTATTAGTATTTAATACACATTGCGTTTAGGAGAATAAGATGGCTAGGAATACATCGGTAACTTTGGGCTCACATTTTGATACGTTTATTGCTGAAAAAATAGGACAGGGGCGTTTCCAATCTGTGAGCGAAGTGGTGCGCGCAGGTTTACGACGGCTTGAAGAGGATGAATCGAAATTACAGCTACTGCGTGAAAAACTAGCGGTGGGAGAGGCAAGCCCAATTGTTGATGGATTTGATGGCGTGGCACTCCTGGCGACACTGCATCAGAAACATCTGAAATAATGGCAGATTATTTTCTACGCGAGCAAGCACAAATAGATTTAGAACAAATCTGGTTTTATACATTTAATCAATGGGGTGTAGAACAAGCAGATATTTACTTGAAGTTGTTGTTAAATCGGTTTTCTTGGTTAGCAAAACATCCATTGCTGGGCAAGAATAGAGAAGATATTAAACCAGGTTACCGTAGCTTTCCCGAGGGGATGCATTTAGTTTTTTACACGGTTTCAAAGAGTAGCATTACGATTATTGGCATTGTCCACCAGAGTATGGATGTGGCAGACCATATCTAAGTTAAGGAGAGCATGTGTTAATTCGTTTTTTATTACCTATTATTATTTTAGCGGCTGCGATCGCGAGTTTTTTCTATTTAAAATCGTCAAAGCCGGTTAAGCCAGCGGTTGAGGTAACAGAGAAAGTGTGGCGAGTAGAAGTGACGCCAGTGGCATTTGAAACACTATCACCACAACTTAATTTATATGGCCGTGTAGAAACACCGCAGTATTCAACGTTAACAGCGGCTTTGATTGCGGATGTGGTATCAGTATCGATATTAGAAGGTGCGGAAGTTGAAGCAGGCGCCTTACTTGTTCAATTAGACGACAGAGATAGCAAATTATTAATTCAGCAACGTGAAGCAGAATTGGCCGAATTTAAGGCGAAAACGCAGGCTGAATATAAACGGCATGCACGTGACAAAGAGCTGCTTAAGTCTGAACAAGAGTTGCTACGCTATACCCAAGCTTCCGTATCAAGAATGCAAGCACTGGTGGATAAAGGCCTAACAACACGTGTGAATCTAGATAGCGCCTTATCCGAACAGGCGAGACAGCATGTTGCTTTGCAGCGATTGAAATATGACATTACGGATCATGGGCCCAGATTAGCGCAAATTAAGGCACAACAGTCTCGAGCGGCGATATTATTGGAGCAATCCAAAGTGGATGATTCCCGTACGCAGATCAAAGCACCGTTTGCAGGCCGGATTTCTCAGCTCAATGTGGCGATAGGGAATCGGGTGCGTTCTGGTGAGGCTTTGTTATCGATTTATGCGTTGGATCAATTAGAAGTACGCGCACAAATCCCGCAACGTCATATTGCAACAGTGCAGAGGGCACTGGCGAAAAATGAATCCTTGATTGCAAAATCAACGGTGGCAGGGCAAGAAAATGCATTTAAACTTGTACGGTTATCAGGCGAAATGCAAGCAGATAAAGGGGGCTTAGATGCGTTGTTTCGATTGCAAGGGGATAGTAAAACACTCACCTTAGGGAGTTTTGTTGATTTACAATTAGAGTTGCCTGCTATTGAGCAGGTGTTATCCGCTTCTTTTAATAGTCTGTATGGTTTATCTCAGGTGTATCGTGTTGTGGATGGACGCTTACAAGCGGTGGATGTCATGTTGGTGGGTGAACGTGATTCAAATTTATTGTTGCGCAGTATGACGTTGAATGAGGGCGATCAGCTGGTGGTCACACAGTTGCCCAATGCGATGACGGGATTGCGGGTTGAGGCAATCAATGACTGAGCAAGAAACATCTCATAAATCGGGTCTGATTAGCTTATTTGCCCAGCATCGTGTTGCCGCCAATTTATTGATGTTAATTATGCTGTTGGCGGGCGGCGTGTCGCTGCTACGAATGAACACGCAATTTTTCCCTACTTTTGCTTTAGATTTTGTCACAGTGAGCATTGAATGGCGCGGCGCGAGTGCAGAAGATGTTGAAGATGCGATTAGCACGCCAATAGAACAAGCATTACGCACCGTTGATTATGTGAAAGACTTGAGCTCAACCTCATCCTATGGTTTCTCATCGGTGGTGTTAGAGTTTGAGGAAGGCACCGAAATGGGGCCAGCGTTGGATCAAGTAAAAGAAAAAGTGGCGCAAATTAGGAATTTACCGACAGATTCAGAAATTCCAGAAGTGAGTTTACTCACGAATTATGAGCCTGTTGCCAAATTATTGATTACAACACAATATGAATTGGAAGATTTACGGTATTTTACTTATCGAATTGAAGATGAATTATTGGCGCGCGGCATTTCTAGTATTCGGATCCGAGGGTTACCGGAGGAAGAAATTGCAATTCAGCTAAGCCATAGTGATTTAGCGGCTTTAGGTATGGGATTAGACGAAGTTGGGGAACGTATTGCAGGTTTTAGTCGAGATTTACCAGCGGGTGAAGTAGGCCAGCAGGAAACCGCAAGACAATTGCGTAGCCTAGATCAACGGCGAGATGAAAAATCATTTGCACAAATACCCGTTAAGGTTGATCAAGGCGGCAACCTCATTTTGCTGGGGGATGTGGCAGAGATCAGTCAACGATCTAAGAAAAATCAGATTAGGATGTTTTTTGAGGGCAAGCCGGCAATTGAATTAGCGTTGCAGCGCACCGAAAATGGCGACACACTTAAATCCGCAAAGATACTACAAACATGGCTAGAAGAGCAGGAAGGCACCTTACCTCAAGGCGTGTCCTTACATGTTTATGATGAGAGTTGGACGCTCATTAAAGAGCGAATAAATTTATTATTAAAGAATGGTTTAGGCGGGTTAGTTCTTGTTATTTCTATATTGCTTCTATTTTTGCATGGGCGGGTAGCGTGGTGGGTGGCCGTGGGTATACCTATCTCCTTCATGGGTGCGTTGGCGGTGATGTATTTGGCGGGCGGCAGCATCAATATGATCAGCTTGTTTGGTTTGATTATGGCGTTGGGTATTATTGTTGATGATGCGATTGTGGTGGGTGAAGATGGTCTGGCGCATTACCAACAAGGGGAAAATTCTTTACAAGCAGCGGAAGGCGGGGCGCAACGTATGATGGCACCTGTTCTTGCTTCATCGTTAACGACAATTGCTTCCTTTTTGCCATTGATGATGGTGGGCGGCATTATGGGCAGTATCTTATTTGATATTCCTTTTGTGGTGATTTGCGTCATTGTGGCTTCATTGATTGAAAGCTTTTTAATCTTGCCTGGGCATTTGCAGCATACTTTTCATCGTATTCATCATGCAGAACCCAGCCGATTTCGAGCAAAACTAGATCAGGGGTTTAATTTTTTCCGAGACCGATTATTTAAACCGGTTGTAACCGCCGCCGTATCATTCCGTTGGGCAACGATTGCGCTTGCATTAGGTGCATTAGTGCTCGCGATTGGTTTATTGGTGGGAGGTCGATTGCAATTCACATTTTTTCCTTCACCAGAAGGACCCAAAGTGACGGCTGCAGTGCGATTCCTAGCAGGTACGCCGCCTGTAACAGTCGAACGGTTTGTCACACACTTAAATCATACTTTGGTTGAAACAGACGTGGCATTAGGCGGGGATTTGGTTGATGTCGCTGTTACGCAGTTGGGTATGGTGATGCAAGCAGATGGTAGGAATAATCAGGTTGGTGATCGATTTGCAACCTTGAGAGTGGAATTAACATCACCAGACGACAGGTCTGTGAGAAATAAAACATTTATCAAGGATTGGACTGAACGCATTAATTTACCAGCTGGTCTGGCGAGTTTTACAATTACAGAGAGTCGGACAGGTCCGCCAGGTGGTGATGTGGATGTTAAATTAACAGATGCAACTGCGCCAATATTAAAGCAAGTGGCGCAAGAGGTGGCTGCTGCGTTAAAACAATTCCCAGGGCTCAGTGCGATAGAAGATGATTTGCCGTATGGACAAGAACAATTGATTTATCACCTGACTGGCCACGCAGAAAGTTTGGGTCTAACAGTGAGTAGTGTGGGTCAACAACTCCGCGCTGCGTTTGATGGCAAGCTGGTGCAGATTTTTCAGCAGGGAGATGATGAAATTGAAGTGCGTGTTATGTTGCCCGATCGGGAACGGAATACGCAAGCAACATTAGAAGCAATGTTGCTGAGGTTGCCTAATGGCGGCAGTGCACCCTTGATGAATATGGTGCGATTTGAAGCGCAACGTGGCTTTGATGTGTTGCGGCATACGGATGGTAAATTAGCTGCGCATGTTTTAGCAACCGTGGATGCAGAGGTCAATAATAATAATTTGATTGTTGCGGATCTCAAAGAAAATTGGGTCCCTAAATGGGAAGCAGAATATGGTGTCACCATTAGCTTCGAAGGGCGCGCCGAAGAACAAGCAGAGACCATGGCAGATATGAAGCAAGGCTTAGTCATTGCCTTTCTGCTTATTTATTTAGTATTAGCGGGTGTGTTTGCTTCTTATGGGTTGCCGTTGGTGGTGATGGCGGCGATTCCATTTGGGTTGGTTGGCGCCATTACAGGCCATTTCTTATTGGGAATCGATCTCACTATTTTATCGTTATTTGGTATATTTGGTTTATCAGGGATTGTGGTGAATGATTCCATTATTTTAGTCACCTTTTTCAAACAATTAAGAGAACAAGGGATGGCAACGCAGGAAGCAATTATTCAGGCAGCTTGCCAGCGCTTAAGAGCCGTATTATTGACGTCATTGACCACAATCGGGGGATTAACCCCATTATTATTTGAAACCTCTCTACAAGCCCAATTCTTGATCCCAATGGCAATATCGATTTCATTTGGATTGATGTTTGCTACCGTTTTAGTGTTGTTGGTGATTCCTGCATTATTGTCTGTTTACGAGAGCACGATGGATTTAACTGGGCGGAGGTAAGCACCCTAATAAATCGAATGTATTTTTCTTAATATTCCTTTAAGTTTCACTTCTTATACTGGGCGCATGTTAAATAACAGGAGTGTGATATGGAAGCGTTAGATGTCACCAAGAATCGTTTAAATGCTCGGCGGGAGAAAAGATTGAGACAAGCAGTCACTGTTGGATTAAGTGAAGTGGGCGCAGGCAACCGTGGCCGTGTTGAACAACATATCCATACGCAGTTTCAGGCTGTATATGGTGCGCAAGTAAGTGAGTTCCTCCCCTTTTTATTTACCACGCAGAGTGAGAAAGGGTTTACGTCAATGGTAGGTTGCCAACCTGCGGCAACAAAGGATCCTTTATTCTTGGAAGCATATTTGTCACACCCTGTTGAACACTGCTTAAATGCTATGTTTGATGAGGATGTGCAACGTAAAGATATTATTGAGGTGGGCAATTTAGTGGCTGGGAAATTGGGTGCCAGTCGTTTATTGTTTGTATTGTTGGCTGCGATCATGGATAAAGCAGGTTATCGTTGGGTAGTTTTCACGGCGACAGAACAAGTGCGCCAAATTATGGATAAATTACACTTACAGCCGCATTTTTTAACGGAAGCAACGGCTGCAGATTTAGGTGATAAGGGCGGCGATTGGGGGCAATATTATGTGTCACACCCTCATGTTGTTGTGGGCGATTTAGCGGAGGCGATGACAACGTTAAGACAAGATCCGATGGCGAAGGCTTTGTGGGTACAGTATGCTTCAGAGATTAATCATTATGCACGGCGACTAAAACAAATATGACGGTATTGTGGGATGCCTTGATGCACTATGGGATGACGCAAGCAGATAGCTTGGCGTTAGTCGGTGCTCACGAACAGGATAATGTGTTTTGGGGTGACTTGGCTCGATCATGCGAGCTGTTGAGTGAACGATTAACATCAGCAGAGATTAACGTATTGGCCTTATATGCAGAGAATAGTCCTGCTTGGGTGTTGGTGGACTTGGCTTGCCAACGAGCAGGAATTATTTTATTGCCCCTGCCGATGTTTTTCTCACCAGAACAAATTCAGCATGCATTAACTGAATCAGGTGCAGATGCAATATTAATGGATCAGCATGGGGTGCTTGAATCATTAGTCGCTATGCAGCCCGTTTTGCAAACGATGGAATATGCAGGGTTTAGCCTTTTTTCACTGAATACTCCAGGTGCGAAGTTACCAATAGAAACGGCAAAAATCACCTTTACATCAGGTTCAACAGGCATGCCAAAAGGGGTCTGTTTGAGCGTTGAACATCAGTTAATGGTGGCTGAATCGTTAGGTATCGCGATTGAGTTAACGCAGCCGCGACATCTGTGTTTATTGCCATTAAGTACCTTATTAGAAAATGTTGCAGGGGTGTATGCACCTTTATTGCAGGGCGGCACAGTGATTGTATTGCCAACAAATAAACTGGGATTTGAAGGCAGCGCATCATGTGATGTGCCTACATTGGTCACTGCCATCAGTCAATATCAGCCTGATAGCCTTATTTTATTGCCGCAGTTGTTATTACTATTAGTCGGTGCATTAGGTAAAGGTTGGCAGGCACCACCATCATTGAAGTTTGTTGCCGTGGGCGGCGCGAGAGTGGCGAAGCCATTATTGGTACAAGCACATGTGTTGGGTCTGCCGGTGTATGAAGGCTATGGTTTATCTGAATGTGGTTCAGTCGTGAGTTTGAATACGCCAAAAAACAATAAACAGGGCAGTGTGGGCCAATTATTGCGGCATGTCTCTGTTGAAGAACGTGATGATGAATTATGGGTGTCTGGTGGCTGTATGTTGGCTTATGCGGGCGATGAAGCAAGTTGGTATCAATCAGCAATAGCGACGGGTGATGTTGGCGAAATTGATAGCGATGGGTTTTTATCTATTTCAGGCCGACAGAAAAACTGCTTGATTTCAAGCTTTGGCCGTAATATCCATCCAGAATGGCCAGAAAGCGAGGCATTGGCGGGTTCCGTATTGCAGCAATGCGTGGTGTTTGGTGAAGCTAAACCCTACTGTATCGCTTTGGTGTTGCCGAGAGAGCCAACAGCGACTGATGAGACGATTGCACAATGGCTAGAGAGCGTGAACCAAACCTTACCTAAATATGCCCAAATAAAGCACTGGTATCGCTTGGAAACAGCCATGACATTTGAAAATAAGTTGATGACCAGTAATGGACGACCGATTAGAAGTGAAATTTACAAAACATATCATTCTATTATTGAGGGTATGTATACGAAGGAGGTCGCATGAGTTTTTTTGAACAATTACAAGCTGAAACAAAACAAGAACGACAACATTTATTGTCAGCGCCTATTTTTGCTAAAGCCATGTCGGGTGATGTGACGCTGGAAGATTACATTGCTTTTTTAACGGAGGCCTATCATCATGTGAAGCATACGGTGCCCTTATTGATGGGCGTGGGTTCACGCTTGCCAGAAGAGAAAGAATGGCTTCGTAATGCGATGGCAGAATATATTGAAGAAGAGCTGGGACATCAGGAGTGGATCTTGAATGATATTGCCGCCTGTGGCGCAGATAAAGAAATAGTGCGGCATAACCAACCTAGCTTTGAAACTGAAATGATGGTGGCGTATGCTTATGATATGGTGCAGCGTGTTAATCCCTTAGGTTTTTTTGGCATGGTGCATGTGTTGGAAGGCACGAGTATTACATTGGCTGATGCGGCAGCGGCAGAAATTAAAAAAGCCTTAGATCTGCCCGACAAGGCATTTAGTTATTTAGTGTCTCATGGTTCCTTAGATCAAGATCATGTGAAGTTTTTTGAGGATTTAATGAATAAAATTGAATGTCCGACAGAACAGGCATGCATTATCCATGCAGCGAAACAATTTTATCGTTTGTATGGCAATATTTTCCGTAGTTTAACGGCATAGGTGACGAAATATGGATCTAGCAGGGAAAACATTTGTATTGACGGGTGCGGGTGGTGGCATTGGTGCTGCCATTGCAAATGAATTGGCAAATAATCAAGTCAATTTAGTGTTGGTGGACAGAAATACTGAACAATCAGCCCAAATGATAAGTAAGCTAAAAGGAATCGGCCATACAAGTGTACAAGCCGATCTAACTGTTGCTGCAGATAGAGAAAAATTACGTGCACATTGTGCGGCGCTAAATAGCGGGATCGATGGGGTCATTAATAATGCGGGACTCAGTGCTTTTGTGGCATTTGATGAGATGGATGCTGCCTTAATAGAAGCTATCATTGCTGTGAATGTAACGGCACCTATTTTATTAACACAGGCTTTATTGCCTTTGTTACGTCAACGACCACAGGCAATGGTGATCAATACGGGTTCAACTTTTGGCAGTATTGCATATCCAGGTTTTGCAGTTTATAGTGCGAGTAAGTTTGGTTTGCGCGGCTTTAGTGAAGCCTTGAGTCGTGAGCTGGCGGATAGCAATGTAGCGGTATTGTATTTTGCACCGCGCGCCACCAAAACAGCGATTAATTCAGATGCAACGGTAGAAATGAATAAGGCCTTGGGCAGCAAAATGGATTCACCTAAGTTAGTGGCTGAAGAATTAGTTTCGGCGATGAAAAAGGGTAAAAAACAGCATCATGTTGGCTGGCCAGAGAAGTTGTTTGTGCGGGTGAATGCGGTGTTTCCGGGTGTGGTGGATAAATCTATTAGAAAGCAATTGCATATTATTAAACAGTTTTTAAATAAGTGAGGAAATGATGATGAGAAATTTAATAAAGTTAGCTGCGGTGGGGTTATTAGGATTGTCGGGGATGGTGCAGGCGGATGTGATGTCTGATGTGGCTTCTGTGCAAAAAGCGTGGGCGCATGTGAATTATGAGGTAAGTGGTAAAACACAAAAAACTGAATACTTGCCTGTTGTGGAACAGGCGATAAAGCTGAAACAATCCCATCCTCAATCAGCGGAGGCTTATATTTGGTCCGGTATTGTGCAATCCAGTTATGCTGGCGTGAAAGGGGGATTAGGCGCGATGAAATTTGCCAAGGCTGCAAAAGCAGACTTTGAAAAGGCAATGGCATTGGATGATAAAGCGCTTTCTGGCTCGGCATATACAAGTATGGGTATTTTATATGCAAAAGTACCGGGATGGCCGATTGGATTTGGCAATAAAGATAAGGCAAAAACCATGTTGGAAAAAGCATTGGAACTGAATCCAAATGGCATCGACAGCAATTATTTTTATGCAGATTACTTGGCTGAACAGAAACAATACGTAGAAGCTAAAGAATATGCATTAAAAGCACAACAGGCCTCCGCCCGACCGGATCGCCCTGTAGCAGATAAAGGCCGACAAGCGGAAGTAAGTGCTTTATTGACGAAGATTAAGAAATGGACGGGTATGTAGGAACTAAATTTGACCGTTTTATTATTAGTTGAAGATGATTTATCGCTGGCACAAGGAATTCAAACTGCCTTAGCGCGAGCAGATATCGCCGTTAAGCATGTAACACGCGGTGCGGCAGCATTGCAGGTAATACGTCAGCAACGACCGGATGTGGTTGTGTTAGACCTTGGTTTGCCTGATATGGATGGTCTGGCTGTATTGACGAAACTTAAGAAAATAGCAGCCGACGTACCCGTATTGATTCTAACAGCAAGAACCACGATCGAAGATCGTGTGCAAGGCTTGGAGCAAGGCGCAGATGATTATTTGCCGAAGCCATTTGCTGCCGCAGAATTGATTGCACGGGTGCATGTCTTAATGCGTCGTCGTGAACAGCCACCAAAATCTGAGATAAAGATCGCTAATTTACGATTATCAATTGATGATCATAGCCTGCAAGTGGATGATGTGGTTTTTGCATTATCTCGGCGAGAGTATAGTTTGCTATTAGCGTTGATGGAAAATGTGGGGCGTATTCAAACACGTGATAATTTAGAACAAAAGTTGTATGAATGGGATGAAGATGTAGCGAGTAATACACTTGAAGTGCATATTCATAATCTAAGAAAAAAACTACCAGAAAACACGATTAAAACCATTCGTGGCGTTGGTTATATGTTGGTACAAATGTGAAATCTATTCGCACTTATCTTGTACTTGCCGTGGTATCGACATTGGTGTTATTGATGTTTGCAGCATTATTAAAAGGCTATACCTCACGAATAGAGAAAACGCAGATATTATTTGATCGGCAATTAACGCATTTGGCTGGATTGGTCGCGATGGCAAACCCACGTGAGACACATCGTTTATTACAATTATCGAAAGCGGACACAGATACTTTTTTTCAGATCTGGACAATAGACGGACAGTTAGTTGTCGCATCAAAAAATGCACCCAAACCACAGAACTTTGAATTAGAGTCGGGCTTTGCTTATGATAATTTTTCTGGATATCGTTGGCGTATCTTAATGCAAAAAGATATGGTTTTACGGCGATGGATTGTAGTCGGAGAGCGTAATGATATCCGTTTGAAATTTGCAGAAGCGATGATATTAGATGCGATGTTACCAGTGGTTATTGGTGTAGTCGTTGTTGCGATTTTGGTGTGGTTTTTGGTGGATCGAGGATTATTTCCGTTGAAGCGGTTGGCAGGTGAATTGAGCAATAAACAACTGTCGGACTTAAGGCCCATTGAATTAACGAATGCCCCTAAAGAATTAACACCTTTAATTTCATCAGTTAATGCCTTATTTGAACGATTAGCAGGCGCTTTTCATCGCGAGCAACAGTTTTCTGCCGATGCGGCACACGAATTACGCACCCCCATTGCAGCATTAAAATTACATGCGGAAAATATGCAGGCGCGCTTAGCAGAAGATGACCCCGATGCGCAATTATTAGTAGAAGGTACGGAGCGGATGGGCTATGTGATTGAGCAAATATTGTCTCTACACCGGACGGTGCCTGATCAGGCAGTATTAGCCTTTGAACCTATTGAGGTCGTGCAGTTGGCTCGTACGGAAATCGCTGAACATTATGAGCAGTTTGAATTAAAGCAACAGCATGTTACTTTGGCTGGTGATCACAGCATGGTGCGGGGCAATGAATTTGCGTTACGCAGCTTGCTGCAAAATTTATTATCGAATGCCTGTAAATATACACCGGTTGGCGGAGACATAAACATATCTGTTGAAAAGGGTGCAGCGTGTGTGCGGCTAATCATCGCTGATTCAGGTGTCGGAATCCCTGCGGCTAAACATGCTGATGTATTCAAACGATTTTATCGCTTAGATAGCGATCAACATGCATCGGGCACATTAGGATGTGGCTTGGGTTTGGCGATTGTGCAGCATATTGTGACGCTACATCATGCAACAATTACCTTATCGAATTCTGAATCGCCAACTGGGTTGACGGTGACAGTCGATTTCCCAGCATTAAAAGAGACGGAAACAGGAGAAAAGAATGCGGTCTAATTATGCGATGATTTTTCTGGTGTTAAGCATGTTGTGTTCATCAGCCGCATGGGCAGAAAAACCTGTGTTCGAAATAGAAATACGTGACCATCTTTTTTCTCCGTCAGAAATTGAAATCCCTGCCAATACAAAAGTGAAGCTGATTGTATATAACCGAGATAGCACGGCGGAAGAGTTTGAAAGCTATGAGTTGAATCGTGAAAAAATAATTGCTGGAAATCATAAGGCGACTATTTTTATTGGCCCTTTGTCGGCAGGTGAATATCCATTTTTTGGAGAGTTCTATCCGCAAACAGCGCAAGGCAAAGTGGTGGTGAAATAAAATGTTATTGAACACGGTAATTATCCTTTTGAGGGAGGTGTTAGAAGCGGCAGTGATTGTGAGTATTTTTCTTGCTTTTGCACGCCTCTACCAAGTGCCGGTGCGTATTTTATGGTGGGTGCCCATCTTGAGCCTGTTTGGCTTATTTACTTACGTTATGAATATTGAATTAATTACAGATGCCTTGGATGGTGTGGGTCAAGAAGTACTCAATGCGAGCTTACAATTTATTATTTACATTGTCTTAGTCTTATTTTCTATCACTATTATGGTGCCTAAATGGCGACACTGGGTGGGAAGCTGTATGATACTGGCAATGACCTTGGCATTCATACGAGAGGGCGCAGAAATTGTTTTGTATTTACAAGGGTTTTTATCCGCACCAACGGGTATGTTGTCCATCTTTCTTGGGAGCCTAATTGGCCTCGGCATTGGGCTTAGCATTGGCGTGTTAATTTATTATTTACTGATCTCTCGAAATACACAGGGCTTTCCATGGATGGGGTTTGCTTTATTGTTTTTGATTGCAGGCGGCATGATAATGCAAACCACACAGCTGCTGATACAAGCCGACTGGCTGCCTTCACAAGCAGCAGCATGGGATAGCGGCCATTTGATAGCTGAAAACTCGATAACAGGGCAATTACTCTATGCATTGCTTGGATATGAAGCGACGCCAATCCCAATTCAAGTGGTTTGTTATGTGTTGAGCGTTCTTTTAATCAGTAGCCTGACATGGCTGGCATATCAGAAAAAACAAGGCAATTAAATGATGCGATTTATTTTCTATATATTTAGCGTAGGTTTAGGCCTATCATCCGTTTCTGTTGCAGATAGTGTTTTGGTCGACAAGGTGTATCACCCGTATGTGCAACCGCTTGAACGAGAATTAGAATGGCGAATGACAGGTTTTGATGGACAGCAACTACATAAACTAGGCATCGGCACATCAATCAACGATAAACTCTTCGCCGAAGCTTACTTAATCGGGAATCGCCGCCAAGGTGACTTTGACATTGTTGCTTATGAGCTAGAAGCAAAATATCAGTTAACAGAGCAAGGTGAGTATGCTTTTGACTGGGGATTAATTGCTGAATTTGAAAAAGCTAAAAGAGGTGAAGAAAAAGAAGTGGCCATCGGCCTTCTGATTGAAAAGGAATGGCAGCGTTGGAGCGGCGTGGCTAACTTATGGGCTATTTATGAGTGGGGAGGCGATATTGATAATGAAATTGAAACCGCCTTGTCATTACAAGCGCGCTATCGATATTCTGCACGATTTGAGCCTGCTGTTGAATTTTACAGTAGTGATGTTGGACAAGCATTAGGCCCCGTCGTGATGGGCGATATAAAGTTGGCGGGTAAACGCCGCTTGCATTGGGAAGCAGGGCTTATTATTGGCCTAGAAAATAAAGCCCCGAGCCGTAGCTCACGATTGTTATTAGAATTTGAGTTTTAAAATTTCGTTTAATGAAAAAACCAGCCCAACCTTGGTATGAAAATAAGCTTGCACGTCGGCTAAGACGATTTCGTTTAGGTAAGCAATATAAACATCAAGATATGTGTCATCCTGATTTTGCTATTGAACGATACGCAGATTATATGACGATTTTATGGGCAAATCAGCCGGTGGCGCAGCTGGCCAATATTGCAAGCTTGAAAGCGAAGTTTACAGGCGCTTGTTTTACGATTGCGACAGGGCCATCGTTAGCTGAAATAGATCTGACACAGACACAAGCTTATGATCAGATTAGTTTGAATTGTGCCATTAGGAAGTTCTCGGACGCTAGTCTGGCACCAACGCATTGTGTGATTATTGATCGATTGATTTTTGAAAATCATTGGGATTGTGTTCAAGCTTCTATTTTGTCAGGGGCTTATTGTTATTTCTCTGCTGAAGGCCTCTCTCGTGTTTGTGAGCGTGATCCTGCGTTATTAACACACGGGAATATTTATCTTATCGAAGCGATTGGACGGCAATTTGGCATTGCGAGACCAACTGCTGCTAAGTTTAAACAGCAGACGGCACAAGATGCCGATATTTATCTACCCAGCGGTAAGCATGCTTATTTGGGGACGATTGGCTTTAGTACTGATGCTGAGAAAGGGGTGTTTCCAGGCAAGACTGTGGCGACTTGGGCAATACAATTGGCTTATTATCTAGGTTATCAAACATGTTTCATTGTGGGAATGGATTTGGGCGGGACGGGGAAAAAGCATTTTTATAGTAATGCAGGCCATAAAGCACCTGATTTTTTGGCTAATTATGAGCCTTATATTCGCAGTTGCTTTGAGCAAGTGAGGCGGGCATCTGAGGCATTTGGATTTTACATTTTTAATTTATCAGAACACAGCACTTTGCCCCATGAAATCATCCCTAAAATAAGCTATGATGAGGCATTAAGATTAGCTGCTAATGATAAAGAGAAAAAATGAAAATAATAATTCCCTTGCAAACTTGTTCAACACGGATCCCGAGGAAAAATATTCGTCCTTTTTATGGTGATGATTCTTTATTCGATATTAAGGCCAAACAAATTCTAGAATTTGAAGCACCTGAAAATGTATACATCTCTTCTGAAAGCGAAGAGGTCAGTGATTTGTGTGATAAATATGGCTTTAACTTTCTGTTGCGGGATGAATCCTTGACGGGGAATACGGTGTTTCAACCTGATCTGGTAAAAGCATTAACCGATCCGATTCCAGGTGAAGATGACATTATGTGGATTCAAGTGACCTCACCGCTATTTAATCAGTTTAAAGATGCATTGGGGGCATGGGAAAAAGTGCGAGACAACTATGATTCTCTGGTGGCGGTTAAGCCCTTCAAAGGACATTTGCTCGATGCAGGTGGCAATCCGGTCAATTATGGCTTTGGTTATTGGCATAAAGTGTCACAAGATTTACCCAAGCAATATTCTGTTTTATGGAGTTTATTTATCTTGAAAAGGGAAACGGTTAATCGTTATCACTACCATATTGGGGTGAATCCGTATTTATTTGAAACAGATACCATGGTCGTCGATATTGATTATCATGAAGACTTTGAATTAGCCCGCTTGGTCTATGGCAAAATTCATGGCATGGTTGAGTAATTAGCCATAAATTTTTTGTTGCCGATTCATCTTTAGCCATTCATCCCATTAAGAGGGGAAACACGCTATAATTCTGTTAAGAAATCATCTCGATTGAGAGTTGTTTATCACCTAGCTGGAGCAGGAAGCAATCCCATGCACTTTTATTTTATTTTATTTGTTTTGTTTTCTGGCAGTCTGTTCGCGGCTGATTATGCAGCGTTTGAATATGGCAGCAGTTATTATCAGGCATGTGAAGAATCGGTGTTGGATACGCGTCCAGGAAAAATCATTAAAGTTGAGCTAAAAGATGAAGAAGGCCATGCGGTCTATGAATTTAATATCCGCACGCCTGACAATCGAGACTGGGACCTGGGCTGCGATGCAAAAACAAACAAGGTTGTTGAAATAGAGGAAGAAGTGACAAGTGTGCAACATCCGTTGTTTTCGAGTAAAAAACAAGTAGATGAAAAGGAAGCGAGGATTACAGCGTTAGATGCTTGGCCTGGTTATATTATCGAAATTGAATATGAAATAGAAGTGGATGGAAAAGCCACATATGAATTTGATATCCACACGAATAAAGGTGCAGAAATGAAAATAGAAGTGGATGCAACTTCTGGTCTTATTGTCGAAGAAAATGAAGAGATTTGGCAAGAGGGTTATGAATAAACTTTCCATACTATTATTGCCGGTTTTTTCGCTTTCAGCGTGTGCTGAATATCGAGTCTATTCGCCTGAACCGGTGGATACAATAGAATCGCTTCAGAATTATCAGTCGCAGGATATTGATGCGATAACATTACGAGATTGGCTGGTAGAAAAAGGCATGCTGAGCAAAGTTTGGCCACGAACCAGCTGGGATATTGAAAGCCTAGTGTTGGTTGGTGAGTTTTATAGCACGGCCTTGATGGTAGAAAAAGAAAAGGTAAAGGTGGCTGAAGCCGCGGAGCTGACAGCAAGCCAAAAACGCAATCCAGAAATAGAGTTAATATCGGAATATCATAGCGACCGCGAGGGTGGGGTTTCTCCTTGGACGCTTGGCGGCATGTTCAGCTGGGTATATGAAAAACCTGAGAAAGTCCAAACTCGGGTGGATTATGCGAAAGCGGTAACGGAAGTGGCGAAACTTGCCACATCTGAAATCAAATGGCAGATCCGAGATGGCGTGGTTGATCCTTATCAAGATGCCTTAGTGGCAATGAAAAAGCAAAGTATGCTGCTAGCAGAAACAGTTGTGTTGCAATCTGGATTGGATGTTTTGGCGCGTAGCTTAGAGCTGGGCCAAAGTAGTGAATTTGAGTTGAGCTCTATACGGTTAGAATTACAAGAATCGCGATTAGCTTCAAATGAACTCACTGTGATGCAGATTGAGGCAAGAACAGAATTGGCGTTAGCGGCTGGCTTGCCTGCTGATGCGATGCAGGATGTTAATTTGGAGGCGGGTTATTTCTCACAATTACCTAGTCTTGAGGCATCAGAATTAGCATTAGGAGCATTGCAAACACGCGCACTCACTGAGCGACCTGATATCCGACGTGCGTTAGCAGAGTATTTGGTCTCCGAGGCAGATTTACATCGAGAGATTGCGAAACAATATCCAGATCTAACGCTTTCTCCAGGATTTATCTTTGATCAAAGCGATAATATTTGGGCATTGGCGAGCAATTTTATATTGCCGCTAAATAATGTACATGCGGGAGCTATTGGTGAGGCAGAAGCACGACGTAGTTTGCAGGCACAAGAAATATTAGCTTTGCAAACGACGGTTTTACAGCAGGTGCACCAAGCACGAATTATTTATCAAACGAGAGTGCAATCTTTGAATGATGCCAACCAGCTGATTGCTGAATTAGAAGCGAAGCAGGCGACGTTACAACGCCAGTATGATCTTGGATATACAGATCGACTGACGCTTATTCGGCATGAACTGGAGTTATTAAAAACACAGCATTCTCGATACTTGCTAGAGGTGTCTGCATGGCAGGCATTTGCTCGGCTAGAAGATGCCATGATGTCAAAGTTGAATTAATAAGATGATAAAGAAGATATTTAAAATAATCCTGATTTTACTACTTGCATTGGCGGTATTTGTGGGTGTGCGCGTTTTTTCGGGCGATAAAGGCTTTGTTGCTTCGTTGGATCAGTGGTTGGATGAGTATCAAGAACAACATCAAATTGAAGATACGGACTCAAACGGCGAAAATCATGATGACGATGACGATGACGATGACGATGACG
>VAPK010234686.1_pt1 | contig 20433 bp, 16 predicted proteins | sample 3395031 | NCBI WGS metagenome assembly VAPK01 (sample SAMN08290443, study PRJNA428436) | hydrothermal vent metagenome | isolation source: Deep-sea hydrothermal vent chimney 1 | place: Pacific Ocean: Juan De Fuca Ridge
CTTTTTCTGAATTCCAGCCAGCTTCTTCAGAGTCAACTTTGTATCCACAGCTACCCATGTCAGAATTCCAGCGAACATCGTCAAAGATAAAAAATTCATTTTCTGGGCCAAAGAAAGCTGCATCGGCTATGCCTGTAGATTGCATATAAGCTTCAGCACGACGAGCGATTGAGCGTGGGTCGCGTTCGTATCCTTGCATATCATTAGGTTCAATGATGTCACAACGTAATATTAAAGTAGTATCATCGAAGAATGGGTCTAAAACAGCTGTTGATGGATCAGGCATTAAGATCATGTCAGACTCGTTGATGCCTTTCCAGCCAGCAACTGAAGAGCCGTCGAACATGTTACCTTCTTCAAAAGTGTCTTCATCAATACTATGAGCGGGAAATGTTACATGCTGCTCTTTACCGCGAGTGTCACAAAAGCGAAAGTCAACAAATTTGACATCGTTTTCTTGGATCATTTTAAGAACGTTCTCTACTGACATTTAACTTGTCTCCAGTGGGTTGTTTTTATTGGAAGTATAGTTTTTTAAAAAACTTCTATAACCATACCATTTTTTTTATGGCTATGGCTAATAAAAAAACGGGACATAGAGTCCCGTTTTAGTTTCAAGTAGGTAAATACAGTATTGTTAGAATGTTGTGGATAAAGTGGCAACTGCACGACCATCTTGAAGGTTGCTGTCCCTTGCCTGGTCGGTTGTTGTATAGGCTACCTCAGCATTAAACATGCCGAAGTCTCTAGCGATACCAGCCTTCCAATCCCAATAATCATCACCTAGGTTGACGGCATCTTTTTGGTTGTAATAACCTGCATGACCAAGAATGGTAATGCTACCGAGAGACTCTGGAAGTGTGTAGTCAGCTGACATATCGGTATATTCTCCAGCTCTGGGGGTATCTATTTTTAAACCATAATAGTAATACGCACTCACGTTTAGGTTTTTAACAGGTGATACTGAGCTACCGAAGTAAAGTTCCGTAAAGTTATTATTTGAGGCTGATGTGTATTCATAATGAAGAATACCTGCATCGTAGGTTAGTGCAATTGGAAGTAGGCCGCCTAAATCTGTTTCCCTGGAAAAACCAGCATATAAATCAACCTCCATGCTTGATTGGTTTTTAAACTCATAGCTAGATGCCCATACACCAACATAAGCACCAGAGTCATGAGAGAGATCAAATGAACCTTGAATGGCAGGCTCGTTATTAGTTTGAGAAACGCCACGCCAGATATAATCTGTCGTTAATGCAACGCTTGCGCTTGTGTGGAAGCCATCAGGAAGCATTGCATCTGAGGAGTTGCCACCCAGTGACCTGGAAATAGTAGCAACAACTCGACCATCATTTAAGCTTTGCCCATTAACTCCGCCATAAACATTACCACCACCAACATTGTCGGTTCCATAGTAAGCAACTTCAAAGTTAAATCCTGCTATATCTTTAGCAATACCTGCTTTCCAGTCCCAGTAGTCATCACCATTTAGGATTCCAGTATTTTTTTGGTTATAGTAACCAGCATGAGCAAGAAGTGTTATGCCACCAAAAGAATCGGGAAGTGTATAGTCGGCAGAAATGTCTGTGTACTCACCTGGGCGAGTATGGTCAATTTTTAGACCATAGTAATAATAAGTACTAAAGTTGAAATTTTCAAAAGGAGAAACTGACCCACCAAAATATAGCTCGGTAAAGCCTAAATTTGGTGATGCTGAATATTCGTAGCGTAAAACACCAAGATCATAAGTGAAGGCAAAAGGTAGAGCGCCACCAAAATCTGTATCTCTAGAAAAACCACCGTAAGCATCAAGCTCCATACTTGTGTTTTGATCACCAAATTCAACATTAGAAGCCCATGCACCAACATATAGTCCAGACTCGTGAGATAAATCAAATGAGCCTTGAATCGCCGGGTCATTATTAGTTTGTGAAACACCACGCCACATATAGTCAGTTGTTAGGGCTACACTAGCAGATGGCGTGAAACCGTAAAAGGACTTGTCCTCCTCTGCAGCGAATGATGAAGCACTTGTTGCTAGTAGTGCAATTGCAACAGATAGATTTGTTTTTTTCATGGCATCCTCTTTTATTTTTAATGTTAGATTAAACGTAGCAAAAAAAATGCCAAATAGTATTTTACTAAATAACAGTGAGTTAGGTGTATTTTATTAGGTGGAATAGGTGGGGCTTGTATTGTAGTGGTGCAAATTTATTGTTGTTTATATGCAACGATTTATTTTTATCATTCTGTAAGTGATTGAAAAATATTGGTTTATTAGAATGATAAATTAAAAATAAAGGGTGGGATAAAATGGATGATAAAAAGAGTACCTAAAAAGTTATGTTAAAGCAGTGGTTTACATCTTTTTTGTACTTTTATGGTGCGTAGTTAATTTTATCGCACCATAATGGGTTTATTGTTTGGATGGTTGAAGGATGTTTTTTTTATAAAGGCTTATTAAAGCAGGGGTTATCAATTGGCATATTAAATGCTTTATTAAAATAATGCTTACTACTAACTAATTACAAAGAAGGTATTTATGAAGTTAATAACCGCTATTGTTAAACCGTTTAAATTAGATGATGTGCGTGAAGCACTGTCTGATATTGGCGTTTCAGGTCTTACAGTTACTGAAGTTAAAGGTTTTGGTCGTCAAAAAGGGCACACTGAACTTTATCGTGGTGCAGAATATGTTGTCGACTTTTTGCCTAAAGCTAAAATTGAGGCTGCTGTAGGTGACGAGATGGTTGAACAAGCCGTTGAGGCAATAGCTAAAGCTGCAAATACAGGGAAAATAGGTGACGGTAAAATATTCGTATCAACCCTTGAACAAGTGGTGCGTATTCGCACGGGTGAAACTGGCGAAGAAGCTTTATAAATAATAATTACAATTAAGAGGTGATAAAGTGGAAGTTTTAAATAAATTAACTGAATTAAGTTATGCACTGGATACGTTCTATTTTCTGATGAGTGGAGCTTTAGTCATGTGGATGGCTGCTGGTTTTGCTATGCTAGAAGCGGGTTTGGTTCGGGCAAAAAATACCACAGAAATTTTAACTAAAAATATTGCATTGTATGCGATTGCTTGTGTGATGTATATGTTGTGTGGTTATAACATTATGTATCCAGCCGAGGCAGTGAATAGCGTGTGGCCTGGTATTGGGTTTTTATTGGGCGAAGATCATACAGTAGAAGCTGTTTTGGGTAGCAAGGGTGAAACATATTACTCAAGCTTATCTGACTTTTTCTTTCAAGTTGTTTTTGTTGCGACTGCGATGTCAATTGTGTCTGGTGCAGTGGCTGAAAGAATGAAGCTTTGGGCATTTTTAGCCTTTGCAGTTGTTATGACGGGGTTTATTTATCCAATACAAGGATATTGGAAATGGGGTGGCGGTTTTTTAGATGGGCTAGGTTTCTTAGACTTTGCGGGTTCAGGTGTGGTGCATCTATGTGGTGCAACAGCTGCTTTTGCTGGCGTACTTTTATTAGGTTCGCGTAAAGGTAAATATGGTGAAAATGGTGAAATATATCCAATTCCTGGGTGTAATATGCCATTGGCTACTTTAGGAACCTTTATCTTATGGTTAGGCTGGTTCGGGTTTAATGGTGGGTCTGAGTTAAAAATATCAGATATTGGTGAAGCAAATTCAGTCGCTATGGTTTTTGTTAATACCAATGCCGCAGCTGCAGGCGGTGTTGTTGCTGCATTATTAACTGCGCAAATGATGTTTGGTAAAGCTGATTTATCCATGACATTAAATGGTGCTTTAGCTGGGTTAGTTGCTATTACTGCTGAACCATTAACACCAACCCCCTTAGTGGCGACTTTAATTGGTGCTGTTGGTGGTTTGATCGTGGTGTTTTCAATCGTGACTATTGATAAATTAAAGCTTGATGATCCGGTGGGTGCTACTTCGGTGCATGGAATTGTTGGTATTTGGGGGTTGTTAGCGGTATGTATTTCAAACCCTGAAGCCTCATTGAGCACTCAATTAATAGGTATTGCCTGTATTTTTAGCTTTGTATTTATTACTAGTTTAATTACCTGGTATATCATTAAAATGGTTATGGGTATTCGAGTCAGTGAAGAAGATGAATATCAAGGTGTTGATTACTCCGAATGTGGAATGGAGGCTTATCCTGAATTTACTGATTCAAGTAAAGGTTAGTAGTGGAGAAGTTTCTATTTTAAGTTAAGTTACTCAACAAACTGGGTATTAACTAAAGCGGGCGCAGTAATTGTGTCCGCTTTTTTTTGCATAAAAAAAGTATATTACTGTGTATTGCACTGTTTTGGTGTGTAATAATTGTATCTTGGGTCATAATTTACTATGATTGCACAACAGCCTCTTTGAGGTACCTTATATCGACTAGGAATGAAAATGAAATTAATAACAGCAATAATAAAGCCATTTAAATTAGATGATGTTAGAGAAGGGCTTTCTGAAGTTGGTGTAACCGGTGTGACAGTTACTGAAGTAAAAGGTTTTGGACGGCAAAAAGGGCATACCGAGTTATATCGAGGTGCTGAATATGTGGTAGATTTTTTACCAAAAGTTAAGTTGGAAATTGCTGTTGATGGTAAAAATGTTGAGCAAGCTGTTGAGGCAATTGTAAAAGCTGCAAATACTGGAAAAATTGGTGATGGTAAAATTTTTGTGACTAACTTGGAGCAAATTGTACGAATTAGAACGGGTGAAACAGGCGTTGATGCAATTTAAAATCTAATATGTGGATGTTAGCTGTTTTTATATTTTATTGATAACCCTGTTTAAAGAAATAGAAAATGAATTTTAAGAAAAATAAATTACTTTTGGGCCTTTTATTGTTACCTGGTGTTGCAATGGCTGGTGAGTTGAATCAAGCCAATACAGCTTGGGTTCTCACATCAACAGCATTGGTTTTATTTATGACACTGCCAGGACTATCCTTGTTTTATGCAGGTTTAGTCAGAAGTAAAAATGCCTTGTCTGTTTTAATGCAGTGTTTTGCAATTACTTGTATTGTATCCATTTTATGGCTAGCAGGGGTGTATAGCTTTATATTTTCTGACGGTGGTGAACTGCAGAAAATTATTGGGGGCGGATCTAAAATTTTTATGCCTGATTTAGGCGTAAATAGCTTAGTTGGCGATATACCTGAAACAGTATTTTTTATGTTTCAAATGACTTTTGCCATTATCACTCCCGCTTTAATTGTGGGTGCTTTTGCCGAAAGAATGAAGTTTTCTGCCATGCTCTGGTTTAGTACTTTATGGTTGATTGTTGTTTATATGCCAGTATGTCACTGGATTTGGGGTGGCGGTTGGTTAGCTGATTTAGGGGTAATGGATTTTGCTGGAGGAATTGTTATTCATGTTAATGCTGGCGTTGCAGCATTAGTTACCGCTTTAGTCCTAGGTAAAAGAAAAGGTTTTCCTACGACAGCTATGCCACCACATAATATGCCAATGGTTGTAACAGGTGCAGGAATGTTATGGGTTGGTTGGTTTGGTTTTAATGCAGGTAGTGCATTAACGGCTGATGGAGCCGCCGGCATGGCGATGTTGGTAACTCATATCGGTGCGTCAGCAGGGGCATTGACCTGGATGTTTATCGAGTGGATGAAGTTTGGTAAACCCAGTGTATTAGGTATAGTGACGGGTATGGTAGCAGGTCTAGGTACTATTACGCCTGCTTCAGGTTTTGTTGGGCCAGCAGGTGCTTTAGCTATAGGGGTTACAGCAGGTATTGTTTGTTTTTATGCGACTCAATATGTTAAACGTGTGTTAATAATAGATGACTCATTAGATGTATTTCCTGTACATGGTGTTGGAGGTGTTATTGGTTCATTATTAACAGGTGTCTTTGCTGCTAGTTGCTTAGGAGGTTTAGGGTTGGCAGAAGGCGTATCCATTATGGATCAAGTGAGCGTGCAAGCATTAGCTATTGTAGTAACAATCGTTTGGAGTGCCGTTTTCAGTTATCTGATTTTGAAAATAATTGATAAGCTAATTGGTCTACGAGTATCAGGAGATGAAGAGGTTGAGGGTCTTGACATTGTTTTACATGAGGAAACGAGTTATCACAACCTATAGTCTGGGAAATGTAGAGACAAGGCATGCCTTGTCTCTACAAAAATGTGGGAGTAACCGTTAAGCTTATTGGTCGTTATATATAAAAATACCTGATGGCTTGTTAACCGGAAAGGTCAAACTTTTTCTCCACTCATCAGTATTGTATGCCAAGACCTCGCTGGTATCATTAATAGAGAGGTACAGATATTTGCCATTATTAGACCATCTGACATGTAACACCATACCTTTAAATTCAAAGTTCTTTACCACTGCAAATGTTTTGGTGTCTATAATTTGAACTTTGGGAAAATCTTTTCCACTAAAAGTGACAGCTAGATATTTCTTATTTGGGCTTAATGAAGTAAAAACTGGGCTACCGATAACATCAATCTTTTTAATGAGATCAAATTGATGATTAAAAACAAAAACTTTTTTAGCACCAACTGCAGGTATAAAAAAATAATTGTCAGAGATACTCCATAATCCAAAGTGAGGGACTTTTAAAACGCGCTCTTTTTTATCTAAAGCCAAGGGAATGATTTTGATCTTTAGTGTATCAAGGTTTAAAACTCCAATAGTTGATGAATTAAAAAAACCAGCAATGTATAAATTGTCTTTTATCATGGCATCAAAAGGAACCTTGCCAACATTAAGTAATTTTTTATGCAGTTCGAAGTGTGGTTTTTCTGCTTTTATTTGAGTGTTTTTCATTACCCAAATTTCATCATTATCCATACACTCAAATACTAAATAATCTTTATATAGCTTTATACCCACGTTTCGACTATTTGTTTCTATGCTTTGAACAGGCTCTAAATCACGGGTTAAAATCTCGATAGTTTTATTATCATAATTGGCAATAGCAAGGAAATTGTCACCAATAACAAATCCTATCGCACTTTTACTGGCACGATATTCTTTGATTTTTACTTCATTGACTGGGTCAAATTTTATAACATAGCCATCGCGCGTTATAACATAAGCGTCTTTATCTTTAAATTTTACAACCGCATGATTAAGGTTATGCATACCTTTAATCCGGTTGCTTAAAAGATTATGGTTTATCACTGCCAAAGCTGAATCTTCTCTTTCAACAACAAAAATTTTATCTCTCGCATCAGCCTGTGTGGCAAGTGTGGAGCATAATAATACGGTAACAAATAAGGAGGTTGTTTTTTTCATTTTTTATTCTTAAAACTAAGTATATAGTCAACAATCAAATTTAATTGAGTGGTACTAAGGTCATTAAAAGCAGGCATTGAATTTCTTTTATACCCCAATAATTTGTAAGTATTTTGCGGAGCTATTATTTGGGCAATAATCTCTTCTTTTTTTCGATGATTTGCAATTTCTTTAAAAGAAGGGCCAAATGCCTGAGCCGTTTGATGATGACATCCCCAGCAGTATTCTTTAAAAACGGGCATGGCAAAATTATTTTCAGCCAGGGTATTGCTGGTGATGCAGGAAAGTGTGAGAAAAATAAATATAAATCGTATGCTTTTTATCATTTTATTTTTTTGTAATATTATTTTTTAGGTTTGGCCATTTGCTAAAAGCAAAAGCCCATATCATAATTATATTGACTAGCGGAATTAGAAGGCAGAATACCCATTTTTTATCAAGACCTGCTTTCTCTAAAATTTTGGAGCCTAGCCAAAGGGTGAAAACAATAAAAAACGGTATCAAAAAAAAGAATAAAATTTCCATGATTAGCTCCTGTTGTTTTTTTGATTAGGCCAAGGTGATAGTGCCAGTTGTAAGAAAATTAACAGTAGGCCAAACCCGGGTAGGAAGACTAAAAAACACCACAAAGGGTTAAAACCAGCTTTTTTGTATATCATGGCGGCTGGAACAAGAATAAACAGTCCTGTTATAACAATTTGGAAAATATCAGGGATCATCAGCATACTTCTTCCTATAAGGTGAATAATTAAAATGTGCTTAGGAACGCGCACGGAATAAGTTTGGCAACTGGCGCAAGATTTTTATTCGTATTCAACTAACACAGGGATGTGTGTAGGTAGAACAACGCAGGAGCAGTTGTCGAGGCGTACAAATAGGCGTATAGCTGGCTACGCAACTATTTGTACAACGAAGAAGACGGATAAAAAAATTAGAAAAGCTTTAGCGATTCTTATGCTTTAGTACAAGCGAGCTGTCGAAATTATTTTGTGCACGTTCCTTAAGTATCAATACCAAATTTAACTTCATTAATCAATAAACCGATCATAATATTCACGGCAAAATCGTTCTAAAAAACCTGATTTTGCACTCGATATTCCAGTTTTTTAACTTGAATTCAGAAAACACTAAAAACCATAGAGTAAGACTAAGCTTGAAACGATTGATAAAATTGTAGGGGCAATCCCTTGTGGTTGCCTGGGTTTAGGCACATAAAAAGGGCAACCACAAGGGATTGCCCCTACAAAATACGGGGTTTGCTTGAGGAATTTGAGGATGTGAATTATGGTCCTACAGTGACCCTGTTTGAAGGTACAGGTGATAGTGACGATTGAATTATTAAGTTCCATGCAAACAGTTGCTACCACCTAAGTTAGAATCTGTTTTCTGTGGGCGCTCAGGTTTTAAGCTGTATTCTTCATAGCAAGAGCAGGCTAAAGCCTGCGCGCTGACATTGATAAGGTATTTAAAATAGCTTTATCAACAGATTCGACCTGCCCCCCAAATTTCTTAGCTGTTAATGATAGCTGGTAAGAGGAAAGAGCAATAAAATGACTTGGAAAAGGATGGCTTTTAGTGAAGTTAAGCTGGTTTGTAGAAATGGAGTTTGCAATTAAGGGCTGGAGTGTAAATATATATTAAAATTGTTAATGAATTTATTGGCATAATTCCGTAGAATACCAATTATTTTTCTAACTTAAGAATGGGATGCGCTTGCATAAAGGCGCGTCCCGTTTGTGCATTTAAAGGTGACTGATCTTGAGTAATCCTGCTTTACTGTTATTGGAAGATGGGACAGTGTTTCATGGTGTGTCGATAGGCGCGGATGGTTGTTCTGTTGGTGAGGTGGTTTTTAATACCTCATTAACGGGTTATCAGGAGATCTTGAGTGATCCTTCATATGCCCGTCAAATTGTGACCCTTACCTATCCTCATATAGGTAATGTCGGCACTACCCATGAAGATAATGAGTCAAACGCAGTTTTTGCAAGTGGCCTGGTTATTCGTGATTTACCCTTGCAATTAAGCAGCTGGCGTAGTGAAAAATCACTCCAGCAGTATTTGCTTGATAATAATGTAGTTGCTATTGCTGATATTGACACCCGTAAATTAACGCGAATTTTGCGTGATAAAGGGGTGCAAAAAGGGTGTGTTATTGCAGGTGAAAATATTGATACTGTTACTGCTGAAAAAGCCATTGCTGGTTTTTCGGGCTTAAAAGGATTAGACCTTGCTAAAGAAGTAACGACAGATAAGCAATATGTCTGGACAGAAAATACCTGGTCATTGGTGGGTGGTCATTCGGAGGCTGAAAACTTAACAAAACATGTTGTGGCTTATGATTTTGGAGTAAAACGTAATATTTTACGTTTATTAGCAAATCGAGCTTGCCGTGTGACTGTTGTTCCAGCAACAACGCCAGCTGAAGATGTATTGGCAATGAATCCTGACGGTGTATTTCTTTCCAATGGGCCGGGTGACCCTGAACCCTGTAGTTATGCTATTGCAGCAATTAAAACAATTTTAGAGCAAAAAATTCCAACTTTTGGCATTTGTTTAGGGCATCAGTTACTCGCTTTAGCAAGTGGCGCTAAAACAGAAAAAATGAAATTTGGTCATCATGGTGCTAATCATCCTGTGCAAGAAAAAGCGACAGGCAGGGTGATGATTAGTAGTCAAAACCACGGCTTTGCTGTGGATGAGAAAACACTTCCTGCAAATATCAATGCAACTTATCATTCATTGTTTGATGGAAGTTTGCAAGGTATTGAGCGAACAGACTGTCCTGCCATGAGTTTTCAGGGTCATCCAGAAGCCAGTCCAGGTCCTCATGACGTAGAGTCTTTATTTGATCAGTTCATCGAAATGATGGATACCCATTCAGCTAACAAATAATTCAGGTAGATCTAACAACAATGCCAAAAAGAACTGACATAAAATCGATTTTATTATTAGGTGCAGGCCCTATCGTGATAGGCCAGGCCTGTGAGTTTGACTACTCAGGAACGCAGGCGTGTAAAGCGCTAAGAGAAGAAGGTTATCGTGTAATTCTGGTTAATTCTAATCCGGCAACGATTATGACTGACCCTGATATGGCTGATGCAATTTACATTGAGCCTATTGACTGGCAAACAGTCGAAAAAATTATTAAAAAAGAAAAGCCTGATGCTGTTTTACCTACAATGGGTGGACAAACGGCATTAAATTGTGCTTTAGATCTAGATAAGCATGGCGTATTGGAAAAATACGGCGTAGAAATGATTGGAGCAACAAAAGAAGCCATTAATATGGCTGAAGATAGAGATTTGTTTAATCAGGCAATGGGGCGGTTGGGGTTTGAGGTTGCGCAATCTAAAACAGCACACTCAATGGAAGAGGCCTTTGCGGCACAAGCAGAAGTAGGTTATCCAACAGTGGTACGCCCTTCATTTACCATGGGTGGAAGCGGCGGGGGTATTGCCTATAATAAAGAAGAATTTGTAGAAATCTGTGAACGTGGATTGTACTTGTCTCCAACTAATGAGTTATTGGTTGAAGAATCAGTATTAGGCTGGAAAGAATATGAAATGGAAGTGGTTCGAGATAAAAATGATAATTGTATTATTATCTGTTCTATCGAAAATTTTGACCCCATGGGTGTGCATACAGGTGATTCAATTACCGTTGCCCCAGCTCAAACATTGACAGATAAAGAGTATCAGATTTTACGAAATGTTTCATTAGCTGTATTGCGTGAAATTGGTGTTGATACTGGCGGTTCAAATGTACAAGTTGCGATTAATCCAGAAGATGGTCGTATGGTGGTGATAGAGATGAACCCAAGGGTTTCTCGTTCATCTGCGTTGGCATCCAAAGCAACAGGTTTCCCTATTGCAAAAGTGGCCGCAAAATTAGCGGTTGGTTACACCCTGGATGAGTTAAAAAATGAAATTACCGGGGGGGCGACTCCAGCTTCATTTGAGCCAACAATTGATTATGTGGTGACTAAAGTCCCTCGATTTACCTTTGAAAAATTTCCTCAAGCTGATGATCGTTTAACCACACAAATGAAATCTGTGGGTGAAGTCATGGCGATTGGTCGTACTTTTCAAGAATCATTGCAAAAATCATTGCGGGGTTTAGAAATTGGTGTAGATGGGCTGGATGAAATTGTTGATTTAAAAGATCCAGATGCAGCAGATATTATGCAACGTGAAATGCGTCATCCCGGGCCAGAGCGTTTATGGTATGTTGCTGATGCTTTTCGTAGTGGTATGTCATTTGAGGCTATCCATGAAGCAAGCCGAATTGACCCTTGGTTTTTAGCGCAGGTTGAAGACTTGGTGGTGACTGAAAAATCGCTAGCGACTAAAACTTTGGCGACATTAAAAGAAAATGAGTTATTTCGTTTAAAACAGAAAGGCTTTTCAGATGCACGGTTAGCTAAATTATTAGGTGCTAAACAATCTGAAGTGCGTAAGCTAAGACATCAGCAGAATATTCGCCCCGTCTATAAGCGTATTGATTCTTGTGCAGCAGAATTTTCCTCGGATACGGCTTATTTGTACTCTACTTATGAGGAAGAGTGTGAGGCACAGGTAACTGATAAAGAAAAAATTATTATTTTAGGGGGCGGGCCTAACCGTATTGGTCAAGGTATCGAGTTTGATTACTGTTGTGTTCATGCGGCCCTGGCCTTACGTGAAGCTGGTTATGAAACTATTATGGTGAATTGTAACCCTGAAACAGTATCAACTGATTTTGATACCTCTGATCGCCTTTATTTTGAATCACTCACTTTTGAAGATGTTTTGGAAATTGTTCAATTGGAAAAGCCCAAAGGTGTTATTGTGCAATATGGTGGTCAAACACCATTAAAACTGGCGCGTGATTTAGAAGCGGCTGGTGTGCCAATTATTGGTACCTCACCTGATGCAATTGATTTGGCAGAAGATCGTGAAAGATTTCAGGAATTGCTAAATAAATTAGATTTAAAACAGCCGCCAAATGGTACGGCCCGTTCAATTGAGCAAGCTATAGGTGTGGCTAAAGAACTTGGTTATCCTTTGGTTGTGCGTCCTTCCTATGTTTTAGGTGGGCGTGGCATGGAAATCGTGTATAACGAGGAAGCATTAACTCGGTATATGAAAGAGGCTATCGGGGTTTCAAATGATGCGCCCGTATTATTAGACCGCTTTTTAGATGATGCGATTGAAATGGATGTTGATGCTGTTTATGATGGCGAAACTTTATTAATTGGTGGCTTAATGCAGCATGTTGAGCAGGCCGGTGTACATTCGGGTGATTCTGCATGCTCAATTCCACCTTATGATTTAGCTCAGCACTTACAAGATGAATTGCGGGTTCAAGTGGGTAAAATGGCGGAGGCTATAGGTGTTCGTGGTCTAATGAATACCCAATTTGCAATACAGGGTGAAAATATTTATGTGCTAGAGGTTAACCCCAGGGCATCAAGAACGGTGCCCTTTATTTCTAAGGCAACAGGATACCCTTTGGCCAAAATTGCAGCTTTATGTATGGCGGGTCTCTCACTAAAAGAACAAGGTTTTACAGAAGAATGTGTGCCTGATTATTATTCGGTAAAAGAAGCGGTATTCCCTTTTGTTAAATTCCCAGGTGTTGATCCTCTATTGGGGCCTGAAATGAAATCAACGGGAGAGGTTATGGGCGTTGGTAAAACTTTTGGTGAAGCTTTTGCTAAGTCACAACGTGCAGCGGGTGTTGATTTAAGTGCAGGAGGAAAAGTCCTTATTAGTATTCGTGAAGCAGATAAACCTAAAGTTGTTGAAGTTGCAGAAATGCTAATTAACAACAATTATCAACTTGTAGCCACAAAAGGAACGGCACAGATAATTCAACGGGCTGGGCTTGCTTGTGACATTGTGTTTAAAGTTAACCAAGGTCGCCCAAATACGGTTGATATGATTAAGAATGATGAAATTCAATTGATTATTAATACCACAGATGGTGTTAAAGCAATTACCGATTCATTTACGATGCGTAGAGAAGCATTACAGCATCATGTTACCTATTACACCACTATGGCGGGTGCAAAAGCAGCATGTCATGCATTAGGTGAGTTGAATGCGAGTGATGTTAATTGTTTGCAGGATTTGCATAGTAGTTTACATTAAAAAAACAAGGCGGGCTTTGTCTTGCCTTAACAATATAATTAAAAAGGCTGGCTTTTTTGTCAGCCTTTATTATTTGTCCTCAATAGTGGACTAAGAAGATTGGAGATATAGAAATGGTAGATAAAGTCCCCCTTACAGTAGCAGGCGCCGATAAGTTGCGTGAAGAGCTAAAAGAATTAAAATCGGTCATTAGACCCAGTATTGTTAAGGCTATTTCAGAAGCTAGAGCGCATGGCGATCTAAAAGAAAATGCTGAATATCATGCTGCAAAGGAACAGCAAAGTTTTACCGAAGGGCGTATTAGTGATATTGAAGGGAAATTATCCAATGCACAGATTATTGATGTAACAACAATTGATGCAGGGGGTAAAGTTATTTTTGGTGCGACTGTAGAAATTGAAGATATTGATACTGAAGAAATTGTTACTTACCAAATTGTAGGGGTTGATGAGGCGGATATTAAAGAATCTCGCATCTCAGTAAGTTCACCGATTGCAAGAGGGCTTATTGGTAAAGAAGTGGAAGATGTGGTGACTATTAAGACACCGAGTGGGGCTAAAGAGTATGAGATTCTTTCTATACAATATGTTTAAGAACAGGTTAAAGGGAGAGCGAAGAGCTTTTTAATAGAGCTCTTCTTTGCTTGGGATGTAAATGAGATGTTGTAGGGTGGATTAGCGATAGCGTAATCCACCGTTTTTCAAAGGATTGTCGTGTTTACTTAAGCTTATATAGTAGAGGGTTACCTTCTTCTTGGTCCGGTAACTTTTTCTACTTTAGGCTCTGGCCTTTTGCGGTAAATAACAATAATCTGACCTATACTCTGAATAAGCTCTGCTTTAGATTCAGTAATAATTTGTTCTTGGATGACTTTTCTATCATCTCTTTCAGCACGAATTTTTATTTTTATAAGTTCGTGAGTATCTAAAGTAATTTCAATTTCATTGAGTACGGATTCTTTTAAACCGGCTTGTCCCACAATAATAACGGGTTTTAATGTATGGGCCTGAGCCTTAAGTTGCTTTTTTCTGACAGAATTCACACTGTTGTCCTAATATATAAAATAATATAATTCTACACTACAAACAATATGGCGCGTAGCAAAAGCAGTAATCAATGGATGCAAGAGCATTTTGATGATGAATATGTAAAAAAAGCACAGGCAATGGGTTATCGTTCTCGCTCTACTTTTAAGCTGGTTGAGATTCAGCAAAAAGATAAAATTATTAAATCTGGGATGAATATAATCGATTTAGGAGCGGCGCCTGGTGGTTGGTCAGATTATGCTCGAAAAATAGTGGGTAAAAAAAATAAAGTGATTGGTTTGGATTTGCTGGCCATTGATCCCATTGAGGGTGTTGATTTTATTCAAGGTGACTTTAGAGAAAATGATATTTTAGATGAGCTAATGCGAGTTTTGGATGGAGCCCCTGTTGATTTGCTTATGTCAGATATGGCACCAAATATTAGTGGAAATAAGGAGATGGATCAACCGCGTTCTATTTATCTTGCTGAGTTAGCTCTGGATACTGCGCAAACAGTTTTAACAAATGGAGGAACTTTTTTAATTAAAATGTTCCAAGGTGTAGGGTTTGATGAATACAAAATAGAGGTGGCAAAATGTTTTTCGACTGTCGTGATAAGAAAGCCGAAGTCATCAAGACCAAGAAGTAAAGAAGTATATATTTTAGCTAAAGGGTTTAAAAAATAAGATTTGACTCTATATCAATAAAATAATTACGATTATTCGGGTGGCTTATTCCTGATATAATCATTAAGTTTTCAAATTAAGGCCATTCTGGCTTAGGGCGTGTATCTTGAATGATATGATTAAAAATATAATTTTGTGGGTTGTCATCGCTGTTGTATTGATGTCAGTTTTTAATAACTTTGGCTCACGAACTGCTCGTAGTGATGGTTCCATTCCGTACTCTCAATTCCTGGACTCAGTAAAAGCAGGGCAGGTTCAGCAAGTGACTATTGATGAGCATAATATCAGAGGAAGAACGCAAACAGGCGAGAAGTTTAAAACCTATGCGCCAGAAGATGCTCATTTAGTAGATGATTTGTTAGCTAATGGTGTTGAAATTAAAGCGCAACCACCTGAAGAGCCTTCAATGCTAATGACCTTGTTAATGTCATTTGGCCCAATATTATTGCTTATTGCTGTATGGGTATTCTTCATGCGACAAATGCAAGGTGGCGGTGGCGGTGGTCGTGGTGGTGCGATGGGTTTTGGTAAAAGTAAAGCCAGAATGCTTGAGCAAGATCAAAATAAAGTAACTTTTGCTGATGTTGCCGGTTGTGATGAAGCAAAAGAAGAGGTTGAGGAAATGGTTGATTTCCTTAAAGACCCTGCTAAATATCAAAAATTGGGTGGTAGTGTTCCTCGTGGTGCATTAATGGTTGGCCCCCCAGGAACAGGTAAAACTTTACTGGCTAGAGCGATTGCGGGTGAGGCAAAAGTACCTTTCTTTACTATTTCTGGTTCTGATTTTGTAGAAATGTTTGTGGGTGTCGGGGCATCACGAGTACGTGATATGTTTGAACAAGCAAAAAAACACGCACCTTGTATTATCTTTATTGATGAGATTGATGCAGTGGGGCGCTCTCGTGGTGCAGGCCTAGGGGGTGGTAATGATGAGCGTGAACAAACATTAAACCAATTATTGGTTGAAATGGATGGTTTTGATGGTCACGAAGGTATTATTGTCGTTGCCGCTACCAACCGCGCTGATGTGCTGGATACTGCTTTATTGCGCCCTGGTCGTTTTGATAGACAGGTTAATGTTGGTTTGCCAGATATTAAAGGTCGTGAGCAGATTTTAAATGTACATATGAAAAAAGTACCTGCGGCTGATGATGTTATTGTTAAATATATTGCTCAGGGAACGCCTGGATTTTCAGGTGCAGATTTAGCTAACTTAATTAATGAAGCTGCATTATTTGCGGCAAGATATAATAAACGTACGGTCAGTATGGCTGACTTGGAAAAAGCTAAAGATAAGTTAATTATGGGTGTTGAAAGGCATTCCATGGTAATGGACGAAAAAGAAAAAAGAATGACAGCTTATCATGAATCTGGACATGCAATTGTTGGTAAATTAGTTCCTGAGCATGATCCTGTTTATAAGGTAAGTATTATGCCAAGAGGGCGTGCCCTAGGGGTTACCATGTTCTTGCCAGAAAAAGATCAATACAGTGCCAGTAAACAAAAATTAGATAGTATGATTTCTAGTTTGTATGGTGGTCGTATTGCAGAAGAGCAAATATTTGGCTGGGAGCAAGTTTCAACAGGTGCCTCAAATGATATTGAAAGAGCCACTGAATTAGCAAGAAATATGGTAACAAAATGGGGCTTGTCTCGTCGTTTAGGTCCGTTGTCTTATGGTGAAGAGGATGGCGAAGTTTTTTTAGGCCACTCTGTTACTCAAAATAAGTCAATTGCAGAAGGTACAGCGGTCACGATTAATGAAGAAGTGAGGAAAATTATTGACCAAAACTATCAGCGTGCTGAACAGATTTTGAAAGATAATGAAGATATTTTACATAGCATGTCAGACGCATTGATGAAGTATGAAACCATTGATAAATATCAGCTAGAGGATTTGATGGATAGAAAGCCTGTTAGAGACCCTCAAGGTTGGGATGACACGCCTCCTCCACCGAATAAAACAAAAGTTCAGGTTGAAAAGGATGAAACCGATAAGAAAGGAAAAGGTGGCTCATCAATAGATGGGGCTGCTGAACAAAACTAAGGGAATCATAAAAAAGGAGAGGCTTTAAGCCTCTCCTTTTTTTTGTGACAAAGAATTTACAAAATACTCGGGATTTATGTAGACATGGCAACGATGAAAAAAAAATATTTTGGTACGGATGGAATTAGAGGTGAAGTAGGCAAATATCCTATTACACCTGATTTTATGCTTAAATTAGGCTGGGCAACAGGGAGAGTCTTTGCTGAAGAAGGATATGGTTTTGTTATCGTAGGTAAGGATACTCGGATTTCCGGCTATATGTTTGAGTCTGCGCTTGAGGCAGGTCTATCGGCAGCAGGTGTTGATACTAAACTTCTTGGGCCAATGCCTACTCCAGGTGTTGCTTATTTGACTCGAACATTAAGGGCTAAGGCCGGTATAGTTATCAGTGCATCTCATAACCCTTATTACGATAACGGAATAAAGTTTTTTTCAGTAGAAGGTAAGAAATTACCTGATGAACTTGAACATAAAATTGAAAAATATATTGATTCGCCTATGACAACAGTCGAGTCAGCAAAATTGGGTAAAGCAAAGCGGCTCTCAGATGCGGCAGGTAGATATATCGAATTTTGTAAGTCAACAATACCCGCTAATTTTGATTTTAATGGCCTGCGTATTGTAGTGGATTGTGCAAATGGTGCTACCTACCATATTGCACCTCATGTGTTTGAAGAAATTGGTGCGGAAGTTGTTACTATTGGTGGTGAGCCTGATGGTTTGAATATCAATGAGGAGTGTGGCGCAACAAAGCCAGAACTATTAGCTGAAAAAGTAATTGAATATCGGGCTGATTTAGGTATAGCACTAGATGGAGATGGCGACCGTCTAATAATGGTGGACCATAAAGGTGAAGTTGTTGATGGTGATGAGTTAATCTATATTATTGCAAAATCGCATCAGAGTGCTGGCTCTACCGACAAAACAGTTGTTGGTACGTTAATGACCAATTTAGGTGTGGAACATGCTCTAAAGAAAATAGGTATTAATTTAATACGTGCAAATGTGGGTGACCGCTATGTTATGGAAATGTTGGAGAAGCATAATAGTGTATTAGGTGGAGAGGGTTCTGGCCATATTATTTGTTTAGATAAGACGACAACAGGGGATGGTATAGTTGCTGCGCTACAGGTTTTAGCTGAGATTCAGAAAAGTGGAAAAAGCTTGCATGAACTTAAGGCTGACACTAAAAAATATCCTCAGGTTTTGAAAAATGTAAGAGTAAACAAAAAAGTCAATATAGATGAGGTTGAGGAAGTTCAGAAGGCAGTGAAGGCCGTCGAAAAAAACATGGGTAGTAACGGGCGAGTTCTACTAAGAGCATCAGGAACAGAGCCTTTAATTAGGGTGATGGTTGAAGGTGAAAACTACGATGATGTGGTTAAGTATGCCGACCAACTTGTCGATATTGTGAAGAAAGCAATCTAAGCTTGAACTAGAGTGATTTACCCTATATCATAAGCGGTTTAGTTTTTCTTGGAGTATAACATGCGTCAATCTATAGTGATGGGTAACTGGAAAATGAACGGCTCGCGTTCAGAAGGGATTGAATTAGCAAATGCAATTATTGCAGGGCTAAATGATGGTGATAAAGGTATTGCTGTTTGTGTTCCTTCAGTTTATTTGTCAGATATTGAAGCGGTAGTAAAAAATACTCCTTTGGCTTTAGGTGGGCAAAATGTAGCTGACCATGAGTCAGGTGCATATACTGGCGAAACATCTGCCTTTATGCTAAAAGAATGTGGTTGTACTTATGCACTAGTGGGTCACTCAGAAAGACGTACTTACTATGGTGATACTAATGAGTCAGTAGCCGCTCGTTTTTGCCAGGCACAAAAAGAAGGTATTATTCCTGTTCTTTGTATTGGGGAAACATTAGAAGAGCGTGAAAGTAATACCACATTTGCAGTTATTGATGAACAGTTAAATGCTGTAATCAATATGGCAGGCATTGATGCTTTAGCGAACTCTGTTATCGCTTATGAGCCAGTATGGGCAATCGGGACAGGAAAAACAGCATCTGATGAACAAGCACAAGAAGTTCATAAATATATTCGTCAGCAAATTGCAGCAAAAAGCCAGGCAATTGCAGACAATGTTCAAATTGTATACGGGGGCAGCGTTAAACCAGGTAATGCAAAAGCAATTTTTGCAATGCCTGATATTGATGGTGGCTTAATTGGTGGTGCTTCATTAGATGCTGCATCATTTTTAGCGATTTATAAAGCGATTTAAGTAGAAAAGAGTATGTATCAAGTAATTATAGTTGTTCATGTGTTGTTGGGTCTAGGTGTCATAGGCTTCGTGTTAATCCAGCAAGGTAAAGGTGCTGATGCAGGTGCTGCATTTGGTAGTGCATCTTCAGGGTCCGTTTTTGGTGCGCAAGGAGCATCTTCTTTTCTATCCAGAGCCACAGCAGTATTAGCAACTTTATTTTTTGCTACAAGCCTAGGCTTGGCTGTAATGGCTAGCCATCAAGAAGGTAGTATTGATTTGATGGATACGCCAGAAGAAAAAGCAGTAAAAGAAGATGTACCATTGGTTCAGGGTGCTGAAACTATACCTGCTATAGATACACTTCCTGTTATTAAAGAAAAGTTACCCGAAGAAGTTGTCAAAATTCAGAAAGAAATAGATACAATGGCGAATACGGTAAAATTAGAAACAGATAAACTTGCAAATACAGTAAAAACTAAAGTAGCAAAGTAAATTTGAGTAAATATCCTGATAAAATGCCGGTGTGGTGAAATTGGTAGACACGCCATCTTGAGGGGGTGGTGGACTTAGTCCGTGCCGGTTCAACTCCGGCCATCGGCACCAGAACGAAGTACAAGGAAGTACAAACGCTCAGCTCTGACAAGGAGGTGGGCTTTTTTTATGTCCATAGAAGTACAATAAGATTCAACTTTAAATGCAGTAACTTTTGTGTAGTAAAAAAAATTACTGTATTTTGCTAGATTGCTATTGCAAATTGGAGGTTCTTTCATGATACCTCATATACTTAACTCCAGAACTGTAGCCAACGCAAAACTTTATCATTGGGTTTCAATAGCGGCATGTCCAATATGTTTGTTGCCAGCAATAAAAGGATGGTTGTTAATGAGAAACCTGAAGAAATGGCCGCTTTTTCTATTACCTGAATCCGTGACTTCACTACGGCACAGAACACAAGCTATTGATTCCACAGCGGACAAAAAAACACTCACTTAACCTAAGGGTGAAGCTAAGATTTTTTGAGCCACATGGATGTGGTGAATGTCGATTATGCAGGAGCAATAATCTGACTAAAGCCCCTGTGAAA
>VAPK010320409.1_pt1 | contig 20431 bp, 16 predicted proteins | sample 3395031 | NCBI WGS metagenome assembly VAPK01 (sample SAMN08290443, study PRJNA428436) | hydrothermal vent metagenome | isolation source: Deep-sea hydrothermal vent chimney 1 | place: Pacific Ocean: Juan De Fuca Ridge
CATGATGGCCGAAGTGTTTTTGCCTCGGTCTAGGTAGCTTTCCCTTGATTTAACAAAAATTGACATCAGATTATATCTGCAACTTTGATTTTTGGCAAGGCCAGTTTTCCTTATAAGTAGTAAAAAGGTTTACGACATTTACTTTTTCGTCTATTTTCTATTTGGGCTTGTAGATGATGGTAAAATATTCGCTATGCCCCAAATCAGATGCGAGTACCGCCATATATTCTTTGCTACCACTTTTAATCGAAATTGTCGCTGTGTTCGGAGGTACATCACCTAAGTTTTCCGCATGCAACATTATGGTGTTCTTTCCGCGTCTCAATTTAATATCGAACATTTTTTTCTTTCGTTTTAGTTCGAGGTTTTCAACGACGATTACATCGTTCAAATAGATGGTCACCACATCTTTATCGATATTTCTATGGTCGTACAGGCCGATTGAAATTTCTTGTTCTGAGACCGTATAGCTATTTTTGCTGTCGATCAGCACTCGTTCTGCTAGTATCTTAGGTTTTATTTCTGGTTTAGGTTCAGTGGCAATGCTATCTATTGGCCGCTGGCTCAAAGGCCTTACAAAAATACCCGTAACCGTAACATCTTTATCGAAATCTATGGGCGTACGGCTAAAATCGTTGTTTTTCAGTGCTATGGTCACGTAGTTGTACAAAGTATCTGGCTGAATGGTAAAGATAAAATGACCTTGACCACTATAGCTGGGCGGTGGGTTTACCACAAGCTTAGCTATGATATCGTTTGATTTTACCAAACGAAAAATTTCTCTAGACGGAATGTCCATGAAATTTGATGGAAATACAGTGATAGGGTACGAATAGCCCCGGTCACGCAGTTGCTTGCCTATTATCCAGAAACCTACCTCATATTTTCGGTTAGGATGGAGGGGTGCATCCAATGCTACGCTCACTATAGATTCATAACCGTATGGTGCCGATTTCGGAATACCCAATTCGTTGATCTGAAAACCATATTCGTGAATGTTTTGGCCTTTTTCCTGCGCTTGTAAAACACATGTCCAACTCATGAACAGTAATAGGAGTTTAATGATTTTATTCAATGATTTTCTTTTAAAGGCCCGTTTCGTTATTAAGTTCTAATCGCACCGCCTTGGTGAGTTTTGCCACCACCAGGTCGTATGAGGTATCGAGCCAACTGAAGAGTAGTTCATCGCTAATAGACCCATCTACTAGTACAGTGCTCCAATGCTTTTTGCTAAAATACGAAGGTTCTCTCATGGCGTCATGCTCAGCTCTAAGTTCTTCAATGGTATCGGGCTTGCATTTTATACTGAAACTTGCAAAGGTGTTTATATCGGTGGCCGAAAACATTTTACCCTTTACCTTGAAGACCAAAACATTGGGCAATTTGGAAAAGGGAATTGATTCAGTCACCCCCTTTTTCGATAAACAATGATTTCTATACGTTTCTATGTTCATTTTTTAAGGTAGTAATCAACAGAACTGAGTGTATAAAGTTACGTAAAACCTGATTGATGGTTGAATATTCAAGTACATTGTGAATTTAGAGGCTGTTTTGAAATATATCAATTATTTTTCCCTACCCGTCCGGCAGGCGAGTATGCTTCTTTTAAAGCATTATTTCGTTACTCCGAAGGCTCGGGATTGAACGATAACCCTGCTATCCTTAAAATTTTTACCTCATCCTGCCAAAAAAAAACCTATAATCCCAAAGCTTCGGGACTAATCATATATTTCAAAACAGTCTCTAAGCCTAAAAAATGATTATTTTTACAGCTTGATAAGACAAGATACATGAATATTCAAAACGTTTTGGAAGCCAAGGTCAAAGAAGCTATTTCTTCTATGTTTTCTGTGGAATTGCCCGCTGTAGAGTTTCAACCCACCCGAAAAGATTTTGAGGGTGATGTTACCGTAGTGGTTTTTCCAATGTTGCGGTTTGTAAAAGGGAATCCTGTGCAAATTGGAGAGCAGATTGGTGCTTTTTTAAAAGAACAGGTCGATGAGGTTTCCGGTTTTAATGTGATAAAGGGATTTTTGAACCTTGTCATCAATGACGCTTTCTACCTCGATTTTTTTAATGGGATAAAAGGCAATCCCGATTACGGTTTTGTAAACGAAAGCAAAACAGATGCCGTGATGGTCGAATATTCTTCCCCCAACACTAATAAACCTTTGCATTTGGGCCATATTCGAAATAACCTCTTGGGGTATTCGGTTTCTGAAATATTGAAGGCCTCAGGTAAGAAAGTCTATAAAACCCAGATTATCAATGATCGGGGTATTCACATCTGCAAGAGCATGTTGGCCTGGCGACGTTTTGGTAATGGTGAAACCCCTGAAAGCACAAAATTGAAAGGTGATAAGCTCGTGGGCAATTATTATGTGGCCTTTGATAAGGCCTATAAAGCTGAAGTTGTCAAAATGGTTGCTGAGGGAGCAGATGAAAAAGAGGCTAAAAGTAAAGCTCCAATTTTACAAGAAGCGCAAGAAATGCTCAGAAAATGGGAAGCTGGTGATAAAGAGGTGGTAGCCCTTTGGAAAAAAATGAACCAATGGGTCTACGATGGTTTTGAAGTGACCTATAAAAATTTAGGTGTTAATTTTGACAGGTTTTACTATGAGAGCGACACCTATTTGCTTGGAAAAGAGGTAGTCGCCGATGGAATAAAAAAGGAAGTTTTTTACAAGAAAGAAGATGGCAGTGTGTGGATCGACCTGACCGATGAAGGGCTCGATGAAAAAATAGTGCTTCGTTCAGACGGTACGGCCGTTTATATGACCCAAGATATTGGTACCGCCATACAACGGGTAAAAGATTACCCTGATATCAACGGTATGGTCTATACCGTGGGCAATGAGCAAGATTATCATTTTAAAGTGCTGTTCTTGATTCTAAAAAAGCTCGGTTTTTCATGGTCTGAACATTTGCACCATTTGAGTTATGGAATGGTGGACCTACCCAGCGGAAAAATGAAAAGTAGAGAGGGTACCGTGGTCGATGCCGATGATCTTATGAATGATATGACCCAAACCGCAGCAACCATATCAAAAGAATTGGGCAAACTCGAAGAATATTCCCAGACCGAGAAAGAAGTATTGTATAAAATGATAGGCCTTGGAGCCCTCAAATATTATATTCTAAAAGTAGATCCAAAAAAACGAATACTTTTCAATCCTGAAGAGTCTGTCGATTTTCAAGGCAATACGGGCCCTTTTATTCAATATACCTATGCCCGTATACAATCGATATTGCGAAAGGCCGACTTCGATACCAGTGTAAGCATCGCTTTTAGTGCACCTGATCATTCGGGCAGGGCCGAAGATGTCATCCTGAGCGCAATCGAAGGACTACACCCCAAAGAAAAAGAACTCATCAAACAACTACAACTTTTTCCTGAAACCGTTCAACTGGCGGCCGAGAATTATAGTCCGGCCTTGATGGCCAATTATGTTTATGATCTTGTAAAGGAATTCAATTCGTTCTACCAAAATATATCTATTTTGGGTGAGACCGATCATCAAAGAAAAGTACTTAGGGTACTGCTTTCAAAAAAGGTAGGAGAGGTGATTAAATCAGGGTTCGGACTTTTAGGTATTGATGTGCCTGAAAGAATGTGATAACTACTTAGAACTTCATTCTAAAACTGAGGTTGGGTGTGATGCCCAACGAAATATTTTCAATGGCTTCTATTTCATTGTCATCGTTTATTCTGTAATACATATTCAAGATGTTGGCCCTATCGGTAAAGTTCAAGACCGATGCGCCTATTGAAGCTTTTATTTTAGAATTCAAATCAAAATCATAGATTACCGAGGCATCGGCTCTTAGGTATTCGCCAAGCCGATTACCGTTCGGTTCTTCGTAATTTATTCTAGCAGGAAAAAACGAGTTGTCAATAGGGTTATCGGCCAAGGGCGCGGTAAAGGGCTTTCCGGTTCGATAGTTCAACCCTACGCCTATTTTTAATCTGTCAAAGGTATAGGTGCCCGCAAGGGTGGCCGTATGTCGAATATCAAAATTATTCGGAAAGTTGGGGGGCACGATATCGGTAAACGTATAATTATTGATATTGTAGGTGTAGCCCGCCCATATACTATAATCCGATGTTTTTTTGTTGATCAAGAACTCAATGCCCTTAACTTCGTATTTGCCGAGTTCGCCATTGAACTGGTTTTGGTTTTGAAAGCCTTGGGTAGCCGTGCTGATACCATTTACCTGTTTAAAAAACCCTTCAAGGCCAATGTACAGGTTTTTTTGATCGTAATTGAGTCCGAACGAGGTCTGTTTGCTTTTTGTTACCGGTAGGCTTTCACCATTTGAAATGACCCATCTGCGTTTTTCGATTCCTAAAAAGTTCTGTTCAAGATCGACTACCTGATTGGTAGCCTGACTTTTATATTCACCAAGAAGAATTGCTTTCAACTCTTTCGTTATCGCATAGTTGATATTTAATCTAGGTTCGATGATGAATTCATTGAAAGTATCAGGGTTGTCATAATAGTTTAGGCGAAGACCCCCTTTAGCATGAAATCTTTGATCCGTAGATTCATAGCCCAGCTCGGAGAAAAACGCATGGGTCTTGATGATATCGGTTACGTTACTAGCGAAAGGCGGTTGGGTGACATTGGTTTCATTGGTGATGCTGGTTTCGGTCAATTGGTAGCCATTTAGCCAGTTTAGGTTTTTTTTCAATTGATATTGGGTGTTGAGCCCGACACCTTGTTCAATCACTTTGTTGTTCTGAAATAATAGCTGTTGTATGTTGGCTGATGTATTTCGGGCATCTAGGTTGTAACGGGTATGGTACACGTTGAGAAAGGTAGAGAAGCGATTGTTCCATTTGCTTTTGAGGCTTCCACCAAAGGAAAGATTGGTTTGGTCGAGGGCGCTTTTTGTTTCTTCACCGGTATCCAAGGTACGTTCTTTGTAATCCAACAAGTTATTGATGTTGATAAAACTCAATCGAAATTTATGTCGAGGGTTGATATCGTACAATAGTTTTGCGGTAAAATCATAAAAGTAAAACGAGTCATCACGTTCGATGTTTGCCGTTTGGTTGCTGCTACCTACCACCTGTTCGTCAAGAAAAACCCTATTAAAAAAGCTATTAAAGGTAGGGGTGTCAAAAAAATCGGTCACAGAGCGCCTACCGGAAAACTGAAAGGCCAGTTTATCGTTCAAGGGTAGTTGTGCGTACAGATCCCCGCTAATTAAATTGAAACCTGCCCCGCCATAATATGAATCGGTGATTTTATTTTTGGTGCGCATATCGATTATACCACTGACACCATCACCGTATTGGGCACTGCTTCCGTTTTTTACCACGGTCACTTTATCGGTCAAATAGGGGTTGAAGGCCGATATCAATCCGAAAAAGTGTCCTGATTGGTACATTTTTATTCCATCCCATAAAATAAGATTTTGATCGTTGCCACCACCTCTAATATTGATATCGGAAACCGTTTCGTCAATACTCTTGATACCGGGTAGAACTTGAATCGTTTGTAGCACATCAGGTTCTATCAAACCGGGCAAAATAGCGAAGGCCTCGGTGTTCATTTCTATACTGGCATCAAATTTCTTGGTCAGGCCCTTGGTCAAGAATTCGTAAACCACAACCTCTTCGAGCTGTTGGTAGAACTGGCCCAACAGCAGTGTTGCGCATGGATTGGTATTCACCAGTTTTTCAACGTTTATAAAAAGGGTTTTGAACCCTTGGTGTTTGATTTGAAGAATGGCATTACGGGGTACATTGCTAAGAGAGAAGTTACCGTCAAAATCGGTAATTACAGCTACTTCGCTTCCTAAGATTTCAATGGTAGCCCCGGTAACCGTATTTTGTTCAAAATTATCTAATACGGTACCACATATATCAATGGTGGTCTTTTTGATAAAGGTATAGTAACGATCGTTTAGTTTCTGAATTCGCAGTTGTGTCTGAACTTTGATGCTAGTGAGAATTTCTTCTAGAGCAGCGGTTTTCGGAACTCTGATTTCTATATCGCGAATATCAGTATCTACATAAGAAAATTTTATTGAAAAACGGTCTTCAAGGCTTTGAATAAAACTTTCAAGAGGTATTTTGTCAGAGGTGTTTTCTTGTGCATAGCCGGTTTTTAGAAGAAAAAGCAATGCCAAACCGAAGAGGATACCAATACGTTTACTCACTAAGTGAGATTTGAAATGCTCCGATGCTTGCACCGTTATGTTTTCATTCAGTTCCGTCGAATGTCTCGTGGGCTTTCTCCGAGGTAGTTTACTTTGCGTTATCGCCATAAAAGAGCACTTTATTGCCCTCAAATTTAAACTTTATTTGCGAAGGAATACTAATACTCTTTAAGGCAAGATCGGCATTGGTATTGCTAAAAGTACCTGTAAACAATTGATCGGTATCTATATTATTGGTTTCAACAAGAATATTGTGCTGTCTTTGAAACTCATCAAGAACATATTTTAGGGGGATGCTCTTGAACGAGCTTTCATCGCTCAGCCATGAAGGTTGTGTCATATTCACTGTTTTGGCAGTGATGATTTTACCGTTGACGGCGATAAAAGAGTTTCCGGCGGGTAGTTTTGTTTCTTTTCCATTATAGGAAACACTGACCAGCCCTTCAAAACAAGTAACTTCAAAGAAACCTTTTCTATTTTCGACGTTAAATTGTGTGCCAAGCACCGTGACCGTACCGATTTCTGTAGCTACGGTAAAACGTTTTCCTTTGGCCACTTTGAAAAAGGCCTCGCCGTTCAAGGTGATATTTCGATTGGCATCCCATTTTCGTTCACTATAGGTTATTCTTGAATCGGCATTGAGCACAACTTCAGAGTTGTCGGGCAATGTGATCTGTTTGCTTTCTGCATATTGGGTAGCAATATTTTCATCTAAAGAATTCACGTAAAAATAAGAACCAACCATAAGAACCGCTACTGCAGCTGCTACGCGTAGAAATTTTTTGAACGGATGCAATTGCACAACCTTTGGCTCTTGCAATGTACGTTTGTTATTCACGGCCTTAAGAGCGGCCTCAATATCAAAATCAGGGGCTTTCAAAGTGCTTGAAACATCGGTGATTCGCTGATAGGAAGCATACTCGTCGGACTTTTTAAATTCCGTAAGCTCCGCCTCAGAGAGGTCGTTGTTCAGCCATTTTGCCAAGTAATTTTCTTGCATGATTTCTAAGGTTACACTATAATAACAATCTTTTGGACAAAAACCCTACCTAAAATCGGTTACTAAGTTATTGATTATTGGGTTATTGTTGTTCGACCCTGCGTTTTTTCTTGATTCTCTTAGCTTGTAATCAGCCAATGACCTTGAACTTTTGTATACCATCTGCCTCTTTATTATCAAATTCCATCGATTTGTTCCCTAAGTGTTTTCAGTGCCAAGTGCATCCTTTTTTCGATAGCTTTTACGCTTACACCTTCCATTTCAGCAATTTCTCGATATTTTTTCCCGTCGATCCGGTTTAATAAAAAAGTAGTGCGTTGGTTTTCGGGCAAATCGTCAAGAGCCTTGTCGAGTTTGGCTTTGAACTCCTTTTCCTCCAACAAAAATTCAGGAGACTCGTTTACGGTTTTTAAGGTCTTGTCAGCATATTTCAAACGTACTTTACCTGCTTTTATGACATTCAGATATACGTTATTGGCAACGGTATAGACATAAGACTTGGCTTTTTGGGGAGAAACCTTCAAACAGTTCTCCCAAAGTTTAGTAAAGGCCTCTTGAACAGCGTCATGCGCCTTTTCTTCATTGCCGAATTTATAATAAATGTAATTAAATACCGTTTTAGAATTATCTTTGAATATAGAGCTAAAGACCTGGTCCTCACAAACGTTATCAATATTTTTGGTTTCCAAACAGTTGGTTTTTTTCAAAGGTATTTAGAAAAATTTTAAAAATCGGGGTAGGGTGTTTTTAATATGAATTGTTTTATAATCGAATTAACAAAATAAAATCCAAATCATTATGAAAAAGTTTTTTAAATCGGCAATGTACGCAAGCCTACTTGTGGTTGCCCTGAGTTTTACCTCTTGTCAGAAAGAGTCTCCAGTTGATGTACAATTAGATGATGAACAGACCCTTGTGGCTAATTCAGCTACAGCGAAGTTAATCGAACGCACCGTTTCAAATGACGGTTCTTTTGACAATATTGTTGATGGTTCGAGTTGTTTTGATATTCGTTTTCCGTATACCGTAGAGGTAAACGGATTGGAAATCACGATTAACTCTGAGCAAGATCTAGAGCTGATCGAAAAAATCTTTGACGCTTTGGAAAACGATGATGATATCTTGGATATCCTTTTTCCAATAACCATTATCCTAGCAGATTATTCTGAAATAACGATCAATGGTGTGGAAGATTTACGGGAAATTTCCGAAGAATGTATTGAAGGTGGTGGTGATGACGATATTGAATGTATTGATGTTGTATATCCGGTAACGCTCTTTACATATAACCCGAACTTACAACAAACAGGTTCTGTAACGGTAGATAGCGATAAGGAATTGAGACGTTTTTTCGCAGGCTTGAGCGAAACCGATATTATAGGCATCGATTTTCCGGTCGTTTTTGAAATGTACGATGGAACCAAAGTGACTGTAAATAGCAATAGTGAATTAGCTCAGGCTATCGAGCGAGCTAAAGAGGCATGTGATGAAGATGATGATAATGATCATAACGATGACGATTTCACAGAAGAACGTTTAGACAGCCTTTTGGTAGAATGCCCATGGTTGGTAAAAGAAATAAAAAGAAATGACCAAGATAATTCAGAGCAGTATGCTGATTATTTATTGACCTTCAAGGAAGATGGTAGTGTTGTGGCCCGTGATAGAGAAGGAAATGTACTGCATGGAGAATGGAACACTCGAGTTTCAGATTATAGGGTACTGTTGAAGTTGGAGTTTGAAACTTTGGTCGATTTCACCTTGGAATGGTTCGTACATGATCTAGATGGGGAGAGAATTAAATTACATGCCGGCGATGGAAACAAGATTATTATGAAAAGTGCTTGCGGACATGAACCTCACGAATGTGGTGAAGGTTTTATTAAAGAGGTTCTACAGACCTGCAAATGGGTAGTTTCAAATGGAGAGAGTAGTTTTCTTGATGATTTGGCTATTGATTTTTCAGATATGAACATTCATGTTCGAAACCCAAACGATGTAGTTGTGGACGAGGGAAATTGGATGATCTCAGGTACGACCCTAACGTTTAACAATTTGAGTGAGACCTTAGCAAACTATGTTGGTGAATGGCAGGTCATTGAATGTAGTAATGAAAGATTTAAACTAAAAAGAGGAACCGAAGATTTCCTAGTACTCGAAAAAGATTGTGAATAGGATCTACAACGCTTTAGAACAAAAGATTTTTAACACCTTTTTTGCCCCACATTTTGAAAGGACGCCCATCGTAAGATGGGTGTTTTTTTTGGATCAATTTTAGATTTGAAGATAACCATATTCTTGACACAGGGTATAAATTCCGCTATGTTTATCAGTAGCGAAGGTTAGTTGGCCGGCTCCCCTCCTTTGGAGGGGCTGGGGGGAGGACGATTATATTTTTAATGCTATACCTCTTTCATTCCCCTAGTAATCATTAAATTTGCTTTTCTTCAAAAGAAAGCAAGCCGATGTTCGATAATTTAAGTGAAAAATTAGATAAGGCCCTACATGTTCTCAAAGGGCATGGGCAGATTACCGAGATCAACGTTGCCGAGACCACCAAAGAAGTGCGTCGGGCTTTGTTAGATGCCGATGTCAATTTCAAGATAGCCAAAGAGTTTACCAATAGGGTACGTGAAAAGGCTTTGGGCCAGAACGTACTGACCACTTTGCAGCCGGGCCAATTGATGGTCAAAATCGTAAAAGATGAACTCACTCAGTTGATGGGTGGTGATAGCGAAGGTATAGATCTTTCGGGTAACCCTTCGGTGATTTTGATGTCGGGTCTTCAGGGTTCTGGTAAGACTACTTTTTCTGGCAAATTGGCAAATTTTTTAAAAACAAAAAAGAGCAAAAAACCATTGCTGGTCGCATGTGATGTTTATCGCCCTGCGGCGATTGACCAATTACAGGTTGTGGGCGAGCAGATCGGAGTTGAGGTTTATTCTGATCGAGATAATAACGATCCCGTGGCCATTTCTACAGCTGGTATAGCCTATGCCAAGGCAAATGGTTTTAATGTCGTCATCGTCGATACCGCTGGCCGTTTGGCCGTCGATGAAAAGATGATGAACGAGATTTCGAACATTCACAAGGCCATACAGCCGCAAGAGACCCTTTTCGTAGTTGATTCGATGACCGGTCAAGATGCGGTGAATACGGCAAAGGCCTTTAACGATATATTGAATTTTGACGGCGTTGTTCTCACGAAGTTAGATGGTGATACTCGTGGCGGGGCGGCCATATCGATCAAGTCGGTCGTAGACAAGCCCATAAAGTTTATCGGTACAGGTGAGAAGATGGAGGCCATTGATGTTTTTCATCCTTCGCGAATGGCCGATCGAATTTTGGGTATGGGCGATGTGATTTCTTTGGTGGAAAGGGCACAGGATCAATTCGATGAAGAGGAAGCACGAAAAATTCAAAAGAAGATCGCCAAGAACAAGTTTGGTTTTGACGATTTTCTCTCTCAAATACAGCAGATAAAAAAAATGGGAAGCATAAAAGACCTTATGGGTATGATTCCCGGGGCAGGAAAAGCCTTAAAAGGTATGGATATCGATGATGATGCCTTCAAGCACATAGAGGCCATCATACATTCAATGACCCCTGATGAGCGATCCACTCCCGCTAAATTAAATGCGAGTCGTAAAAAACGCATTGCAAAAGGTAGCGGTCGTGATGTAAAGGAAATAAATCAATTGCTAAAGCAATTCGATCAAATGAGCAAAATGATGAAAATGATGCAAGGCAGTGGGGGAAAACGAATGATGCAGATGATGGGCGGTATGAAAGGAATGAAGTAAATCACTAAAGACTAAAGTGGAGGCCTTAAAGCTTTTTACTCCCGATTGGCACTAATAAAGAGAACATTAATAGGGATATATGGAAATTTTAGACGGTAAAAAGGTATCAAACGAAATAAAGGAAGAAATCACTGCAGAGGTTACGAGAATGAAAGAGCGGGGCGAGAAAGTGCCGCATCTTGCCGCCGTACTTGTTGGTAATGACGGTGCCAGTCTTACCTATGTGGGCAGTAAGGTACGATCCTGCGAACGGGTGGGTTTCGAGTCTACCTTGGTGCAATTGCCCGATAGCACAACAGAGCAAGAACTTTTAAACAAGATCGAAGAACTGAATACCGATCCCAATATCGACGGCTTTATTGTACAGCTTCCCTTACCTAAGCAAATAAACACTCAAAAAGTACTGATGGCCGTTGACCCCAATAAAGATGTAGACGGCTTTCATCCCACCAACTTCGGTAAAATGGCGTTGGATATGAGCACTTTTATTCCCGCCACTCCCTTTGGTATTTTAGAACTGTTAAAACGTTATAAGATAGAGACCAATGGCAAGCATACCGTAGTTATCGGCAGAAGCCATATTGTAGGTCGCCCCATGAGTATTTTGATGAGCCAAAAAGGTTGGCCGGGCAATTCTACGGTAACCCTTACCCATAGCCATACCAAAAATATCGCTGAGATCATCTCGCAGGCCGATATCGTTATTTCGGCCTTGGGCATACCCAATTTCCTAAAAGCCGATATGGTGAAAGAAGGGGTTGTGATAATCGATGTGGGCATTACCCGAGTACCTGATACCAGTAAAAAAAGAGGCTATTATATTACAGGTGATGTTGATTTTGAGAATGTCAGTAAAAAGGCTTCTTTTATTACACCTGTACCGGGCGGTGTAGGGCCAATGACGATTTCTATGTTACTTAAGAATACACTTTTGGCTCGTGAGCGGCATGCGGACAGTGTGGGATCGTAAGATTGCAAAAAACTGATTTTCTTAGGTAGATGTAAATTATTCGCATTGATTTCTTGTCTTGTTCTAAAAATAGGTTTACAAAAAAATGCTTCCTATTAATAATTCTATTCACCAAATTAAGGCCTACGCATATTCTTTTTATGTAGTGTAGGTAATCTTGATTTTCCACTTTTGAAAGAAATAAACTATCTTATACGACATTTTGCAGTTAAATTGGTATTAAAGCAAAGTACCTTGTTAAATATGTTTCTTTGGCATAGGTACGAACTAAATAGACACATATGAAGACTCGAAAAATCACCTTATCTGAAAAAGAGATACCTGAAAAATGGTATAATATTGTGGCGGACATGCCAAATAAACCGCTTCCTCCTTTACACCCTGGGACAAAAGAGCCTATTGGGCCTGAAGATTTAGCGCCTTTATTTCCAATGAAATTAATTGAACAAGAGGTTTCAACAGAGAAATGGATCGATATACCCGATGAGGTAAGAAATATTTATTCGATTTGGCGACCAACACCATTATATAGAGCCTTTGGCTTGGAAAAGGTTTTGGACACACCAGCAAAGATTTATTACAAATACGAAGGGGTAAGTCCGGCAGGTTCGCATAAACCCAATACAGCTGTTCCTCAAGCCTATTACAGTAAGCAAGAGGGCGTCAAAAAAATCATCACAGAGACCGGTGCGGGCCAATGGGGTAGTGCCTTGGCCTTTGCCTGTAACCATTTTGATATTAAGTGTGAGGTCTATATGGTGAAACTTTCTTATGATCATAAACCGTATAGAAAAATAATGATGAATACATGGGGAGCAAAAGTTTTTCCTTCTCCCTCGAATGCAACAGAAATTGGCAGAAAAATATTGGCTGAAAACCCTGATGCAACAGGCTCGTTGGGCATTGCTATTTCCGAAGCAATAGAAATGGCAACTAAGAACGATGATACCAAGTACGCTTTGGGAAGTGTGCTTAACCATGTAAAATTACACCAAACAATTATTGGTCAAGAGGCTATTGTACAAATGGAAAAAGCGGGCGATATGCCTGATATTGTTATCGCACCCTTCGGCGGAGGTTCAAACTTTGCTGGTTTGGCATTTCCGTTCCTGCGCTTGAATTTCGAACAGGGAAAAAATATTAGATGTATTGCAAGTGAGCCTACCTCATGTCCGAAATTGACTCGGGGTGTATTTAGGTATGATTTTGGAGATACCGGAGGAATGACTCCCTTGTTGCCGATGTATACCTTAGGTCATAATTTTGTTCCGGCGCCCATTCATGCAGGAGGACTACGATATCATGGCGCAGGCGTAATTGTAAGTCAATTACTGAAAGATAAGTTAATCGAAGCAGTGGCCCATGATAACCTTGAAGTGTTTGAAGCGGGTGTTACCTTTGCTAGAGCAGAAGGTATTATTCCCGCTCCTGAAGCGGCACATGGTATTGCTACTGCTATTGCAGAAGCTAATAAGTGTAAAGAAGAAGGGGTCTCAAAAACCATCTTGTTCAATTTATGCGGACACGGAAATTTCGATATGAAGGCGTACGAAGATTACTTTGCAAACAAGATCGTCAAGCATGAATTATCTTCAGAGCAAATTCAGGCTTCCCTCTCCGAATTAGATACACCGGAGATACCATAATACGGTAGCTAAAGGGTCAATCTATATCAAGAAAATTTGATGCGGCGGGTATTTTCACGGTAGTGAGAGCCTGTCGTTGCCGTTCTTTAATATCTTCTCACTAGTAATAATTGCCTCCTATTCTTAAACAGTATTGATTAGCGATCCAATCATGCCTTAAAATAATAATTGCTTAATTTTGAAATGGTATTTCAAGTGAGGTTTTAGGTTTTACTAAAAAATACGAAGAGAATTATTTCAAATAAGAGATTTAATGAAAAGAATAAGAATAACAATAATTATAGCACTAGCGGTTTCAACAGTATTTTTTACGGCCTGTGGCGATAAGCTAAAAGAAACGAAAGAAGAAAAAATAATCTCTGAAAAAACAGTGGAGAAAACAATGCCAATGATGCAAGTTGACGATGGCCGTATTTCATTAGGGTTAAACCCTATGCAGAAGCAACATCAATTAAAAAATATGAGAAGTCATTTAGAAGCGGTTCAAGAAATCATTGCGCTGCTTTCAGATGAAAACTATGATGACGCATCAGAAGTTGCTTATACCAAATTAGGTTCAACGACCGAAATGAAACTTATGTGTGCATCTTTCGGTGATAAAAAATTCGAAAATTTAGGATTGACATTTCACGAAAGTGCTGATAAAATGAGTGAAATATTCAAAAAAAGAGATAAAAAAGAATCATTGAACGCCTTGTCGAATACAATGAATTACTGTGTTCAATGTCATGCTACATTTAGGCAATAGAGCAGTGTTTCTTTCTTTTTAGTCTGTTTGGTACTTTCCAAGAAAACAGAAAAGGCAACTTCAAAGGCGGAAGCTTATGCCAAAGAAATACAAAGTTTAGTTTCAAAAATAAGCATTAACAGTTTCGGAAAATTCGCTGGAGTTTTGAATTACAGCAAAATGTCATTCGGACTTCGTACTTTAGACCCAAAGCCCTTTTTGCAATTCTCGGGTAAAGAAAGGTGATTATAGAGACTGGGCGGCCATTGAAAAATGGAGCAGAGGGTTAATATATTAAACAAAAGTACTAATGGGTATTAATCAAGCTTGGTGCAGGGTATTAGGTATATTAGGTATGCTCGGTGGTCTTGTATTATTTGCTGGTGATATGTTGTTTTATTATAACGATACCAACACTGACTTATTGATGAACATGGGTCAGGCTTCTGATACTAGAATTCTATTGAGCGGTATAAGTGCAATGGTCGGTAGTTGGTTGTATATGTTAGGGCTTGGGCAGGTGTACTACGCTTTTAAACCCTCCTCTACAGTGGTAAGAAACTTGGTCTTATTGTGTTTGGCCGGTATTTTTATAGCCTATGGTGTTGTTCATGCTGCCTATGTGGCCATAGCAACAACGGCAAAAGTAGCAGTCCAAAATCAACTTGATATAGAAGCGACATCAGCCCTCTCTTTAAGAATTAACGACGCACTTAGATGGTTTGTTTATCCGCTTTTTGCCGTATTGTCTTTTTTGTTTATAAAGCAGGTGTGGCAATTAAAAACATTATATCCAAGATGGGTTATACTTTTTTTTCCTTTTATTCCCTTTCTATTTCAAAGCTTATTTAATAACGTTTTATCAGGTACGGCTTGGGTCGTGATTATGGGTGGGTATTTGAATTTGATGTTGGTTTTGTTTTTTGCAGCTTCTACCATTGCCTTGTGGAATCGTACCTTCGAACAAAAGAAATAAACGGTAGAACAAAAGTGTTAAATCGGCGTTGTTTTCAATAGAATTAGGTTTAATTTCACTCCCAAAATATTGCAGTGAATTTAAAAAAAAGCCTCCCAAAAAATGTATGGATATTGACGCTGGCCCAAGCGCTCATGATGTGCGTGAGTACCATTGTGGTCTTTGTGGGCGGCTTGGTGGGCACTGAACTTGCTCCTGATGAAAAATTGGCCACATTACCCATAGCGAGCATTGTAGTAGGCAGTGCCGTGACCATAGTACCCGTTACGCTATTGATGAAAAAATGGGGTAGAAAACAGTTGTTCCTGTCCATTGCCATATTTTCGATCTTAGTGTCTTTTTTATCAGGTTACGCCATTTCAATTGGTAGTTTTTATCTGTTCTGTTTTAGCGTTTTTTTGTTTGGCATTACCGTTTCTTGCGTGATGCAATTCAGATTCGCAGCGATGGAGAGCGTCTCTTTTGACCAAATCACAAAAGCAGCTTCAACAGTGCTGTTGGGTGGAATCGTAGCGGCCTTTCTAGGCCCTGAAATAGCCGTATTCGGTAAGGACCTTTTTGAAACTCCGTTTACAGGTTCTTTTTTCTTGTTGGCGGGCTTGTTCTTAGTTGCTTTCTTTATTTTAATGATGTTCAAAAACCCCGAAACGCACAAAAGTGAAGAAGTAACCTCTCAGCGTTCGCTGAGGCAAATCTCGAAACAATCTGTCTTTTGGGTCGCTATTTTGAGTGCGGCCATTGGCTATGCGGTAATGAGTTTTATCATGACGGCTACCCCTGTAAGTATGCATGTTATGGATGGGCATTCACTTCAAGACACCAAATGGGTCATACAAAGTCATGTTTTGGCCATGTTCGCCCCTTCTTTGATTACCGCTTTTATTATTGAGAAATTAGGTATCGTTAAAATGTTGTTGACGGGCTTGATCGCCTATTTGGTCTGTATCGCAATTGCCTTTGCAGGTCATGAACTGATGAACTATTGGGTTTCATTGGTGCTCTTGGGTTTAGGCTGGAACTTTTTGTTTATCGGTGGCACTGCACTCTTGCCCCGTAGTTACCGACTTGAAGAACGTTTTAAAGTACAGGCATTGAACGAATTTATCGTTTTTGGTACGCAGGCGGTGGCTGCACTATCAGCAGGTTGGTTTGTCTTTGCCTTGGGTTGGGAGCAGATGTTACTCTATACCTTGCCCATTGTATTGTTTCATATGTTCATAGTAAGTAGGTGGGCCATTAAAAAGAAGACATACGATTAGGTTAATGATCTGTTCAAGGCTTTGAAAGTCGATGTCAAAAAAGTACTACCTTTAAACGTATCAAATTAAGTTACTGTTGAATAAGTTAGCCAATATATACCTGGGTAGCGGCATATCTGACTTATTGCAATTCAATTTCTAATTTTCGATTCATGAAAAAGTTTATATTGATTCTTAGTGTATTCTTACTATTAATCAGCTGTGATGACAATGATGATAAGGTGGTAGCAGTTGAAGACCTTGGTTGTTTACAATCATTGGTCACTGATTTTATTGAGAATTCGGATTCTCAGACCCCAAAGGCGAATATTGAAAAATACAGCTATAAAGGCGATGAGGTGTTTGTTGTGAATTTTCAGAATTTTCCCGATGGTCAATCGACTATCATGTCGTTGAATTGTGAAACAATCTGTATGATAGGAGGTATCGATGGCGATGAAAATGATTGTTTGGATTGGGATGATGCCCAATTCATAGAAACCATATGGGTCGATAACAGATAAGTCCTCCAATAGAATTTCAGTAATTATTTCTTTTTCACAGGTCTTTCTTCATGCGTACTTGTGCAACAAAATCAGTCATTTCCTTTTTATTGAATAGCTCCCCTAGAGTTTTAACAAATAAATTGTAACAAATGTCACTATATTGAGCCCAATTGATCAGAACATTAGATAAGAACAAAAATAACCTGAAAATGAAAAAACTAGTTACATTACAATTTTTAAGCATCCTATTTTTTATAGGAGTTTATACCACGTATGCGCAAGAAGGTGCATCGGTAGAGGTCGATAGGCAATTATCCTCCGGTATTATCAAAGAGAATATGGATCTTTCGGTAAACCCGGGAGACAATTTCACCGAATACGTAAACGGTACTTGGATGAAAACCAACGAAATTCCTAATGATAAATCGTCTTACAGTATTGGTACGATCCTTCGCGAAGAGTCAGAAGACAAGGTAAAGGCGATTATCGAAGAATCAGCTTCTGGTGATTTTGCCGCAGGTACCGATGAGCAAAAAGTGGGCGATCTCTATGCTTCTTATATGAACATGGAAAAAAGAAACGCAATTGGCATTGCGCCCTTAAAATCCGAATTCGAAAAAATAGATGCCCTAAATGATTATGCCGAGTTAGCGGAGTATTTTGCTTATGCGAACAAGAACAATATCAATGTGCCTTTCGCACTTTTTGTATACCAAGATTTTAAAAACCCTGAAATATATACGGTATACTTATGGCAAAGTGGTCTTGGTCTTCCCGATAGAGAATATTATTTAAAGACCGATGAACGCTCTGAAGAGATTAAGGCCAAGTACGTAGAACATATTGGTAAAATGTTCGACCTGGCCGGTCTGCCCGATGGGACAACTGCCGCTACCACCGTAATGACCTTGGAAACCACCTTGGCGGAAAAGCACCTTGAAAAAGAAAAGACCCGTGACCTGGTAAGTTTATATAATATGTTGGATGTGGCCACTTTGCCTGACGTAATGCCTGATTTCAATTGGTCTGGCTATCTAAAGGAAGCAGGGCTTGACAAACAAGAAAAATTAGGTGTACTTATGATCGACTACACCAAGGCATTGAACAACATCATAACCTCGACCGATATCGATACTTGGAAAACATACCTGAAATGGAGTGTTGTTGACGCATATGCATCTCGTCTGAACGCAGCATTAGACCAACAGAATTTCGATTTTTATAGCAAAGAACTACGGGGTACAAAAGAACAACGCCCCTTATGGAGGCGCGGGGTCTCTACAGTAAACCGCAGTTTGGGCGAGGTTGTTGGAAAGGTGTATGTCAAGAAACATTTTCCGCCAGAGGCAAAAGTACGTATGGAGACCTTGGTGGGCAACCTTTTGAAAGCATACGAGGTAAGTATAAAAGACCTTGACTGGATGAGCCCCGAGACCAAAGAGGAAGCCTTGGATAAATTGGGCAAATTCACGTATAAAATAGGGTATCCCAATAAATGGAAAGAATACGATATCGATGTAAAATCAGATGATCTGTACGGCAACCTAAGACGTTCAGGAGCGATGGAATACAATCGTGAACTCGCTAAATTGGGTCAACCCATCGATAAGGAAGAATGGGCGATGAACCCGCAGATGGTGAACGCGTATTACAACCCTACGATGAACGAAATCGTATTTCCAGCGGCTATTTTACAACCTCCCTTCTTTGATATGGAAGCTGAAGATGCCGTAAACTATGGTACCATAGGTGCCGTAATCGGGCATGAGATCGGGCATGGCTTTGATGATACCGGTAGCACCTTTGATGGTGATGGCGCTATGCGCAACTGGTGGACCGAAAAAGACAAAGAGGAATTCAAAAAAAGAACCAGTGCCCTTGTCGAACAGTACAATGAGTTTGAAGTACTATCAGATCTTAAAGTGAACGGTGAATTTACTTTGGGAGAGAATATTGGTGATCTTGGCGGTTTGAGTATTGCCATAAAAGCATATAGATTATCCTTGAATGGCGAAGATGGCCCTACGATGGATGGTTTTACCGCTCGGCAACGAATATTTATCGGCTGGGCACAAGGTTGGTGTGGTAAGTCTCGCGATGAGGCTTTGAGGGTGCAGGTCAGCTCAGACCCACATTCGCCCCGTGATTTTAGGGTCAATGGCGTAGTTCGTAACGTTCCAGAGTTTTATGAAGCCTTTAATATCAAAGAAGGCGATGCATTATACCTACCACCTGAAAAGCGTGTAAAAATCTGGTAGACCATTAAAATAATGATCAAGAGGCTGTCTAAGAAGTAACGATATTTGTCAGTTTGAGCGCAGTCATTTGTCAGTTTGAGCGCAGTCGAAAACTATATCTTAATAGAAGTGAGTATCTTTCGACTGCGCTCAAGGTGACAAGTAAGAGAAGAGGTTGCTTTTTAGACAGCCTCTTTATTTTCGTAGACCTTAGTACTCAACAATACCTGTCTCTGTAGAGTCATTGGGTGTTAGAACATCTATATCGTTGCTATCATCGTATTCACAACTGCTCATTCCGATAATCAAGGCTAAAATCAATGCTGTAAATAGTATCTTTTTCATAACGAAGTAGTTAGTGTTTATAAGAAGACCGTTTATAGCAAACGATTGATTCTCACCCAATATTGTCTTATTATAAACGAGTTTTGTACCCTTCGGATTTTTTCAAAAGAGAATTTGTTGAAAGACCTTTGAAATGTGTACATGTTTTTGAAATTATCAGACCCTTATTTGATTCCTTATCGAAAACCAGTATCTTTTGTGGCAAATAGCCAAACCATGAAAAGATTTTTTTCAATCATCATTTTAGCCCTATTGTGTTTGATGGGATGTCAGACCAATATAGATTCTTCTGCTGGTTCGGAAAGAAACTTTACCATCAACGTATCTTTTTCTGACGCTGTAAGTGCCGAAGCCAAAGATGGTCGCCTTCTATTGATGCTTTCAAATAACGATGCAAAAGAACCTCGGTTCCAGATCAATGACGGCCTTAAGACCCAACTTATCTACGGCATGAATGTAGATGGTATGGGTTCTGGGCAGGCAATGACCTTTGAGAATAAAGTATTTGGTTTTCCGTATTCAAGTTTGGCCAATGTGCCAGCGGGTGAATACACTATACAGGCGTTGTTGCATGTGTATGAAACCTTTAACCTGTCAACTGGGCATACTGTAAAATTACCTATGGATAATGGAGAGGGCCAACAATGGAACAAATCGCCAGGTAATCTGTATAGTAAGCCATTTAAAATAACCATTACCGAAAATGGCATCGAAAATGTTAACGTGGTCATGGATCAGGTGATACCACCGATCGAAGAAGCCAAAGATACAGAGTGGATAAAGCACATAAAGTTCAAATCGGAAAAGCTGTCAAA
>VAPK010669940.1_pt1 | contig 20429 bp, 15 predicted proteins | sample 3395031 | NCBI WGS metagenome assembly VAPK01 (sample SAMN08290443, study PRJNA428436) | hydrothermal vent metagenome | isolation source: Deep-sea hydrothermal vent chimney 1 | place: Pacific Ocean: Juan De Fuca Ridge
GATCCATAATGATCGCACTGTCGTTTTCCACTGCCGTGGGGTCGGGTGAAGCAGGCGTTTGCGTCGCCCAGACATTCACTTCTCCGGAAAGCGCTATCACCGCCGAGCCGGATTTAAAGTGTACGATATCTCCCAGAATTTTAATCGACGAAGGCTTCGAACTCCCCGCCATAGCCGTCTTATCATCTATTTCCGGCAACACCCGGGTTACACTGCCATCGGTCAATGTAACTTTTGCCTGCATACCCAGGCCATCATCCTGCTCGCTTGCACGCGTTGTGCTATTGGCAGGTAAAAGCACCGTTTTATCTGTTCTTGATGGGTCTTTCCCGCCCTTTTCCCCTGCCCTCAGGATAATGCTGCCATTGAGTTGCACGCTGGTGGTGGCGGAGATCAGCCCCTGCTGGTTCACGGCAAAACCCATCAGGGTCGTATTACCTCGCGCGGTTATGATATTTCCCTGGTTGCTAACTTCACCTCCCGTTTTCACTCCTACTTTTAAGCCACGAACGGAGTCTCCCAAACCTGTTTCCTGCAAATAAACCTGATCAGTGGCAGCCGCCAGTATCACCTGACCATCCGGACTCGTGATCGTCCCCTGGTTGGTGATTTCCGGCGCAATCATGATCACCCGGCCATAATTATCTGTGCTTATCTGCGCACCATTATCAACATGGATACCAATCTTAAGGCGATTACCCTGGGCATCGCGGATGTAGTCTCTGGTTTGAGGATCGCGCAAATAGACATCGCCATTGCCGCTAAAAGCCGCGCTACCATCACCGCTAAAAACCCTGGTAATGCCGCGTTTGAAAACATCATCAGAAATATTCAGGGTAGAAACCACCAACGAATTGACATTGACTACAGAATTGGCGCCGAACAGAAAGCCGTTATTATTAATCAGATAGATTTGCCCGTTTGCTTTTAAGGTACCCAGTATTTTTGAAGGCGAGGCCGTATTGACAATTCGGTTCAGTGCAATCGACGTGCTGCTCGGCTGTTTAAACTCCACCAGATGGCTGACATCGATATCGAAAGAATCCCAGCTCAGGATCACTCGACCATCTTTCTGTTTCACAGTCAGCGTTTTATCAGAATATTGCGCCTCGGTTGTTCCGGAACGCCACAGCTTGTCATTGATTCGAGACCAACTGGCAGAGGATACCCGAGGTAAAGCACTATGCGCCGTCGCCCAGGCGCCCGGCGGTTTAGGCAAGGGCAAAGCTGCACTGACATTTGCAGACACGCTCAGCCCGCCCAGAACAATTGAACCTGTCAGCAGCACGCGAATGCTGGTGCTCAATGGTCGCAAGCTCAACCTTGTTTTTTTAGCTGACCTGATATTTTTTTTATGTTGAATCATTATATTTTTCTCAGGTAAATTCATTTTCGTACTCCAAAAACCATTAGCTCAGATGCGCCCATAATTTATTTGTCGGGTGACCCGTTTGTTGGGCTTCGCTATTGCTCAGCACCAACCTACACTTACACTAAACAGCCTTTGTAGGGTGGGTACAAAAAACGTGCCCACCCTACATTAATACCATGTACCTTATCGATATCTGTTGGCTTGGCTGAGTGCAACGAAGCCCAACAAAACACCACGGATTACCTGTCATTACCACCTACGCATGCACCTTGATCTGTTGGGCTTTGCTATCGCTCAGCGCCAACCTACCCACACATCTTCAGATGTTTTATATTTAAAACTCATACGCCAAACGGAAATGCACACGCACATCACCCTTTTTGACGGTACTTACAGCCTTGAACGGATAACCTGCATCCATTGCAATATTCATGTGACCCGATTTCAGGCGCATACCGATGCCACTACTTAACAGCTCATAACCCTTCGCCTGATCAGGAAGACCCTCCAAAACCCACAACTTTGCCGTATCCACAAACCAGAGAGCATAAAAATCTTTCATCGATTTCCAGTTTTTACTTCCAAGATAAGGGGTGTGCAATTCAAACGAAGCCTGCACCGCGTTGTCACCCAATGCCTGTGATTCGTAATAGCCGCGCACACTTTCCGCACCGCCGGCAGTAAACTGCTCATTACTGATCAAAGGGGAGTCCGTATACTGGAACGAGACTTTTAACTTGCCGCGGAACCCGGCTTTAACTGGAAAACGCCGCTGGATATCCCCGCTCAAATATATAAAGTTGGCTTTGGAATAAATACGTTTGTTATCAAACTCTACCTGGTCGTTAGGGCCGCGCAGACCAAAGGTGGTGCCTATGCCATAACTTGTTATCGCACGCGAAGAACGACGAGTCAGATCATAACGTAAGCTAAACGGATAATAGGCGATAGGCGTATTCAGTGTGTCTGAACCCACCAGATTCAGACCTTCCTTGAAACTTTTGTAATCGACGCCATAGGTCAAACTGTGAAAATAATTGCGATTGCCCGGCAGCGGCATAATCACCCGCCCACCGACAATATCACCGATACCGACCACATTCAGCGCCCCGGCGCTGGCGATGTCTGTATTGGAATCCGAACGCACGCCATACAGGGCAATGCGGATACCGGAGTCCTGTAGCGGAAAAACATAGGTCGCCGCCAGAACTTTAACCTCATCCTTATTTTCCGGTGAAGCCTGATACTGCAACGAGATGCTGTGAAAACGCTGCCAGAGATTGTCATAGCGCAGCGTGCCAACAGCACGCGTGCGGGTCGCATTTTCCGTATTTCGCCCGTTGACTTCCAGGCTGCCATGCAGAGGCAGCTTGTCTTTTATCTTGAGTTCCACCTCCAGGGTACCCGGTTCCCGTCCCGGACGCATGATCGGCGTAATGGAACGATCAGGAGTTTCCTGATTTAGAATGGCCATCTCTTTCCTGACCTCAGGAAGATGTGGAACACTGCCACGATGCAATGCCGGCACCTCTTTTCGGATCCGGCTTAGAAGAAAATAACGCGAGCCGGTTATCTTTAGGCGATCAACCCGACCTTCGGTAACGCGCAGGCGCACTACGCCATCAACCACTTTTTGTTCCGGTATATCCACCAGCACGGTAGGATAACCGGCATTACGATATTCCGCTTCCAGTGCGGCTCGCGCCTGTTCGATATCTTTGATAGTTTTATTAGGCCCCAGAAAAGGATAAACAATACGTTCCAGACGGGCCTGCTCCAGCAGAGTATTACCTCGTACTCGGTATTCCTGAATATTCATAACAGGAGGGGCAGCCGGTGTTTTTGCCGCCGTCGATGTGCTGTTACTTTTATCCCGGCCTGAGGTTTTATCAGAAGGGATATCAGAACCGGCATGGGATTTTTTAACCGGATTCCCTATGGGGGCGGCAGGGGAGTCGGCATCGGAAACAGCAGACTCCGCACGGATCTGCCCAGTATAAATCAGGAGCGGCAAACTCAAGAGCAGTGACAAAATAAAAGAAGAAAAACATGCCCTGACATCTGGTTTTTGTGTCACAACAACAGAATGGAACAATGAACAACCCTCAATAACGCATTTTAAAATTTAAACATTATAAATAAACAAAGCCAGCCCCCATTGCGGGGGACTGACCCAGTTTTCTTTCAGTTATTCCACGCTACATTGCATAGCGCACAACAGATCGTCCTGCTTCAGGTTCTGCACCAAACTGGTCACCCCTACCTTGGCGGCGAAAAACCCTGAGACTGGCTCACCGCTTAGAGCTGGCTATTCTGATAGACGTCGTTAACAACCGGCACAACGCAGTCATCCAGCTTGCCTTTAGGCGCATGGGTATAGGGAATGACCGGTGCAGTCATATCCAGAATACCGTCAGCCGCCGGTGCAAAGTTGGTGCTGACCGCCAGATACCCAGCCTGTCCCCAGGTATGGACAAACTTGGGGTTCAGTACGGTTGCAATAGTCGTCGGACTGCCGGCCTGGCTGGCAATGGTTTCAATCACAACCAGTTTGTCGCCGCTAGGACCATTGAAAGCCGGAATGCGCCACTGGAAGGTCTGCTCAACCCAGTCGAGATACTTGCCATTGGCGGCATTTTCCAGGGTCGGGGCAATACCGTTGATCTTGACGAAACGGTAGCCATACTTCAGGTCGGCATTTTTCTCGGTGGACTGCGTACCCAGCGCCCAGGCCTTGGTGAGACCCGGATTTTGAGTACTGGCGTTGGTGCCGTTATTGAAGTCATCCAAGCACAGGCTCTCATCACCGGAACCCTCGTTTTCAGCCACAACAGGTCCAAAAAAAGTATTACCCGGTGCGGCTACAGGCGGCAGGGCGCCGCCAGTACAGGGGTAGTTCAGGAACTTCGCATTCTGCTGCGCCTGGGTGCCGGAACCGTTGACGCGGCGACAGTAGGTCACCTTGGTGCTGGCCGGCACAACACTAGCTACCGAAGTCAGAGCAACGCCATTCACCTTGAACGCGCTCCAGTTCTTAATTTTGCCGGAGATCAGCGAGGCAACCTGATTTCGGCTCAGGCTGGGCATGCAGTCTTGCTCTTCGACACCAGCAGCGCATGGGCCACTAGTCACAGTTACAGTGCCATCAGAAGCTGTCACTGTCTTCTTCCAAGTTGCAGGAATCTGCCCTGTAGAAAGCTCGGCTTCCTGCAGCGCGTTACGCAGGCTGGTGGTAACTGGTACGCCAAAGACTACAGCGGCGGCGGCCTTGACCACCATCTTGCTGCCGACCACAGAGGCGTCAACCGGCTTATTCCCCTTAGGCGTGTTTGCACCGACGAACATTTCCGGATTCACGTCAGAAACACCTGCGTCGGAAACGACCAAGTTCAGGTTGCCGGTTCGAGTCACACCATCCGCTGCAAATTCAGTGATATTACAGCGATAGAAGGTCTCGGTTCCAGTTTTCGTACAGTTGTTATTATTGATATTCATGGCGTTAATCGCCACTTCATCGATAACCGGATTCACACCCTGGGCTGAGCCGCCTTTGGAGCGCTTGTGGAACAACACCTTCTTATTCAAGCCGTCAGCGAAACCGCCGACAACCTTGCTATTGTCAACCGTACAGAAATAGGCCGTATGCGCCTTACCAGGTTTGGCGGAGTCATCTTTGTAGATGTCCAGATCAACCAGAGCACCAGTGGCATCAGTGACGCAGATACTTTCGAACAGGGCGGCAATACCCTTGTCCTGGGCAGTGGCGCCAGACATGAATATTTCAATATCCGGTACGGTGGTCGGGCTCAGCGCAAATGCGGAGCCGGACAGCAGAACGGCAGAGACAGCCGTTGCGATTTGTTTGATTTTCATTTTGTTTTCCTTAAAGATAATAAAACTAAAGACAACAGGATTTTGCTCAATCAGACTTTGCGACGACGGGCAACGCTCACCAGACCCAGCAGGCCGGAACCGAACAGCCAGACAGCAGCAGGCACAGGAACCGCCGACACATAGCTCAAGTCACCGGCGCTGGTCAACTTCCAGACGTTAGGCAGTTCAGTCACTCGCGTATCAAAACCAGTATTAGTGGAATTAAAAAGAATGTCGGCATAATAGACAGCAACACCATTAGGGTCATCAATCATGCCCGTCGTGTTAAAGGGCGAACCACCGGCACTGTTACTCCAGGTAGTTTCACCGAAGTAACCGGCATCACCGGGAACCGAATAGCTGGACAGGTTCAGGCTGGGATCCACCATGTCACCAGCATCAGCATTGGAATTCAACGCCATGTTGTCGATACTTGCGACAACCCCAGCGATCATGCTGAAAGTCTGCGCGCCTAGCTTAACGCTCGCGGCGCCGGTGCTGGACGTCGATACAAAACCAAACCGAGTCGGATCTTGCTTATTCCCCGTTATCGGGTTATATAAAGAATCATCACCACCGGTAACCGTGTAAACGACGCCGCTGTTACCCATAAAATTAGCAAAGTTGGGATCATTACTCAGGTTATAGTGCAGCGTCTGGCTGGGATTGGCCACAAAATCCGCTTCGAGGATGCCCAGATCCAGAGAGTAAGACTGCTGTCCGGCTTTATCCCAGGCAGTCAGAAACATTTCACCCGAACCTACACTGCCATCACTCTGCAGAATAGCTGCGTTGGCTACACCACTCATGGCCAGTGCCATAGATGCAGCAAGAATTTTCATTGATGTTTTCATTGTTTTCTCCGTAGATTAAAATTTTTCCTGTAAGCCCCCCATTATGTGTGCAAGCACACACCGGGACTCCTTACCCGTTCCATATGGCCGTCCCCTGCGACGTCCAGGTTTCTGCTTATTCCTGAATACAGCACCCATAAAAAAAGCCGGGTTGCCTCATTGCTGTGGCAACCCGGCTGTCTATTGGATATAGAAAATCCAGTAAAGACCCGTGGCTTTCCGACCCCGCCTCGCGACAGGTGTGGCTTTTTCACTGCGGCTATCCGGCAGAATGGTTTTACCATTTGCCCGGATCGACGCTATGTCGTTCCATTTACAGCAGTACGCTGCTGATGCGATGCACTTTAGGGAAGAAATGTGACGGCGAGATTAAACGAAGATGAACTTTATGTGACAGCAAAAATTCTATTAAATCAAGCATTTAAAATAGACTTATGGGGACGAGTCGGGTTTATGACGGAGAAAAAATGCGTATTTAGCATAAACTTAATGTTCTGCCTGAAATCCTGTGGTTGCCATACCGGAATACAGCAACCACAGGTCGTCTCTGTAACACGACGGGCGGTCTACTTATTTAAAAAACTTCCTGCCAACCCTGAGATTGATAAGATGAGTATCATCCCCTTCGATACCAAAGTCGTTATCGTTAATCATGAACAGTTCATGCTTGTTCAAAATGGCGATGCCTTCAACCTTGCTGGGCAATTTACCGGGCAGATCACGCGCTGAATCAAGCGCAATTTCCTTTTCAAGCGGCGTGATTTCAACCGCAGACAGATCCGTTACCTGTTCCAGAGAAGGCGAAGTGACAACATTGTCCCATTCTGTATTGAGGATATTGCTGGCCTCATCCAGCTCCACCCGGAACAGCTTGGTGGTTTTGCTTACCCGCTCAAGCACAATCAGCTTATCGGTGCCGTAGGCATCCATTTCACTGACCTTGACCTTGCTTTGTTTGCTGGTGTTGTCATCCAGGAAAGTATCCGGCGTATCCATCACATATACATACTCAGCGATAACTTCCTTGCTTTGCAGATCCATTTTAAACAGGCGCACATTGCGGGATTTCTTGTAAGCGGCTTTGTCCGGGTTAGCCAAAGGGCTTTGCATCATGAAATAAATGTATTTTTCATCGGGTGATACCGCAATAGATTCAATCCCTCGATTCAGTTTGCGCTTGCTCAGAATTTCAGGCAAGGCACCGACAACCGGGTAGTTTGCAGTAGCCAGTTCATCTTCGATTCCGGCAGGAACCAGGCGTTCTAAAACTTCGCCGGCTGCGGAAACATGCACCAAGCTCGGCGCATATTCCTCACTTATCCAGAAGCTGCCGTCTGACAGGCGCACCATCGCTTCAGTATCCAGACCGTTTGCGTTCGGCTCGATAGTTTGTCCTTTTATGTCGTAGGCTTTTTCAGTGGCCATCGATGTATAGGGGTTGGGCAGTCCAGTAACAGGTTGACCATTGACATCTTTTATCTGGATAACCTCGACTATTTTCCAGCCATGATGTTTCTTCTTCTGCAGCTTAAAAATAGAGGGCGTATAGTTGACGACCGGAAATATTTTACCCTTTGCGCAAATATCTGCGCCAATAGTAGCAACGTCTTTAGAGCATTTAATATTTACGCCACGATCGCCAATCGTATAAACCGTATTACGATCATCGCCGGGGTAATGATAGGCGCCGCTGCCAATACCGGTGGTAAAATTCAGCGTTGTGTCATAGTTTACGCCATCTGAAAAATTGACCACATCAAGTGGACGGGTCAAAACCTGTGAATGGACTTTGAATTTATGATGCCCGTAGTCAGACGCAATCACCTGGCTTGCAAACAGGGCCAAGGCCACTGCAGCAGTAAGCGTTTTTACCGATGTTTTCATTTTTAACTCCATATATAAATATAAACAATCCCACCACAAGCAGGCAGGATATTAAGTTGTAGTTAGATGGAGTATAGGAACGAAATATGACGGCGAGGTTAAATGAAGATGAACGTAATATAGTAGCGGCATATCCCATCGTTCCGATGAGAACATGGGATCGGGGTAAGAATCCGATTTATCCCGAGTAAAACAGATTACAGCCGTTTCAGCAGTTTGCGCCAGGGCGCCAGAACCTCAGCCTTGCCCAGCAGAACCGAGGAATCGGCCCGCCAGCGCCACAGCGATTCAATATTAAAGGTATATTCGAGAATCAGATCCTGGCGTTCCGACACTTTTAATAAATCCTCATTCAAACTACCCAACACCAGCGGGCTGCCATTGCGGGGTATATAAATCAATACCATGTGAGGCTCGATGGTTCCCCGCTGAAGATCAGCTATTTTTCCATAGGCAAGGCGTAGATGGCTATCCGCAATGCCCAGTTTGCGCAGGGTAAAATATTTGGCGATGGCGACATCTTCGCAATCTCCCCTGCGTTGGCGCAACAGTTCATCGGGAGTTGCCCAGTAATCTTTTCGACCCCAGACATTTTTATCCAGCGCACGCGGCATGTGATTAAAAAAAGTATTGACGGCGACTACCTTCTGCTTTTCCGTAACGCCCTGCTGGTGCAGTTCCAATACCAGCTCATGCAGGCTGTGCTTGCTCGGTATCTCCCGCAGATCCAGATTTGGCGCCGCCCAAAGCGGGCTGCACAACAGCAGAGCAAACCCCATAGAAAGTCCGAGTCTGCTCAGGCATCGCCTTCCTAAGCTACTGTTTTTAATGTATATGCGCATGGCAAGCAACCGTTCATGATTTAATTACCATGACGGCCCACGGGCATACCGACTTGATTTACCCGCAAAAAACTGTGACCGCAATCACGCATTTTCACCACTAGTCAAAACCAGCGATTTCACCTGTCCTACAAACAGCGCCGAACAAATACCAACTGCATTTGTAATCATTTTGTGTGCGTTTTGTCATACATGCGTCATACGCACATGCGAAAGTGCAGGCACAAATAGAGCAGGGAAGATAAACGGGAAATGGAAAATAAAACGTGTTGTATATCGGTTCGCCTGTCTGAAACCGAGCGCAAAAAAATAAAAGCAATAGCGGAAAAACTGCAGGTTAGAAATTCGGATGTTGTGCGTTATGCCATCAGGACCACGCTAACGCGCCTCTCGGCATTTCATAATCCTGAGTTCAATGGAACGACATTGCTGCCAACTATGATTGAATATTGCAATGAATTGAATCGGCACTTTGATCTGGATGCCGACAAGCTGGATAACATCATTAATGCCAAAACCAGTGAACCCGATATGCAGGTCGCACGAAATGATATTGAACTGCTGGCCTTATGCGGCATGCCGGTAGAAATCATTCAGGAAAGATTCAGGCAGGTCACCGGCATTAAGCTTAAAAACAATGAAGTCTATCAATTTATGAAAAAGTATCTTGTCGAAAAATATCAATTGGCATAAAGCAGGAGTAGAAGTGTGGTTGAAATAAACAAAATTTCCCGTATCTGTAAATATTCACTGACTCTGGCGTTACTTGTCAGCGCGCATATTTCACAGGCAAATACGGTCATCTATGAAGACGCCCGGCTGGTGCGCGGCGATAGCGAAACGTATATTGGTTATTTCAACCAGAGTGTAAACCTTAAACAGAGCGGAACTTATCAGGCAACATTGAGTGATTTCGATTTTCCCACCCGCTTCGATATGCTGGGACTGACTGTCAGCAGTAGCACCAAAAAAATGGGTGAGGTCTGGAACAAGGGCAACTTTAATTTTAACGCCGATGCGGGAAAATATTTTCTCGGACTGGTTTACAAAACCGATGAAACATTCAATCTGGGGATGTATGGTGTCAAGCTCAGCTACCTTGATCATCCCAGCGCCGTGCCGCTGCCATCAGCATTATGGCTGATGCTGACCGGTGTAATGGCGATAGCAGGATACCGACGCAAAAACAAACCTGCCTCAGACTTCGACTGTCTTCATGGCATCCTGTATTGCCTGCAGGCAGGCGGCACAAAGACAGTCATCATAGCGCAGACGCAGGGCCTCCAGAGTTTCACCGGGGAGTCGGGTTTCTGAACAATGACAAAGCGTAATCGAACCACTCTTGCATTCAAACAACTGCAGGCAACGAGGGCACTGTTTGTCTTCATGCCGGACCATGTGAATTATTTTTTGCTCCGATTCAATCCCAGCGGATCATCCGGATCGACATCATCCATAAAAGGAATTCGCCGATCACTGTTGGTTATCTGATAGATGGCACCCATCCAGTTGCCAACTACTTCCACAGCACTGTCGCGCCAGGTATTATCCAGTTCTCCTGCTATCAGATCTTCCGGGAACTCTGGCACAGCTTCGCCCTGTTTTTTGTTGTTTTCAACAATCAGCCGGTATTCCTTGATCACCGCTTTTGCAAATTCAGAAAAATAATTCTCCGGAAAGGGCGGAAAATCCGCGCGTTTACCGCTGGCATACAACAACACTTCACGCTTGAATTCCTTCAACAGGGAAATGGTATCGTATTCTGGATGACCCTGAAAAAAAACCACCCGTAGACCATCGGCACTGGTGGCCAGATGCACTCCCTGCTGCCCCTCGACCAGGACTCGCAGGCCGGCCTTGTCGAACTGCTCAGGCGTTACCGCATTCCAACGTGAATGCGGCACGTCAAAGCGGGTGTTGATGTCATTGACCAGCGGGTGAGATTTGTCTACCACCCGGTGAGGAAAAACCCCCCAGATTTTCTTTTCCTGTAAAATACGCTTCTGACCATAGCGAAATTCCAGCATCGCGTGGGTAGCCAGACAGGAACACAGGATCGAAGTTACGTTATCCAGTGCCCAGTCGATTACCTCGATCAAGGGTTCCCAGAACGGCTGATTTGACAGTTCCGACCCAATCACATTGGTACCGGTAACGATCAGTGCATCCAGTCCCTGCTCGCGAATAAGCTCGAATGGCTCATAATATTTTTCAATATAATCCCGCGCTTTTTCACTGCGTGGCAGTTGCGACAAACTGAAAGGATGCACGTAAAACTGGGCGATGGGATTGCTCTCGCCTACCAGACGAAAAAACTGTCGCTCGGTTGCGGCAAGCGCGGCATCGGGCATCATATTGAGCAGGCCGATATGCAGTTCGCGGATATCCTGTTGCAGGGCAAAGTCAGGCGCCAGAACGCGAATGCCTTCCTCCTGCAAACGCGCAAAGGTAGGCAAATCGTTATGTGCAACCAGCGGCATGTTTACTCCGTTTCCTTGCGCGCAATGGCGCTTTCCAGCAGGCTGAGAAAATCCTGCTCGTCTCGAACCTGAGCGACTTCTTTTGAGGTAACCGTATAACCATGCGGCTCGGCGATGGCTTCATAGCGTGGAATACGCGAATGAAACAGGTGCGGGAAAACCCAACGCGTAAAATCATCGGGATTAATTTCGGCGGCAAATTGCAGACCGTTTTCAGCCAGATAGATCTGTAATTGTTGCTGCAGGAATTCCGGTCGGTAATAAAGCGGTTTGGGATCGCTCTGCGCACGCTGGATCAGTTTCTGCTCTTCCTCGGCATCGGTCACCTGAATATAAAGAATCAGGGTATGCTTCACCAGTAGATCCATCACCGCCGGTTCGTCCAGCTCACACAGGCTGCCACCCACATCATTGACAAAATGCGAGTAACCGTAAATCTCCTGTGCCTTACGAATAAATTTCGGCACATCCTGCATGGCGGCAATCTCGGCCTCACGATACTGTGCCTGGCGTTGAATGAAATCGTCCAACGCCACGCCGCCTTTTTCCGGATTGCCCAGCTTGCCGACAAAGCTCAATACCGGCCCCAGATCATGCACCTTGATGTTGTTGCGAATATAAATCCAGTCGTTACGTAATAGATCGCGCAGAAAAGGCGTCTGCATGGCCTGCTGCTTAATCAGATCCAGAATCGATTCATCCAGATAGCGCGTGCCGATACGGTAGTCACCCGAATAATGGAACCAGTTGTGCTGACGCAGTAAAGCTGAGAGATGGGTTTTGCCTACGCCGGACATCCCCAGCAGAGTGATATTCCTGTTCTTCCAGGCGCGAAAAGCACCAACTGTAAACTTCACGGACAGCTCCACGATGTTAATTTAAAACAGTTATTATGCAGGATTTGCTCGCTCGGTAACATACTCACAGAGCAAGAGCATAAATAAACTACCCCGCAGCAAGCAACGAGGAAATGCACCCAGAAGAGATTAATAACAAGGAGTCACAATGAATCTGTCTAAAATCACAAGCCAACTAGCACACCGAAAACTGTTGCTGCCAGCAGAAACAAAAAAGGGTCACTGGAAAGTGACCCTTTTTTTGTCTGCAAATATAACCGACTTTATTTGCGAATACGCCGTGAAACACCCACGAGACCAATCAGGGCAGACCCCATCAGCCAGATAGACGTCGGCAGAGGCACAGCGGAAACCTGGTCGATGCGAGCAAAAAGCTGCCTGCGGGCAGTATCACCTTCAGCAAGTGTAATCCCAGTATCACCTTTGCCAAAGCCGAGCAGCGCTAATTCATAATCAATCCCTTCAACATTAAAAAGAAATTTATCCGCCATGCGGGCAATTTGCATGCTGTCCGGCGTACCTGTTCCAGAGGTATTATTTACTTCCAGTCCATAAGTAAAATCAAACTGCTTGACAGGATCACCCGGATCGCCAATCGCCAGATTTAGATTCAAATCTACCGTTACACTCGTACCGACCAGCTGTGTTTCCAGATTGGTGTAGCTAAACGACCCCAGACTGAAAATCACAGGAAACATATCGGCACTGGGAATAAAATCCGGATCCGGATTGACCCGACCGTCAAAACTGAAGCGACTGCTGGCCAGGGCATCAAAATTGACGCCCCAACCGAATTCCGCCACGGCCGGCAGACTGGCATTGCCACCCTGATCATTATTAAAAAGGTAGTGCAGAGATGAGGGATCTGAAAACCCCGGATTCGAAAACGAACCACTGACACTGTAAGGAACCGCCTGCGCCAGACTTATATTTCCTGCCAACAACAAAACACCCAGCCCTGCATACTTCATAAACTTCATTTCAAACCCTCAAGCTTTATTCCTTTTGCGGCCGGTTTTCCAGCTCGTTCACTATGGCTTGAATGATGCAGCTTGATTAAATTATGTACAATATGAAATAAGGCATAGAGCTGGCCACCACTCAAAGGAAAATAGCAAAAAAATCATGTAAGTTATTGTTTTTTCATGCTTATATTGTTTCTTGATAAAGGAGCGTTTGATTCTTAAACAGATTTATTCGAGCAACTGAAGCAGCCTGGCTTCGGTTAAAATCTCAACCCCGAGTTGTCCGGCCTTTATTGCTTTCGAACCGGGATTTTCACCGACCACCACATAGTCTGTCTTCTTCGAAACACTGCCACTGACTTTTGCACCCAGAGCCTGCAGTGCGGCCTTGGCTTCGTTGCGACTCATGCTGCTAAAGGTACCGGTAAGAACAAAAGTTTTGCCTTTAAGCGGCAAGGCGTCTTCTGTCTTTATTTCAACATCCGGCCAGTGCAGACCGGCGGCGATCAGCTTATCGATCACCTCACGGTTATGCGACTGGGAGAAAAAGGTGACTATACTATGTGCAACAACCGGACCAACATCGGGAACGCTCTGTAAACTTTCCTCGTCGGCCGCCATGAGCTGTTGCAGTGAACCGAAGTACTGGGCCAGAATCTGCGCCGTCGTCTCACCCACATTATGAATACCCAGGGCATAGATGAAACGCGCTAGGCTTGTTTCCCGGCTTTTATCCAGCGCAAGCAGGATATTTCGAGCAGATTTTTCCGCCATACGTTCGAGTCCGCATAACTGTGTTTCAGTCAGCGTGTACAGATCCGCCGGATCATGCACCAGGCCGCTATCCACCAGCTGTTCCACCAGTTTATCGCCCAAGCCTTCAATATCCATCGCTCGGCGCGAAGCGAAATGCTTGATCATTTCCTTGCGCTGAGCTTCACAAAACAGACCTCCGGTGCAGAAGGTTTTCGCATCCCCCTCAAGCCGCTCTGTTGCCGAGCCGCACACGGGACACTGCGCCGGCATTTTAAATTTGTGCGGTCGGCCTTTGCGCCGGGATTTAACTACGCTGACGATCTGCGGGATCACGTCTCCCGCCCGGCGCACGATCACCGTATCCCCCACCCGCACATCCAGACGATCGATTTCATCCTGGTTGTGCAGGGTGGCATTACTCACCGTCACGCCGCCGACGAATACCGGCTTCAAACGCGCCACCGGCGTCAATGCGCCGGTACGCCCCACCTGCACGTCAATGGCTTCGACTTCGGTCATTTCCTCCTCGGCAGGAAATTTATGGGCGATGGCCCAACGCGGCGCGCGCGCCACGAAGCCCAGTTTTTCCTGCTGCACAAGACGATCGACCTTGTATACCACGCCGTCAATGGCATAGCTCAAGGCCTCGCGTTTAGCCTGAATCCGGCGGTAGTAATCAAGACAGGCCTGGACGCCGCTTACCACCCGGCTTTCAGGATTGATACGCAAACCCCAGTCCTGTAATTTTTTGATAATGGCGCTGTGACGATCCGGCAGCTCACCAGCAACAACTTCACCAACGCCATAACTGAAAAAAGAAAGAGGGCGACTTGCCGTAATGCGTGGATCAAGCTGGCGCAGGGAGCCGGCCGCCGCATTGCGCGGATTAACGAACTCCTTTTCCCCCTGTTGTCGTCGACTCTGATTCAGTCGTTCAAAACCGGCCTTGTCCATAATGATTTCACCGCGCACTTCCAGCACCTGCGGATAATCACCTCCCAGCAGACGCAGAGGAATGGTGTCAATAGTGCGTACATTCAGGGTCACATCCTCACCCGTGGTCCCGTCACCACGGGTCCCGGCCTGGATCAGAATCCCGTTTTCATAACGCAGACTAATAGCAAGCCCATCGAGTTTCGGCTCCACCGCATACTCGATCTCAGCCACAGCAAGACGCTCGCGCGCACGGCGATCAAAGTCCAGCACTTCTTCGTCACTGAAGGCATTGGCCAGTGAGAGCATGGGAACACGGTGCTTGACTTCGGTAAAACTTTCCAACGGCGCCGCACCCACCCGCTGAGTAGGTGAATCCGGGCTGATCAGATCAGGGTATCGCTGCTCAAGATCCTGCAGTTCACGCAACAGGCGATCATATTCACTATCCGTAATCTCAGGATCATCGAGAATATAATAACGATAGTTATGATAATTAATTTCATCCCGTAAGTGGATGATACGAGCACGGGCTTGTTCGTGGCTGGGCATAGTGGACGTTGACTGGAACTGTTTTTAACACAAGGATGAGATTCAATATAAAAGATTATTAACGCAAAGACGCTAAGTTTTTTATACAAATGGGGCGAAATCATTTTCACTCACTTCTTGAAGTCCTTTGCGATCTTTGCGCCTGCGCGTCTTTGCGTTGAAATGCAACTTATCTGGCTCGCAGATGAGACATTTTCTGCTTGAATAACCAGGCTTCGATTTCTTCTTTTAAATGACCGATGGTCTGCATGGTCAATACGCTGCGCGTTTCATCGCATAACTCACCCTGCAAATCGGTGGCAATGACACGACCTTTCTCCAACATGCTCTCAAACGCAGTACGCGCATCGAGCGTACCGGGCAATTGCATGAACATGGACAGGCCCGGCGTACGCAATGCTTCGATGGTATTCATATCGAACGTGCCCGGTTCGACGGCGCTGGCCAAGCTGAAAACCGGCTGCCTGTCTGCGCTGTCATGGTAATAGTGAAAAACAGACATATCACCATGCACAAAGCCGTTGGCTAACAAGGTATCGAGAATATCCAGTCCGGAAAACTGTTTTCCCGGCCCGGCCATAATCGCCAGTACCACGATCAGTTCCTCACCCGGTAAGACCGGCGTACCTGCCTGGGCCGACATTGGTTCAAGAACATCGGTATCCAGTTTCTCGTCAAGCGCGCTATTGAGCGTTGAAAAATGTTCTATATCATCGTCTGGGAAATCGGCATACTCAGCCGAGGCAACAAGATCGGCCTCTTTCTGCGCGCTGGAAAAACGACCGCCAAGTTGTTTCAGTATTTTTTCCAGTTGCGGAAATTTCAAGTGCTCATCATCCTGTTTGAATCGATACCAGAAATACATACCGGCGATAAATACCAGCCCCAGCAATAACAGAACAAGTCGAAGCGAATCCATTTCGCGGTTTAGCCTCTACATTTTTGATGGGTTTCACTATCGTTCTACCCATCCTACACTAAATAGTGAATGCTCCACCGGCTAAAAGCCGGAAGGCGCCCTCTCCCAGGATATGGGAAAGAGCTGCTGAGGGTTCAAGAATCTGCCTCGAACCTACCCCCCTCATCCCAGCCTTCTCCCCCCTCGGGGGAGAAGGAGCAAAAACTAAATGGCCAGCTGAAGGCGGGGATTTATACCGCCACCAGTTGCACCGCTTCATCCACGTCCACGGCTACCAGACGCGAGACTCCCGGTTCATGCATGGTGACACCAGTCAGTTGCTGAGCGACTTCCATTGTCACTTTATTATGCGTAATGAAAATAAACTGGGTCTGCTCTGACATCTCCCGGAGCATATCGCAGTAACGCGAAACATTGGCGTCATCCAGCGGCGCATCGACTTCATCCAGCATACAGAAGGGTGCCGGATTGAGTTCAAAAATTGAAAACACCAGGGCCACGGCTGTCATCGCCTTTTCACCGCCGGAAAGCAGGTGAATGGTGCTGTTACGCTTGCCCGGCGGTCGCGCCATCAAGGTCACGCCGGTATCCAGCAGATCATCACCGGTCAGTTCAAGGTAGGCGTGACCACCGCCAAACAGGCGTGGAAACAGGCGTTTGAAGCCCGCGTTGACCTTGTCGAAAGTTTCCTTGAAACGCGTACGCGTTTCCTTGTCGATCTTGTGAATCGCGGTCTCCAGGGTGGTCAGCGCTTCGCTGAGATCCTCGTTCTGAGCATCCAGATATTGCTTGCGTTCAGACTGTTGTTCAAACTCTTCGATGGCGGCCAGGTTAATGGGGCCAAGCCGGGAAATTTTCTGCGCCAGCGCTTCGACATGTTCCTGCCACTGCGCCTCAGCCGCCTCGTCCGGCATATCTTCCTGTAACTGCGTCAGATTGAAGCCAGATTCGGCAATCTGCTCTTCCAGCGTCTGCCGTCGCACCGTGACTTCCTGCATACCGATGCGGATATCTTCCAGCACATGACGCACAGCTTCCACGGCCTGTTCGGCCTGGCTACGCGCCTCTTCCAGTTGCCGCAATTCATGCTCAATATTTTCGACAATGGCACGGGCTTCCTGCATTTCGCTTTCCACTCCGACCCGACGTTCAAGCATCTGTTCCAGCTCGGCTGCCGCCTCGGCCAGCGGCGTTTCACCTTCACTCAAGGCCGTCTGCAATTCTTCCCGACGACTGGACAACTGGCTGATCTGGCTCTGCATCCGTTGCAGCGCCTGTTCGGTAGAATTAAGTTCTGTGCGCAAAGTCTGGGCGCGGATCTTGATTTCCTGTGCCGCATGCCGATCATCCTGCGCCTTGCTGCGTACCTGGTGCAGCGTCTCCTGTCGCTGATCACGCTGGGCAATCAGCTCGGCGCGCTGGTTCTCCAGCCCGGTCATGCGATCCAGTGCGGCCTGCAAACGTCCGCGCGCAGCCTGTAGTGCCATATTGTCGGCTTCGGCTTCTTCGCGAGCTTCCTGCATTTCCTGCTGCAGGTTTTCCTGGCGGGATTTGATCTGCTCTATGCGCGCAGTGCGAGCACTGAGCTCAGAACGACTGTCAGCCAGCGCGCGGTTGGCCTGATTGAATTCGGTCTGGGCGTTATCGCGACTGTATTCCACTTCCTGTAGTTTTTCGCGCTCTGTCTCAAGCTGAGTCTGCAGTGTCTGAACAACCTGCTGCTGCGTCTCGATATCTGTCGCCAGGGTTTTAAGTTCATGCTCACGACGCAAGACCCCTGCCTTTTCATCGGTATCACGCACCACCCGCAACCAGTTGGCGCCCAGCCAGATGCCATCCTGGGTAACGATGGATTCACCATCAACCAGCCGACTGCGCAGGCTCAATGCCTCAGGCAGGGTTTCCGCTGCGTAAATACCCGCCAGCAGGGGGGCCAGTGACCAGGGGGCCGAGACTTTGTCAATCAGCGGCGTTGCCCGGTTATATTCAGCCGCCGTGACACTGGCGGAAATGTCGAACAGGTTCAGGCTGCCTTCTTTCAACTCATCCATCACCGACACCAGCGGATCAACGTCGGAAACACAGACCGCCTCAAGATGGGACCCCAATACGCATTCCACCGCCTGCTCCCAGCCCGGCGTAACCTCCAGCTCTTCAGCCAGGCGCGGTGCATCCTGCAGTTGCTGTCCCTGCAACCATTCGCTGACGGCGCCTTTATCCTTACCCAGGGCGGCCTGTTGCAGGGCTTCCAGCGAGGCGCTGCGACCGCGCATATTCTGTAATTCGCTACGCGCCTGATCCAACTGGCTGTTCAGCGAGTGGCCTGATTCACGCAGGGCGCGGATCTGTTGCTGTTTTTCACTCAGCAGGACCTGTTGCTGTTGCACCCGGGCTTCGATCTCGGCCTGTTGCTGCTGCAATTGTTCCACTTCCGCCTGCAACTGCTGTGGCGACTGCTGCCCCAGCTCCTGCTGCACCTTTTCCAGGCGCTGCTGCAGGCGCGAGAGTTTCTGCTCCAGATGCATGATCCGGGTGCGTTCCACTTCCGCCTCTTGTGCCGGCTCGGCGGCCTGCTGGTTGAACGCTTCCCACTGGGTTTGCCAGCTTTGCATGGCTTCTTCGGCCTCTGCCAGCTGCTGTGTAGAAAGACTTTCACTTTCTTCAACCTGCTGCAGTTGCGGTTCCAGTTGAGTCAGTTGCGCCTGTATTTCATCAATCCGTTTTCTGTCTGCCGCCTGATGACCCTGGGCTTCCTGACCGTCTTTTTCCAGTTGCGCCAGATCCTGCTGCTGTTGCTGACGCCGCTCTTTGGCGTGCTGCAGAGTTTGCTCCAGTCGCGCGATATCGGCTCCGACACTGTAAAAGCGGCTCTGTATTTCATTGAACCGGTCGTGGCTTTCGCTGTGCAGGCTGCGCTGTTTTTCGATTTCGGCTTCGGTGTTGCGTTGTCTGGCAAGGGCCGATTCCTGCTCAGTTTCCTGCTCGCGAATGCGATTTTCCGCCACCTCGGCCTGCTCATTCAGCACTGCCCAGCGCAAAGCCTGCAACTGCGCCTTCATCAGACGTTCCTCTTCCCGCAATTCTTTGTAGCGTTCAGCCGTACGCGCCTGGCGCTGAAGGCGATTCAGCTGCTTGCCCAGCTCTTCGCGCAGATCGCTGAGCCGCTCCAGATTCTCGCGCGTGTGACGCATGCGAGTCTCGGTTTCACGTCGACGTTCCTTATATTTGGAAATCCCGGCGGCTTCTTCCAGGAATACCCGCATATCTTCCGGTTTGGACTCGATGATGCGTGAAATCGTACCTTGCTCGATAATAGAGTAACTACGCGGTCCCAGCCCGGTACCCAGAAATATGTCAGTAATATCGCGGCGTCGGCAGCGGGTGCCGTTAAGATGATAGAGCGACTGACCGTCCCGGGTTACCGTACGTTTGATAGCAATTTCATTGTACTGGGCATACTGGCCGCCCACCGCCGCATCGGTATTGTCAAACACCAGTTCTACCGTAGCCTGCCCCACCGGCTTACGACTGGAAGAACCATTGAAAATGACGTCAGCCATAGAATCACCACGCAGGTGCTTGGCCGAGGACTCGCCCATCACCCAGCGCACTGCATCAATAATATTGGACTTGCCGCAGCCATTGGGCCCCACTACGCCAATCAACTGACTGGGCAGCGGCACGGTGGTGGGATCGACGAAGGACTTGAATCCCGAGAGTTTTAGTTTGGTGAGTTGCATCGGGGAAAGATACAGGATCATGCTTGTCCGAGACAAGATTGACAGCCGTAAAAACACCGGGTTTTTATCAAATTGTCTACTGACATTGTATCTTTCCCCTTGAATCTTTGTCCTTGCATCCTGTATCTTCTCGCCCATGCCAAGCCAAGCCAGTAAAACACTCGAAACCTTCGACAACCCGATGCCGGAACGGGATTACACCATCCGCATCGATATTCCTGAATTTACCTGCCTGTGCCCAAAAACCGGCCAGCCGGACTTCGCCACCCTGCACCTGGAATATGTACCCGACCTGGCCTGTGTGGAACTCAAAGCACTGAAACTCTACGTCTGGGCCTACCGTGAAGAAGGCGCCTTTCATGAGAAAGTGACCAATACTATTCTTGACGATCTGGTTGCCGC
>VAPK010145193.1_pt1 | contig 20428 bp, 19 predicted proteins | sample 3395031 | NCBI WGS metagenome assembly VAPK01 (sample SAMN08290443, study PRJNA428436) | hydrothermal vent metagenome | isolation source: Deep-sea hydrothermal vent chimney 1 | place: Pacific Ocean: Juan De Fuca Ridge
CACAATCGGTTGCCCAGGCGATCGGCGCCCTCATGCCGGAAGGGGCAATCATCTCCGATGAGGCCGACACCGCAGGAATCTTCCTGCCCGGATCAACCGCTGGTGCGCCTCCTCATGATTGGCTTTGTCTGACCGGGGGAGCAATCGGTCAAGGCATGCCGCTCGCCACCGGAGCAGCCATGGCCAGCCCAGGACGGCGCGTCATCAATGTTGAGGCCGACGGTTCGGCAATGTTCACCCTGCAAGCGCTGTGGACCCAGGCCCGCGAAGGCCTTGATGTCACAACAATCGTTCTGAACAACGGTTCCTATGCCGTCCTGAAGATGGAATTGGATCGTGTCGGAGCCCAAGAAGCGGGCCCATTGGCCTCTGCCATGCTGGACATCTCTGGGCCGAGGCTTGACTTTGTTTCACTGGCGACTGGGATGGGCGTGCCAGCAACGCGAGCGACAACCGCAGAAGAGTTCGTAAGCCAATTGCGGGCATCTTTGGCCGCCGAAGGCCCCTCGCTTATCGAAGCAATGGTCCCGGCCGGGCTCTAAATCTCCCTCGATGAGCATCGCTGAGGTGAATTGCTCTAGCTTTGGCACGGGACAATTGTTTGTCCTACTATGCAAAACTCATTCGGCCTGCAATGGTCGCCTACCTCCCGGAGAGACAATGTCCAAGAGACGCAACCGTTGGTTGTCGCTACTTGCCGTGTTTGCCCTCGTCGGAGCCTCGTGTGGCTCAGACAGCAGCGACGGCGGATCAGCAACAACTGCACCAGATGACTCAGCAGGTGACACAACCGCAGACACTGAAGCCCCCGATAACAGCGGCGATGAAGAAACACCCGATGAGCCAGCCAACACCGATCCGATCAAGATTGGTGCCCTGACCTCACTGACCGGCCCATTCACCCCGTGGGGAATCCCATCCAGTCAAGGCATGCAGCTAGCGGTGGATGAGATCAACGCTGCTGGTGGTGTCGATGGACGGATGTTAGAACTCATCATTGTTGATGATCAGTCCGACGCCGAAGAGGCCGTCAAGCAGATCGAAAAGCTGCACGAAGAAGGCGTCGTCGCCGTTGGTGGCACCATCTCCAGTGGTATTGCCATCGCAACTTCGCTGGTAGCCGAAGAAGCTCAGATCCCATTGTTCCTAAGCAAGGCAGGATCTTCTGCCATCTTGACCACTGATAGCCGCTACACCTTCCGTACCTGCTTGCCAGCTGCCCCTATGATTGCCTCCCCTTGGGCTGCATACGCCCAGCAAGAAGGCTTCACCAAGGTTGGCGCAATCATCGCTGACTACGCCTGGGGACAGTCATTCAAGTCGGCTGCAGAAGCCGCGTTCGGTGAACTTGATGGCATCGAGCTTCAGGTCGAGGTTGCTCCGGTTCCGGAGAAAGACTTCACCACCTACCTTCGCAGCTTGGAAGCGTTCGACCCGGATCTGATCTTGGCCACCGGGCACCCACCCGGAACTGGTCCAATCTTGCTCCAGACAGCTGACCTTGGACTCGACGCAGCAGTGAGTGGCCCATCGGCTTCGCTCGGAGCTGTCGTGGCCGGAGTTGGCGATGATGTGGCTGTCAATCGATTCGTTGACTACAGCTGCGCTGACTATTTCAGCGACTCCTACGCTGAATTGGCGCCACGCTATATCGCCAATTCTGGGGAGTCGTTCATGGAAGACGATGCAGTTGCTGGCTATGGCGTTGTCACCATGCTGGCCGATGCGATTGGCGCCGTTGGGGACGATCCTGCCGCCATTAGCGAATACCTCCACGGTCAGACCTACACGCTGGATGGCATGGCCTCCCCAGTGAGCTGGACTGAGTGGGGCGAACTGGCAACGTCACAGCTACTTCTAGTCAAGGTTGGTGCTGGCCCAGCACCTGCAGGCCTGAACGCTGGAGGCGACTGGTACCCCGAGAAGCTGTTCTTGTCAGAGCCGCTTGAGCCGTTCGTTCCCTAACACGTGTCATTTCTAGAGCTCAACGACGTTGAGAAACACTTCGGCGGCCTTCCGGCCGTCGGTGGTGTGAGCCTCCGGGTCGACGAGGGTGAGATTCTCGCCCTCGTCGGCCCCAATGGGGCTGGCAAGAGCACATTGCTCAAAGCAATCAGCGGCATGCAGCCGGCCACCCGGGGCAGCATCAAATTCCTGGGTCACGAACTGACGGGCCTCAAGGCTCATTCGGTCCGAGGTCATGGAGTAGCCATGGTGCTCCAAACTCCACGGGTGTTCGAATCAATGACCGTGTTGGAAAACGTTGTCGTTGGTGCGACCTTCGGTGGTTCCGAAGGTCGACCCAACTCAGCAGAAGCGACCACCGCGGCCCTCCGGGCCCTCGACTTCGTTGGACTCTCCAGCTACGCCAACGAAGAAGTGCATTCGCTCAACCTGCACCAACAACGCTTTCTCGAACTTTCTCGAGCCGTGGCCGGAAAGCCCAAGCTGCTCCTGCTGGATGAGGTCATGGCTGGGCTGAACGACACCGAACTTCAGGCCTCGATCGACATTGTTCGTAGGGCCCGTGACCAACTGGGAATCACCGTCATCTGGGTCGAGCATGTGATGAGCGCCGTGATGGCTCTGGCCGAACGCATCGCAGTACTGGACCTTGGCCTGCTGATCGCTGACGGTGAACCGACCGAAGTCATGCAGAAGCCAGACGTGGTTACCGCCTACCTCGGATCGGAAATCGTGGCATGAGCGACGTCCTGTTAAGGCTGGACGGCCTCTGCGCCGGCTATTTGGGCCAGGACGTTGTACATGATGTGACGCTCACCGTCGCCAAGGGTGAGGCGGTCGCTGTCATCGGTTCAAACGGGGCAGGAAAGACCACGATGCTTCGAGCTGTTTGTGGGCTCATGAAACCATCAAGTGGCGCTGTCCATTTCGATGGAACAGATATTGCTGGCGAGAAGGCCCACCGGGTAAGCCGCGCTGGGGTGGTTTACGTACCGGCCGAACGCCACCTCTTTCCCCAAATGTCGGTGAAGGAAAACCTGATTCTTGGCGCCTACCCCAAACGACCACCAGCATCTCAGCTGGACCAGGTCTTCGACCTCTTTCCTCGACTCAAGGAACGCGAGTCCCAACACGCTGGAACCATGAGCGGGGGTGAGCAGCAGATGCTGGCCGTCGGCCGAGCGCTCATGGCCAACCCCCGGGTCCTCATGTTGGACGAGCCAACAACTGGGCTGTCTCCCTTGTTGGCCAGTGAGGCCTACAACGCCTTGGCTGAGCTGCGAACAGCAGGTCTGACCATCCTGGTCGCCGAGCAACAAGTCCCCCTCGCTCTTGGTCTAGCTGACCGAGGTTACGTGTTGGACCACGGCCGAATCGGCTTGACCGGAACTGCTGATGAGCTTCGCAATGACCCCAACGTACGAAAGGCCTACCTCGGTGTTTGAAACGATGAGGGCCGGCAGGAACGCCAACGAAACAACAGTGAGGACCAATCCATGACCGCGGTAGTGATGGACGGCATCGTGCTCGGCCTGCAGTTCGGAATCCTCGGAGTCGGACTGACTCTGGTTTATGGTCTCGGAGGAGTGCTCAACCTCGCTCACGGACAAATGGCGGTGGCCGGAGCAATGGTGATCTCCCGCCTGACTGATGGCGGAATGGCTACCTTCTTAGCCGTAGCCATCGGCATTGTCGCCGTTGGCCTCTTGGGAATGGTCATTGACCTCACCCTGATGAAGGCGGTCTATGGCGAAGAGGGCGAAGGTCGAGTTCTGCTCGGCTTGTTACTCATGTTAGGTGTCGGATTCATTATCGACGGGGTATTGGAGTGGCGCTATCCCATCGAGGCCCTCACTCTGCGTGTGGCCGGAGACCCGATCGACATTTTGGGGGTCTCCATGCGTCGCGGATCCTTGGTTGCTTCGGCCATTATCCTATTCGTTGGCGCACTGCTGGTTGCCTTCTTCCGCTTCACAACCTTTGGCCGGGCGACTCGCTCGGTTATCCAAGATGAGAACGGAGCGCGACTGGTCGGGGTGAATCCATCCGTTGTGCGAACAACCATCTTTGCCCTCAGCGGCATCCTGGGTGGCATCGTCGCCGTCACCCGAGCCATGACAACTCCAGTCGGGTCGACCGACGGCATCGAGCTCACCATCTTCGCCCTCATCGTGGCGGTCGTTGGCGGTTTGGGCAGTGTGTCTGGTGCGTTCCTGGCTGGAATTCTGCTCGGCATCGTGAGCACGGTCAGTGCGTTCTACATCGGGTCCTACATCACGACCATCATCTTATTGGTTGTTGCCGCGGTGACGATCGTTGTGCGCCCCAGCGGGTTACTTGGGGTTCGCTCATGACCGCGGTAGAGGCATCCGTCGGACCTGAGCCCGCTCCCGATCACCGAGCCGCTGCTGGAGCATCAGTCAAAAATTCGATCCTGTCCGATTTCCTCCCCATCGCCATCATCGCCGGTCTACTTGCCCTGATTCCCCTCAAGTTCATGGACTCGCGTTCCATGATGACGGTACTCATTAGCGGCATGCTCTTTGCCGCCTATGGGATTGCCTTTAACATCATCTTTGGCAGTACCGGTCAGCTGTTCTTGTGTGTCGGTGCCCTAGCCGGTATTGGCGGTTTCAGCTCCGCCATCATGGCCGACCGGATGCAGGTTCCTTGGGTTCTGAGCATCTTGTTTGCCGGAATCATTGCCTCGTTAGTGGGCGGACTGTTGAGTTGGATTGCAGTGACCCGCTCGCTGGACACGATCTTTATTGGCATCGTCACCCTGGCGTTCTCGCTCTCTTTTGAGAACTTCGTCCTGGGTAAGGGCGACTGGACCGGGGGTGAAGATGGCTTGCGAGTAGCAGCCAGCAAAGAATCGCTCATGCGAGAGCAGGTCAAGCCCTATTACGTCTTCCTCGCTCTGGTTGTCGTGTATCTGGTCTTCTACCGGCTTCTCCAGCGCTCACACGTTGGTTGGGCATTCAAGGCCCTGAAAGACGATGAGGTGGCGGCCGAGTTGGCCGGAGTCAACGTCACCAAGTATCGGGTTTATGCGGGCCTCATTGGCTCGGGAATGCTTGGGATTGCTGGCGCAATGTTCGCCCACCAGGGCCGGGGGTTCATTGGAAGCACCACCTATGCGTTTGGTGCGGTAGATGTTCGGGTGCTGGTGATGTTGGCCTTTGGCGGCATTGGATCCCTGCTCGGCCCGATCCTCGGTGCCTTCGTTTTCACCATTCTGGATGAGCTTCTTGACTCTCAGGCCCAACTGCGAGAGGTGCTCTATGGCGTCATCACCGTCTTCTTGTTCTTGGCCTTTCGCCGCGGAGCGATCCCATCGGTCACGTCGCTGTTTAAGAAGAAGTCGAGCCGAGGCTCGGGCTAGCGCTGGAACAGGCCTAGTTCCATGGCCCGCGTGATGGCGTGGGAGCGCTTGCTCACACCGAGCTTGCGATAGATGGACTTGGTGTGGGTCTTGACCGTCGATGCCGCGATGTAGAGCTCGTCGGCGATCTCGCGCTGGGTCAGATCGCCTCGAAGTAGGAAGGCCACGGACAGTTCCCTATCGGTGAGTGGTTCCGCATCGACAGAAGTCACTGTCAGCAGAGCAGTTCGGGGTAGTGCGTCCATCCCATCCTGAGCGGCCGCGCGCACACCCTCGTGACCGATTCGGTGAGCAACCTCTAGAGCAGATTTGAAGTCTGCTCCAGCTGTCTCAAGGTCGCCTAGCGCAGCTGCGACGTCGGCCCGCGCACAAAGGGCTGTTCCGATACCTTCTCCAAAGTCAACTTCCTCGGCAATGGCGATGCCCTTGTCGATCAATACGCGGGCTTCGCTCAGACGACCTTCTGCGTAGGAAACTCTCGCCAGCTCAACGAGAACCAGCGCCTCAAACACGGTGAACCCCTGCTCGGCCAGTTCTAGTGCTCCAGCCAGGTACTCGGATGCGTTTGCGCGGTCCATTCGCGCCAGACTGACCTTGGCCCAGAGCAGGGGAGACGCCGCATTGGTGCGCTCCGCAATGTCCAGGCACTCTCGCAATCTCTCGACCCCCTCCTCTTGTCGACCAAGAGCCGCCAACGCATGTCCTTCGGCCATTAGGGCGGCACATTCGTTTGTCGTGTCGCCGACTGCTTGAGCGTTGCCCCGAGCCAAGACGGCATAGTCAATTGATTGCTGATGCTGTCCTTGGTGCCCCAAGTAGTACGACAGTGCCAGGGCAATACTCATGATCTGGGTTGGTGTCCTGGACTCATCGGCCAAGAGCTCGGACCACTCCTCAACGCCTTCTGGGCGGGCCTTGTGAACCCACCAGTTCGCCATCGGTGCGAGAATCCGGCAAAAGCGTTCACGGTCGCCTGCTTGCCAGCAGCGTCGAAGCCCACTGCCGAGATTCGAAAGCTCGTCGTCATAGCTCGGGAACGTCCGGTCGGGGTCAGCCTCAAACATGGCGTCCCCAATCTCCTGGGCCAACGCTTCACACCACTGCAGATGCTTCTCCTTTAGAGCATCCACTGCTTGGCTAGTCAGACGGTCCTGGGAATCGGCTCGTATTGGCTCAAGCACCCGGTACCGGCCATTCAACTGATCGAACTGGACCATCGAGTGATCAACCAGTCCAAGGAGCGCCCGGTCGTCCTTCACCACGCCAACGAACCTGGCAGCGGCGGACGTGAAACCACCGGCAAAAACCGAAACTGCTCCTAGCAGGCTGATCTCCTTCGCAGTCAAGAAGCGCCGGCTCCATTCAAGTGAGGCAACAACGCTTCGCTGGTGATCATAGAGATCCCGACGCCTCGCCTCCAGAGAATCACCAGGATGGACCATTGAGGCGAAGATTTCGCTGAGGCTTTGTGTTCTCACGAGGGCCGCGGCTAGCTCAATGACGAGAGGTACTCCGTCAGCCCTTCCGCAAATACTCGCGACAAGGCCGCGATTCTGCGAAGTCAACTTGAAACTCGGGTTAGCCTGCTGTGCCCGTTGCACGAAGAGCTTGACCGCCGAATAGTCAGCGATGGTGTCCCTCAACTCGGTCGGGAAGGGGAGGGGCCGCACGCTCAGCGTGACCTCGTCTTGCAGATCCAGTGGATGACGACTGGTGGCAAGAATTGATGTCGTCCCAGACTTAGCGAGTATTGCTGATATCACGCTGCTCACCGCATCCAGGGCTTGCTCACAATTGTCGACAACGAGCAGGGTTGGACGGACCTCCAGAGCAATAGCAATGCGATCCAGGTCTTCGATTGGCTCGCCGATGAGAGCAGAGGAAATCAGCGAAGCCACTTCTCCAATGACCTCGGCTCCGACCAGCTCAACCACAACAACCTTAGCGAACTCGGTGTCGGCCTCTCCCGCGGCCGCTGAAGCTAGAGCCGTCTTGCCAACACCGCCGGGGCCGACAAGGGTGACAAGGCGCGCCCGTGCCAGCGAAGCGGCCACCAGGCGCAGGTCTTGCTGGCGTCCCACCATCTCCCGGGTTGTGTCACGACGCTCGCTCACATCGTCAGCCTAGTGGCAGGCCCAATCCACCTTCGACAGGCATATCCCCCTTTTGGGGGATCCTCAGATCCCCCATTCCTTGGCCAAGGTGTGAGACATGAAGAACCAACATCAACAAAGCAAGCGCCTCCGGAGCTACGGACCGTGGGCAGTTGTCACCGGAGCATCATCGGGGATGGGCTCTGCGTTTGCTCGTCAACTTGCCGCAGAGGGCTTCAATCTGATTATCGCCGCCCGGCGGATACACCGACTGGACCAGCTTGCAAGCGAACTGGTCGACGCCCACGGAGTGCAGGTCCTCGCAATCCAAGCAGACCTGGCCGACCCAGCCGGAGTCGAGTCCGTCGTCAAGGAGGCGGCCGGAAAGGATGTCGGTCTAGTCGTAAGCAATGCAGGGTCAGCACGCCCCGGATCTTTCCTCAGTGTTCCCCTTGACGGCCAGATGGGGACCATTGACCTCAACGTGACAGCCACTGTTCACATGGCTCACACGCTCGGCGCCCAATTGTTGGCTCGAGGCCAAGGTGGCTACATCTTGATCGGGTCAACCAGTGCCTTTGGCGGCGTTCCTTTCATGGCTACTTACGCAGCTACCAAGGCTTTCGTTGGCTCGCTGGGAGAAGCGTTGAGGGTCGAGTGGAAGGCCAAGGGGGTCGATGTGTTGGTAGTCCATCCCGGTCCGACCCGAACGGAGATGGTTGAGACCGACGGCGTCGACTTTGACTCAGTTCCGATGCCTTGGATGTCTGCTGAAGACGTTGTCAGTAAATCCCTCCGGGCCCTCGGTAAGCGAGGAGAGTTGATCCCCGGCGTCCCCAACAAGATCTTTCGACTGGTCACCACACGGCTAATACCCCGAAAAGCTGGGGTGAGGACAGCGGGGGCCTTGATGAGCAAGGTCACCAACGATGAGCTGCAATGAAGCCGGACCCAATACTCAATACCCGCAGGCAGCCCGACAAGTTCACAACCCGAAACGAGAAGCAGACCATGTCATCTTCAACCATCAGTAAGTCGATCACGATCACCGCTCCCAAAGATCGAGTGTGGCGAGCGCTTGCCGACTTCGGCAGCATCTCCACCTGGAATCCGAACGTCAGCGCTTCCAAGCTAACGTCACCCCAGCCTGGGGGACTTGGTGCGACCCGGCAATGCCGTCTGGCTCCCATGGGAATCATCGACGAGAGAATTGTTCAATGGGATGAGGAGCGAGCGCTGGGGATTGAGGTGTACGAGATGCAGAAAATGCCAGGAATGCGCGAGGCAACGGCAGCCTTCAATTTGAGCGATGAGCATGTCGACGGCAAGCAAACCACGGTCGTGCTTACCATGGGCTATGAGGTCGGCCTGGGTGTTCTTGGGTCCACTATGAACGCTTTGGGAATGCGACGCCAGTTCTCCAATGCAGCCACTGGCTTGTTGGCTGGTCTCAAACATCATGTCGAAACTGGTGCCTCAGTGACGGGCAAGACCAAGCTGCCGACCGAAGCAGTACTCGCCGTTGGATGACACCTCTTGGGACATAGCTGGGCTTTGAGATAGCAGCCCCATTGCATCGAGTGTGCTCGACTGACTGTCAGATACAAGCGAAGCCAGGCCGCGAAGCTAAGGTTCGGGCCATGCACAATTCTGAGGCTCCATCCCTCTGGCTGGATCAAATCACTACAAAGGTGGCCTCAGAACGAGTGGTTACTACCCGAAGCCCGCTTACCGAAAGCGCTTCCGTTGACATCGCTATTGTTGGGGCCGGCTACACCGGATTGTGGACGGCCTACTACCTGGCGAAACGCCTACCCGAGGCCAGCATCGCCGTGATCGAGTCCAAGACTGCTGGCTTTGGTGCTTCTGGCCGCAACGGTGGTTGGTGCATTGCCGAGCTGGCGAATGACTATGGGGGAGCGATGCATCACCCGATGGTCCAAACCGTTGCCGAGATCGAGAGGGTTATTGGCGCCGAGGCAATCGACTGTGATTTCGCCCGAGGCGGGGAGATTCACCTGGCTCGCAATGACGCTCAGCTCACCCGACTTCGGGACAATCTTGGTCCGGACTACGAGTGGCTGGATGCTGTGCAAGCTCAGGCAATGTGCGGAGCGACTTCGGTTTTGGGGGGAGCTTTCACGCCGCACACCGCAGCCTTGCACCCGGCCAAGCTGCTTCGGGGTCTGGCGACCGCTGTCGAGGCCCAGGGGACAAGGATCTATGAAGGCACCCGGGCTCAAGAGGTAGCGTCCACCAGGGTGGTAACGGCAACGGGGACGCTCCGCGCGAATCATGTTGTCCTGGCGACCGAGGGTTACACAGCCCAACTGTCAGGTCACCGGCGCGATCTCATCCCGTTCTACTCCCTCATGATCGCCACCGAGCCGCTTGGACCCGAGATCTGGGACGAGATCGGACTGGAGCGGCGACCGACGTTCACCGATGGTCGCTACCGGGTTATCTACGGACAGCGGACGGCCGATGATCGAATTGCCTTCGGGGGAAGGGCAGCGCCCTATGCCATGGGGTCAAAGATCAGCCCCGCAATCGAGAACGACATCAACACCCATGAGGACATACGACTGACGCTGGTTGACCTGTTTCCCTGTCTGGGCGACGCAGCCATCAGTCATTGTTGGGGAGGGGTCTTAGGTGTGCCCCGAAACTGGAAGCCCACTGTTTCCTCGGATGGAACCCTGTATCGGGCTGGAGGCTATGTAGGTGAGGGAGTAGCGGCTACCAATCTTGCCGGTCGAACGATCTGTGACCTCATCGCTGGGGACAACACCGAATTGACCCGATTGCCCTGGGTTCGGCCGCCGTCGCGACGCTGGCCGATCGAGCCCTTCCGGTGGGCTGGCATCATGTTGGGCGCCGAACTCTTCGAGCGGGCCGATCAACGGGAGATGATGGCGGGTCGGCCTGCCTGGCAGGCTGACCTGGTTTGGTCGCTCCTTCGGCGTTGACTCCCAATGCCCACCGGCTTGGATGTTGATGTAGTAGGTTCGTCCTCCACCTACTGAGGGAAACGGTGCACACATATGGCGACAATGAAGGTTCGTTCGCGACGGATGTTGGCAGGCCTCTTGGCCCTTCTGGCCATGATGAGTTTGCTAGTTGTCGGGGGAGCGAGCCCGGCATCTGCATCAGAGGCTCCCTCTGGTGTTCTCCAGATTGAAACCGGGGGCGGGCATAGCTGCGCTGTCCTCGGCGATGGCACCGTGAGGTGCTGGGGCAAGAATAATCTAGGCCAGCTTGGCGACGGGACCACCAGTCAGCGTACGACACCGGTCACGGTGAGCGGAATCAGTGACGCCATCCAGGTGACCACCGGTGCAGACCATACGTGCGCCCTGCTTGCGGGTGGGGGCGTCAAGTGCTGGGGAGATAACACCTTCGGCCAGGTCGGCAACGGTACTGGTGGAGCAACCAATGCTCTTAGCCCTGTGACCGTTGAGGAGATCACTACCGCGACCCAGCTTTCAGCGGGTGGCGATCAAACGTGTGCCGTTCTCAGCAACGGATCGGTGAGGTGCTGGGGCGACAACACCTTCGGGCAGCTTGGCAACGGCTCCGTGTTGACGTCAAGTCGAACACCACAGGTGGTGACAAGCGTGAGTAACGCCACCCAGGCCGCGGTTGGAACCAACCACAGTTGCGCGCTTCTAGGTAACGGAACGGTGGCGTGTTGGGGCCGAAACCTCTTTGGTCAACTCGGTGAGGGATCTACCGCCAGTAGCCCAACACGGGTATTCGTCGACGGCCTAACCAATGCAAATGACCTCTCCTCAGGACATCAGCATTCGTGCGCGGCGCAGACCGGCGAGATCAGGTGTTGGGGCCGAAACAACGCCGGTCAACTTGGTAACAATTCGCTCACCGATTCTTCGAGTCCGGTATCTGTCTCAGGGATCTTCAAGGGCAGCGCGGTCAGCGCTGGATCAGATCATTCATGCGCAATTGAGGGAGCGGGTGGCATCAAGTGCTGGGGAGCCAATGTCCCCGGCCAGTTGGGGAACGGAACGAATGTTTCATTTGCTACCCCAGTTGTCCCAATCGGTATCCGCAAGATCAGTCAGGTATCAACGGGAGACAAACGCTCTTGCGCTATCGAAAAGCACGGATCACTGACCTGCTGGGGCAAGAACGCCAAAGGCGGACTTGGATCTGGCTCCCTAACCAATAGCCCCATTCCGGTTGGGGTTGTTGGCCTGCGGACTTACGGCAACTGCCGTGCCGCACCCGTTGACCCGGCCTACGGAGTCTCGGATGGGACCAATGCTTCGGTCTATCGTCTCTATTGCGCCTACTTCTTGCGCTACCCCGATGTGCCGGGCTTTGAATACTGGCTGGGCCGGTACTCAGCGGGCGCCGTAGGTCTAGATGACGTCTCTGACCTGTTCGCTGTGTCGCCCGAGTTCATCCAGAGTTATGGCAACCTCAGCAATGAGGACTTCATCACCCAGGTCTATCGAAACGTCATGGAACGAGCTCCCGACACCGAAGGCTATGATTATTGGCTGAACAAGGTGGTCATAGGTGAGATCACTCGAGGTGATGTCATGTTGTACTTCGCCGAGGCCTTAGAGTTCCGCAACAAGACCGGGACATGATCTAGCCGGGGGGTCTGACTCATCGGACCAATGAGTCAGACCACTTGCAGCGGTGACTAGCCTCGCAAACCGGCTGCCACAAAAGTATCTGGTCCACTACTGGCTGGCGCTACCAAGGACCCATTCTCAGTCCAACCTCGACACCGCCGTGCTAGCCAGAAATGATCATCGTACCTATCATTTCAGGATGGATCGAGCAGAAGAACTCATAGGTACCAGGTTCGCTGGGAGCAACGAACGTTGCCGTGCCATCTTCGGCATTGATGACACCGGTATCAAACAGGCCGTCCGCTGACGTCAAGGTGTGTTCTGTACCGTCGAGGTTCTCGACGGTGATAGTTTCCCCCGGCTTGAAAGTGAAGGGCCCAGGGACAACAGCGCTGAAAATGAAATTGTCGATTTGTATCCGGCCGCCACCACCACTGCTATCCGCTGACCCCGTTTGGCCTGAATCGGTCTGACCCCCTGGGGCTGAGGTCAGACCGTCGCTCCCGGAAGAGCAGGAGGCCGCTCCTAGTGCCAACAATGTCACTAGAACTAGCGCCAACATATTGTTGGTGATTCGTCTCATATCCACATTCCTCGTCGAGTGATAATTCAGCAGCAGATTGTAAGTCTAAGCGATGTTGGCTGGTCCAGTGCTGGGTGGCGCTGCCAAGGACCAGGACAACAATCCGACGACGATCCCGATGACGGCAATGATCCTCCCGGCGACGGGCAATCGGCTTGTTCAGGCACTCAAGTATTCCGGGATGATTTCAGCGGTAGTCGAGTCAATTCAGCGAATTGGCGAACCGGTTTCTATTGGAATCCTGTAGGACAGGCGAATCCCCACTGGGCTGGTGACAATCAGAGCCAGACCTACGTCGATTCGCTGACTGACCCCGTCTTTTCTGTGTCGGGGGGCACTCTCAGCATCAAGCCACGCAAGACCGAGACCGACTATCTCTCGGGGTCCTTGACCGCCCAGGCTGGTGGAGACAACAAGGAGTTCAGCCGTGGTTGTTATGAAATCCGGGCCAAGTTCCCGGACGCGCCGGGCTCATTCCCCGCCTTCTGGTTGATCTCAGCGTTCGGGCCAGAATGGACGGATGCGTCAGGCGCCAAGAATCGCCCAGAGATCGATGTGGTGGAAACAATCGGTGAGCCCAACAGGTTCTACACAACGGGACACAACTTCGGTCCGGCAAACAATCGCCTCGATCGGACGACCTACCACCCAGTCGATCGAGCAGTCTCAGGCGCATTCCACACCTACAGCGTTCGCTGGAGTGATAGCGCTGTCATTTGTTACTTCGATGGCCAAGAGGTATTCAGGGAGAGCGCACGAACTCCCCAAACAAGCTCCATATACCTCCACTTGAACTTCGCCCTCGGAGACACCGGGCACTGGGCTGGCCCAGTTGATGACACCTATTTCGAGACTTCGCCGAAGCTCGAAGTTGACTACGTTCTCGTCACCCAGTAGCCGAGACTCGTCCGCCAGCACTGGAATGCGCCTCAGAGGCAGAGGCCTGCGCCCTCACTGCCACGGGCACACAGCGGATTCATGTAGACATCGGTCAAGACAACCGACTCAACAGTCTGGCCGCTGTCGTCGTAGATGAACTCGACTTCGATCCAGATGCGAAGTCCCTTGAGGGAGTCGTCACCGAGATCGAGAACATCGATCGTCATGCCAGCGGCTGAACCGTAGGTGATAGGTGCGGCGACGACAACAATTCGAGACTCTGGCGTCTCGCTCGTCTGGGTGCCAGCCACCGCCATGGCGGCGTCGGCAATGGTCTCAAAGCGCAGAATGCCCAGCTTTTCGGACACGTCAATGAAGAACTCATCGCCGTGACCGATCCCAGCAAGGTAAGACTGGTTGGCCCATGCCTGCTCGCCGTTGACCGTCACCTGCCACCAGATTCCGCTGGGAGCAATCCAGGCTTGGCCGCTTGCGATAATGGTGTCGTTCGGGCTTATTGTGGCGACCGCGGCCACCACGTCGGATGTGGGATCGGGATCGACACGGAAGTTGAGCACATCATCATGGCGTACCCCAACTACGTCCAGCGACGCTCCAGCGGGAGGCCCGTAGTCCAGGGCTGTGCCCGGAACTTCCTCATCACCCGTCGATCCCGCTGGGACCGAGCTGGTGGATGAGGGTGCGTACGGGGAAGTAGTGCTCGATGGCACGCTGGTAGCCGACGTCACTGCCGTGGTGGGAGGAAGCGTGGTGAGAAATGTGACCGGTGCTGTGCTGGTCGTGGTGACCAGATCGACTTCAAGCCCTTGGGAGATCGCCGGAAATTGATTGGCTTCGGCGCTTTCTAGATCAAAGGTCGAGACTGTGGGTGCGCTGTTCGACTCGTCCGGTTGACATGCCGTCAGCGCCAGGACAAGGGTGAGTCCAGTACCAGCCGTAAGCAGCATGTTGCGTGCGGCCTGTGCAGATCGAGAAGTCGGGGAGAATGAAGCGTTCGTAGTCATACATACAGTTTCGACCACCGTGCTTGTTTGCCGATCGGTGAAGTCCCCCCATTTGGTGAGAGTGATAGGGGGGCTTCAGAGGCTCACCACTGCTGTCGATACTCTCAAGGTGATCTTTGGGCTCATCCTCCTTCTCCTTCTAGCACCGGTACTGAGCAAGGTGAACCCGTGCATGCGGAGGCAACGCTATGACAGGAAAATTCTAGGCTCGACCAACCCGCCACACCGGCATAATCACCACGAATGGTTGGCGGTTGAAGCACTATGAGATCACGCTCCCTGGTGCCTCGATCACCGCGGACATCATCAATGCCGTGGTGCGCACTCTCGACCGAGTTGTTCCGCAAGCGACCAGTGGCGAAGCGGCGGTTGGATTCGTCATCGCTCATCAGGGCGCAGAGGCCGTCTGGCTACTCATCGATCTCTGGGACGGCGACATTATTTCCCAGCTGACTTTCTCGGCACCATTAGGCGCACCTTCGTCGTTTTCTCAAGTGCCCCTGGGTGGATCAACCGCTTGTGTCTGGGACCTTCTGGTTCACGCGCATGAGCGCGACGCCTTTGTCGCCAACGTTCTCGACCCTCATGACAGGCCTAACTTTGCGGCCTACCTGGGAGACACTTTGCAGGCGACTGTGAGCCAGTTTGCAATACGTTCGAACTAATCATGATTGTTCGAACTCCACCGCTCATCAGGTGGGTGGCCGCGCCGATTCGAGGAGATGAGCCTGACGTTCTCATTGGCCACGAAACAGCTGATTCGCACACAACGGCGTTGGCAAACGTCAGGCTTGAGGCGCAGCGAACTCTAGGACGAGGATCACTGCCGACCGGGAGCCCCATGACTAGCCGAGACCTGAGTGTCAATCCCTACTCAGTCCTCTTCTTCTGTGGCCACAATGCCCGATACCGGATCGTGCTGAGGACAAATGAGAGTCGGTGACAGCGGCGCGTGAGCCAGGCGTGCTCGATGGGTACGATCAAGATTGTAGGCCAGAGGCCGAAAGAGGTTAATGAAGCGGCTCCATCTCTCCTTACTCATTGTGCTTTCCCTGCTCGGTTCTGCATGCGGAGAAAGCGAGCCTGACATGCAGGTCCTGTTCATTGGCAATAGCTATTCAGCCAGAAACAACCTTCCCAGCCTCGTTGTTGAGATCGCTCGGGCCAACGGGACTGAGATTGCTGTAGAAATCGTTGCCCCTGGAGGTCGTCGGCTGAGTGAGCATGTCGGCGATACCGAAGTCAGCCGACTCGTTCGTTCTGGTGACTTCGCCGTCGTTGTTTTTCAGGAACAGTCTGAATTGCCTGCGATTGAAGATCGGCTGTGGAATGAGAGTCTTCCAGCCGCTCAGTCTTTGGTGAGAATGGCTGATGCAAGTGGAAGCGATTCTCTTCTCTTTCAGACCTGGGGGCATCGTAACGGTAGTATCAATTCCCATCATTCCGGCTATGGGTCGATGCAAGCTGCGCTTGTCGGAGGCTACGACATGCTTGCTGCGGACACAGGTGCCGACGTCGCACGCGTTGGCGAGACGTGGTCAAGGGCCCTGCGGTTTCTTCCCAATGTGACGCTCTATGACAGCGACGGATCCCATCCCAGCCCGGCAGGATCCTATTTGGCCGCGCTGGTGATCACGGACAGCATTCTGGAGCAACCGATCGAAGTTGCGCCTGACGTTCTCATTGATCAAGAAACAGCCGATTCGATTCTTCGACTGGTAAACGGCTGAGCAAACCGGTCTCTAGGATGAGTATCGAAGACTCATTCTGACCGGGAGCCCAATGACAAGCCGAGACCTGATTGCCAATCCCTGTTCAGTTCTGTTCCTTTGCGGTCACAATGCTGGTAGATCTCAGATGGCGGCTGGTTGGCTTCGGTCGATGGGAGGCGAGTCAGTGCGTGTTCTGTCTGCAGGGTCCAACCCGGCGACAGAGCTGAACCCGGTCGCGGTAGCTGCGATGTCTGAGGTTGGGATTGACATCACTGGCAACGTTCCAAAGAGGTGGACGCCAGAGATGGTCAAGCCGATGGATGTGGTCATTTCAATGGGATGCGGCGACACATGCCCGACCGTGAGCGGCCAGCGCTACGAAGACTGGGAACTCGATGACCCAGCGGGTCAGGAAATCGCTGAAGTCCGTGTCGTCAGGGACCAGATACAACAGCTGGTGAAAAGCCTGCTCACGAGCCTGGCGGGCTGACCGTATAGGACAAGTTTCCATCGAGTGATTCCACTCGAATTGACCGACTCGACCTACGACCCTTCTGGCAAGGACGCACCGGGCCTATTCGGATCGGGTGGGATCTCGAACGGAATCTGTTCTTCAACCCCGTCCACTGTGACAATCATTGTCGGCTCGTCGCACGCCAGTCGGCTGAACTCAAGAATGCCACGTCGAGTTTCACCGGGTCCAACGTGGAAGGTTTGATCAAGGCTGTAGCTCGGCAGAAGTGACACACTTGGGAAAAGCCGTTGGTCACAAGAAAGACTCCACTCGATCTGGTCGATATTTGTGGACCCAACATTGGTGAAACTGGCCTCTAGCGCGACGGAATGGCGTCCCTGAACCTCGATGGACCCCTCGCCGAGATGGACATCCATACCGTTGAGGTCGACGATCCTTGAATTGATATTGAACCGGGTCGCATCTCTTCTAATGGCGACCGAGAGCGGATCTATGAAGGAGCGAATTGCGTCATCACTGCAGAACCCCTGACTGTAGATCAGCCAGCCATCGGAGCTCACCATGTCCTCTCCGAACTCGCCACCACTTCTGCGAAACCACGTCTCATCGTCATCAATCAAGAAATTCATTGAGGGCTCTTCTGACCACTGGGCCGGGACCTGCTTGGCCTCACCTCGGGCATAGGCCAGGTAGTGGGTCTGGCAACCACCCCCACTCTCGGCGAATTGAAACTCGACGCCAAGCTCTTGACCAAGCTTCGTCGCGTCTTCAATGAACTCTGACGGCGTTGGCGACTCGAGTGGCGTGCAACCTGACAACAGCCCCACGCCAAGCACGACCAGTGGCCCCCCAAACTTTTCTAGAAGTGATGATCCCATTCGCCCGTCTCCTTCTTCTCGGCACATATCTCCGAACTGCGTGACTAGGCCGTCCTTTGTCCAGCCATGCGGCCTCGCCCGCTATATCGGTTCTTAGCGCGACCGGCTTGAGCTGAGGGTGTGGTGATGTCCACGTCCATCGAGGCGAGGCATACGGTGGAAACTCGCGACCCATCATCGACGGATCTAGCCAGGAGCGACGGACCTGACAATCTCTTCCGGCAGAGCTGATTGTGTGTTCTCAAAGCCGATGATTGAACCGCCGTCGCTGGCCGCAACTACCGAAATGCGATTCGAGACCCCCAGTTGCAAGGCAAGCACATTGGGATCATCCCCAACCTGGGCGAAAGCGATGCACGGTTCTGCTGTGACGCAGCCCGACGTTCCTTGATCTTGGCTCGAGAGAAACACATCGAATCGGGAACTCGCTAGACCATCCGCGTTGTCGCCTGATTCCTGGAAGTTGAAGTCTTTGTCGGTAAACCATTCGTTCGGCGGAACCCCATCGAATGCTTGCTCAGTCAAGGCCAGGGTGAATCGGCTTCCCCCGTCAGCCTCCAGCACGATGTGGTCAGCACCTCGGACAATCAAGGATGCGTCTCGTAGCAGTTCAAACCGCACTACCTGGCCAGCCAGCACCACTTCGTGGGTTCCCGGCGCGACGGGGACTGGGAGATTGGCAACCCCGGGGCCCGCAAGGGTGTACCCAGTGGCGTCGATCGATTGAGGAGGCCTTCCTTGCAGTGCGACGAGGCCTAGGGAACCGAGACCCAACAGGACGACCGCTACGGCCACCAGTAACTTCCGGCGGCTTGTGGACAGCCGTTTTGCTTGGTCCGGAATTACCCGAATCAACTCCGCAGAGTCGGTCGACCGGTCAGTTTGTGACGTGTTACTGGTATGACCGGCCAACTCATCAATGATTCGTTGCTTGACGCGCTGCCGCTCAGTGTCGGTAGGACCATGCTGGCTACCAAGCCCACCCAACAGGAAGCCGATTTCGTCATCACTGTCGTTAGGTTCTCGACTCATGACTCGGTCCTCGCGTAGGCGGACGCAAGAGAGCGGCGAGCTCTGGCTAATAGTGACTCGGTAGCCGAATAGGAAAGCTGGAGAGCCTCAGAGACCTCGGGCACGGAGAACTCATCGAGGTAGCGAAGAACCAGCGAGGCTCGCTGGCGGTCTGGAAGCGTGGACAAAGCGTTCATGATCCTCGTGTCGTCGGTCCCGATGACGTGTACCGATACCGGCTCTGTCGTCAGCGACAGCTTCTCCAAGCGTGCTCGATGTCTCTCGCCCCGTCTCCAATGGTCGATCAGCCTGCGCCGCGCCACCGTGATGAGCCAACCCTCATGGACCTCAGCACCCCTCCCGTCGGCAAAGAGGCGGGACGCTTCAACGAATGCATCGGAGGAAACGTCTTCGGCGATCTGGCGTGACCCACATCGAACCAAGCAGAATCCAAATACCAAGTCGAACGAATCTTCAAACAGCTGTTGCAGCCGGTGCTGGCCAAGGGATGCCATCGTTGGCGGCGGCATTTCCCCTGATGTTGCTCGCTGACTCACAACAGTAAGACGTCCGGCACGCAAGGAATCTGTCGCGATGACCGATTCTCTGAATGTGAGAAAGATTTCATTTGGCGACAGATTCTGGCTAACAGCTACGTCTAACACCCTGGCAGGCGTTTGAACTACGAGTAGGAATGACTATGACTTCTTTGTGTAGACCACCCCGGCAAGCGCGTGTACAGAGGCATCCACAGCGGCACAGCGTGCGTCGGTGGACGGTGCTAGCGTCAACCTTGTTGTTCGCTGGAGCATGCGGCACCCCGAAGGATCCCGAGGCAAAAGCCGAGCCGCCGCCAACATCGGCCAGCGAGTCGTTGGACGCCTCGGCGGGGGAGTCAACATCGTCAGGGGGTCCAAACGAAATACGGACCGTGGTCGTACCAGCCCTCGGTGGACTGAAGATGGAACTCGGAGCTGACCTATCAGTCATCGTCAACGATGACATCGTTGGCATTGCTGACCGAGACTACGAAGGGGAAGCAAGCAGTCTCGCAGGTCGATTGATCATCGGCCGGATTAGCCAGACGGACCGGAATGTCCCACTGTCAACTGTCGCCGACGTCATTGAGCACCTCGTCGAATCGGGGGGAGCGGAAGTTGTTGAAGCTGATGAGACATTGATGGCCCTTGGCCACGAATTCACGCTTTACCGCATCGAGGGAGATCTGAAGGAACAAGATTTTTTCCTCTTCAGTTCCGGACCTCAGGGATTCTTCACCAATGCCCCGTGGTCGCCCCTCCCGTTCGCCGAATTATTCATGGCCCAGTTGGACCAGGGAGTGCTCTTTATTGGTAGCAGCGCCCTGGACGAAGCAGGTCTAGGCAGTGGCCGAGACCTGCTTGAGCGGGTTCTTCCGACTCTTGGTCTGACATCATCGGATGGACAGGTTCCGCCGTTGCCTGACTCCAGTGTGAAACTGTCCAGGCGGGGTGAGGTCCAGGCTGTGGTGCTCACACCCTATGACCCTGCCGGGCCGCCGCTGCTGGACGCCATCCTGAGCCCAATCAGTTCCGGACGTCACCAAGTTCTGAATCTGAGCCCCGCTCTATTTTTGACGACTCCCGACAACTGGGCGGTTCAACCGAACTTCCCCGGCTTCGTTGTTCTCACCGACGATCGAAGTTTCGGCCCGGGAGATCGAGGCCTGGTGTTTCAACAGGGAATCAACCAGATCCAGGCATCTGGACCGGGGGAGTCTCCGCTTGGCGATCCGATTGCCATCGATGACATCGAAGCATTCCTTTCCGCACCACCCCC
>VAPK010057980.1_pt1 | contig 20424 bp, 23 predicted proteins | sample 3395031 | NCBI WGS metagenome assembly VAPK01 (sample SAMN08290443, study PRJNA428436) | hydrothermal vent metagenome | isolation source: Deep-sea hydrothermal vent chimney 1 | place: Pacific Ocean: Juan De Fuca Ridge
ACCACACAGATTTCGGCGTTTATGGGTACGTCGTTAAATCAGGAAGCATTTCGATTGGTGATGAAATTGAGCTGCTCACATGACTTTGGTATTTCCGGTATCCGAGCAATCTGATGAAGCGCTTGAAAAAGGTCGTTTGTTATTTGCGCGCCCGACAGAGTTCCTGAAAGGCGTGGTTGCGATGGATGGCCTGCCCCCGGCTGACCGAATGGAGGTTTGTTTCGCGGGGCGCTCCAATGTTGGCAAGTCAACTCTGATCAATGCATTGACCGGGCGCAAGGCGCTGGCGCGGGCTTCCAATACGCCGGGGCGGACGCAGGAAATTAACTTTTTTACCGCATCGGACGATCACTTTTTGGTCGACCTGCCGGGCTATGGATATGCTAACGCACCGGTAAAGGTCGTTGAAAATTGGCAGCAATTGTTGAAAGATTATCTATCCGGGCGACAGACCCTGCGACGGGCCTTTGTACTGATTGATGCCCGCCATGGGATTAAGAAAGTGGATGAGGAAATTCTGCTGCTTCTGGATCGTTCGGCCGTGACTTTTCAGTGTGTTTTGACGAAAATGGACAAGGTCAAGGACGTTGACCACGAGAAAGTGCTGGCACAAGTACGGGGCGCGCTTTCAAAACACCCTGCGGCCTATCCAGAGATCGTTTTGACTTCATCGGAAAAGGGCGACGGAATTGCTACATTGCGCGCAATTATTGCAGGCTTGGAATAGCTGGTTTGGCCATCTAGTATCGCCAGAGAATTAACCATGAAGAAGCAAGATGCCATGAACCGCGACTGGATCGCCACCGCCCGGACCCTTTCACAGGCGTTGCCTTTGTTGCAGCGCTATGATGGCGCGACGGTAGTGATAAAACTGGGTGGTCATGCCATGGGTAGCGATGATGCCATGGAAAGTTTCGCGCGTGATGTTGTGCTGATGCAGCAGGTCGGCATTAACCCGGTCATCGTCCACGGTGGTGGTCCGATGATCACCGGGATGTTGGAAAAGCTGGGCATTCAATCCGAATTTAAGGATGGCAAACGGGTAACCGACGCGGCGACCATGGAGGTGGTCGAAATGGTTCTGTCGGGCACTGTGAATAAAAGGATTGTGCAGGCCATCAATGCGCAGGGCGGTAAGGCCATTGGAATTTCCGGCAAAGATGCAAATTTGATGGAATGCGATTTTGAGGACCCTGATCTTGGATTTGTCGGTAAGCCGACCAAAGTTAGCCCGGACTTTTTACGCAACCTGGCAGACGCCGAAATAATTCCGGTTATTGCTCCGGTTGGTGCTGGTCAGAACGGCGAAACATTTAACGTCAACGGTGATACTGCGGCAGGGGCAATTGCCTCGGCGCTTAAGGCTGATCGATTATTGCTGTTGACTGACGTGGCCGGGGTCAAAGACCAAAATGGCGAAGTTATAACCGACCTTGTTGCCGATCAGGTCCGTCAATTGACCAAAGACGGGGTTATCGATGGTGGGATGATTCCCAAAACTCTGACGGCGCTGGCAGCCCTGGATGGCGGCGTGCGTGCTGTGGTCATTCTGGACGGGCGAGAGCTTAACGCTTGTTTGCTGGAGCTGTTCACCGAACAGGGCGCTGGTTCGCTTATTCGCGGTTAGATCACGGTTTCGTTGCCCCGGTTGCGACGTGGCAGAATTCGCACTAATTCTTCCCCATGGAAAATGAAGCAACATACCGACTTGGCGTCTTCGTCGTTTTATTCCTGCTGTTTGCAGGACTGGAAACACTGTTCCCAAGAAAATCGCGTACTCAGCCACGCCCCACCCGATGGTTCACCAACTGGGGTTTGATCATCATTGATTCAATTGCCCTGCGCCTCATGGCGGTTGTTATCCCCTTGCTGGCAGTAGGGGCCGCGATCGACGCCGGTAACAAAGGTTATGGCGTGTTCAATCAGGTCGACTGGAACATTTGGGTTGAGGCAGTACTGGTTATTCTGTTGTTCGATTTTGCAATTTGGTTTCAGCACCTTATCACACATAAAGTCCCGTTGCTCTGGCGGTTACACAGGGTGCATCACGCAGATCGGGATATTGATGTGACGACAGCGATCAGGTTTCATCCGGTTGAAATTTTACTGTCGATGTTGCTGAAAATTGGGCTGGTTTACTTGATCGGCCCGGCGGCCTGGGCAATCATTGCCTTCGAAATCATCCTGAACGGCACCGCCATGTTCAACCACGCAAATATCAAACTGCCACTTGGCGTTGATGCCGTTGTGCGCAAGGTTCTGGTTACGCCGGACATGCATCGGGTTCACCATTCGGATAAGAGATCCGAGCATGACAGCAACTATGGCTTTTCCCTGAGCATCTGGGACCGGATGTTTGGCACCTATATTGCGCAACCGGAAGACGGGCATGACGACATGACGATTGGATTGCAATGGCAAGATGATGCGCCGTCAAAATTGGGGTGGAGCCTGTTTCTGCCGTTTCAGAAGAAGTAAGATTGCGGCTTTCGGGCTCTGGATAAATCCGCCATTCTTTGGGATATGGTCAAACTAAGCGAAATCACCGATGCAGCCCGAAAGCACTGCCTTGATGTTTTTGGTGTACTTGCGGCTTTGCCAGATGACCCGGTGCCAAAGGGTACCAAGTCTATTGTATTGCTTGGCCCGCGAGAGCCGGGGTTCTGGTCGCATTTCACGGCTCAGCCTGAATTCAGTGACAAAGAACCTGATCCGTTAGACCGCTGGTCATCGCGTGTCATTACGCAGATGGTCTCTGATCAAAGTGGCGCCACGATACTACCGTTCGGTGGCCCGCCCTATGCGCCGTTCATTTCTTGGGCGCTGCGGTCTGGGCGGGCGTGGAATTCGCCTGTTTCGCTACTGGTGCATGACACCGCTGGCCTGTTCGTATCCTTTCGCGGAGCGATTGCCCTGCCCTATACCTTTGCATCGTCAATAGGCGGTTCCAGCCCTTGTGACAGCTGTATAGGGCAGCCTTGCCTGACTGCCTGCCCTGTCGTTGCACTAACGCCTGCCGGTTACGACCTTCAGGCATGCCACGAATTTCTGGATACAAAGCCTGGTAGCGATTGCATGGATGCTGGATGCGCCGTGCGACGTGCTTGTCCTTTATCCAAATCCTATGGCAGACTTGCTGCACAGTCTGCCCATCACATGAAGGCCTTTCACAAATGTCCAAGCGATTGATCCTGATACGCCATGCCAAATCTGACTGGGATACCCCGGCGGACGGCGACTTTGCCCGTCCGCTTAACCAACGGGGGCGAGAGGCGGCAACGAAGATCGGCCAGTGGCTGGCAGCGCACGGGTACCTGCCTGATCTGGTATTGTGTTCGTCCGCTGTGCGGACGCGGGAGACCTACGGGCGCATCGCATCTGAGACTGGTGGAAACCAGCAAGTTGAGTATTTAAAAACGCTTTACCTCGCTGCACCCGAAACGATGCTACAGGAAATATCCGAGGTTACGGATGTAGCAACGGTGATGTTGGTCGCCCATAATCCGGGCAGTGCAATATTGGCTAACGCCTTGGCAGAGGCAGCGCCCGCGCATCCCCGCTTTGATGATTACCCAACAGCCGCGACGGCAGTATTTGAGTTTGATGTGCTGGACTGGCAAAATATTCGCCCCGGAATGGGGCAAGTTGTTGATTTTATAGTGCCCCGTGATCTGAATTGAACCCAATAAAAAGGCGCCCGGAATTCAGGCGCCTTTTTGTTGTGCTGTAATTTGGAAGTTCCGGATCAGTGGCCCAATATCTGGCTGAGGAACAGCTGGGTACGCTCCGATTTTGGATTGTTAAAGAATTCCTCTGGTTCGTTTTGCTCAACGATCTGGCCGGCATCCATAAAGATAACCCGGTTCGCTACCTGACGGGCAAAGCCCATTTCGTGGGTCACAACGATCATTGTCATGCCGTCTTCGGCAAGGTCGATCATGATGTCCAGAACCTCTTTGATCATTTCCGGGTCAAGCGCCGAGGTTGGTTCATCAAACAGCATAATACGGGGTTTCATGCACAGGCTGCGGGCAATCGCCACCCGCTGCTGCTGACCGCCAGACAACTGGCCCGGAAACTTTTCCGCCTGTTCCGGGATCTTGACCTTTTCCAGAAAGTGCATCGCGGTCGCTTCGGCTTCTTTTTTGGGTGTCTTGCGTACCCAGATTGGTGCCAGCGTTAAATTGTCGAGGATCGACAGGTGCGGAAACAGGTTAAAGTGCTGGAAGCACATGCCAACTTCGGACCGGATTTTGTCGATGTTTTTCAAGTCTGACGATAGTTCGGTCCCGTCCACAATGATTGAACCCTGCTGATGTTCTTCCAGCCGGTTGATGCAACGGATCAGTGTCGATTTACCGGAACCCGAAGGCCCGCAAACCACGATCCGTTCCCCTTCGTTCACCGTCATGTTGATGTCCTTGAGTACGTGGAAAGCCCCGTACCATTTGTTCATCCCGGAGATTTGAATGGCGACCTGATCGGACACCTTCATTTTTGAGCGATCAATTTCGCGTTCTGTTACTTGAGACATTTATTAGGCTCCTAAACTTTAGTGTCCGGTCCTGAGCTTGCGCTCAAGATACATGGAATAACGTGACATGGAAAAACAGGCGAACCAGAACAACACCGCAACAAATGCGTAAAGTTCCCAGACGATACCGTTCCATTCCTGATTGGCGCGAATGGCTGTTGAAAGACCAATGGGGTCTAACAATCCAATGATCGACACCAGCGTGGTGTCTTTGAACAGGCCAATGAAGTTGCTCACGATATTTGGGATGGAAATTTTCAGCGCTTGCGGCATGATGATTAGTCGCGTCGCCTGCCAATAGTTCATCCCCAATGCGTCTGCTGCTTCGTACTGCCCTTTTGGCAAGGCAGCCAAACCACCACGGATTACTTCGGCCATATAGGCTGATGCAAACAGCGTCACCATGATCATCACTCGTAAAACGAGGTCAAAACTGGTGCCCGGAGGCATGAAGTAGTTCAGCAAGGTAGAAGCCACGAACAGCAGCGTGATCAATGGAACGCCACGAATGAATTCGATAAAGCCCACGCATATGGATTTCACCACGAACAGCGGCGATTGCCGCCCAAGGGCAAGCAATATGCCTATTGGCAGGGAAAGCGTGATCCCGGTGATCCCGATAAGAACCGACAGGGTGAACCCACCAAGCTGGTCGCTGTCGATTGATTCAAGCCCAATAGGGATGATGCCATGAACCAGGTCTGCAAACCCGCCCGCCGCAAATATCCACCAAAGAAGTGGGAGGATGATCGCAGCAATTGACCCGGCAAGAGAGCCGATAATCGGACCTAAAACTGACGGGGCAAAATAGCCAATCACGAACCCGAGCATTACGCTGATTGGCAACCAGATTGAACCACCCCAAACCAGCCAAAATGCCAGAAATGGGAAGATTGCTGTGAACATCAGCATCTTGCGTGGGAACCTGTCAAACAGGACTGGTGCGATTGCTACGAACAAAAGGAAGAAAGCAAGTATCGGACGCCAGTACAATTCTTTCGGATAAAACCCGAACAGCAACTGGTTGTAACGCTCATTTATCACGGCCCAACAGGCGCCTTCGGTATGTTCACCATAGGCAGCTTTGATTGCCTCTCGGCATTCACCAAGAGAATTGGCCGTCCAGCTGGATTGAAAAACCCAGGGTAAAATGCCGCTCAGGACATAATATAGGAAATATAAGGAAATAAGCGTCAGCAACCCGTTTCCAACGCTTGAGAACATATTTACCCGTAACCAATGGATGATTCCGGTTTCACCCGAAGGTGGCTCTTGCTCTCCGAGCATTTCGGTGCGGACATAAGAAATATCAGTCATTCTACCGCTCCTTCATTTTGATTGATTCATTGTACCAATTCATCAACAACGACACCGTTATTGATATCACCAGATAACAAGCCATCAATAGGATCAGGCTTTCCATCTCTCGCCCGGTCTGGTTCAGCGTGATACCACCCAGTGTACCGGTAATGTCCATGTACCCCACAGCGATAGCCAATGAAGAGTTCTTGGTCAGGTTTAGGTATTGCGAGATCATCGGCGGGATGATCACCCGCAGGGCCTGTGGCAATACCACCAGCGACATCGTGCGACCGGGGCGCAGGCCCAGGGCGAACGCTGCTTCTGACTGACCGTGTGACACCGCTTGGATACCTGCACGAACCGCTTCGGCAATGAAGGCCCCTGTATAGATCGACAGGGCTAACCAAAGAGCGATTAACGAATTTCGAATAACATAACCGCCAGCAAACCGGAATTTTTCCATCACCGGGTATTCAAGTGTAATGGGCTGTCCCATCACGAAGAAAACCAGCAAGGCGGGAATAATCAGAATGCCCAGTTTGATCCAGAAAGTAGGAAGCGTCTGCCCTGTTGAAGCCTGACGTGCCTTGGCCCAGCGACCAAAAACAAAAATCCCAATGATCGAAAGAATAAAGGCTGCAACAACAATCATCGAGCCATCGCCGAAAACCGGGCTGGGAACAAAAATACCAGCGTTGGTAATAGCTACTGATTCTCCCAAGATAAGGCTGGATGCCGGATTATCGCCCCTGAAAGACGCGATTTTTGGCAGGCTTTCGATTAGCACCGCCATCGTCAGCAAAATCCACAGCAACACCGGTACGTTGCGCACGATCTCGATGTAGAAAGTCATGATGCGTGAAACGATCCAGTTGTTTGACAGTCGTAAGACCCCTGCCAAAACACCTATGAACGTCGCCGTGATGCACCCAAGAACCGCAACCAGGAGTGTATTCAAAATACCAACCAGTGCAGCCCGTCCGTGTGACATTTGGCTGTTATATTCAATTATTTTCTGATTGATATCGTACCCGGCAGGTTGCGATAGAAACTTAAAGCTAATTGGTTTGCCAAGGGCGGCCAAATTATTTGCCGCATTGCTAAGTAACCAAGCTATCGCAAGCATGAATAACATGAGCGCTATTACCTGTATGGTAATCGAGCGATAGCGTGAATCGTATATCAGCATACTTAGCCGAAAAGTCGGCGATGCTGTCTGGTCGGCCATAGCCATGGCGTAACCCCCTGTTGCAGATTGATCCTGTGAAGCGTCTGTGCGATGCGGTTTATCCGCGTCTGCGCGCTGTCATCATCAATCTAAATTGTGTTGGGTAAAAATTATTGGGGCGCACCAATTGGCGCGCCCCAAGTAGTTGATCAAATCAACGGAACGGAGGTGAGTAAATCAAACCACCGTTTTTCCACTGCGCGTTAAGTCCGCGAGCAAGGCCAATTGAGGTGCTTTCACCAATGTGAGTTTCGAAAATCTCACCGTAGTTGCCGCCAACAGCCAGAGCGTTTTTCGCCCAGTCAGCGCTTAGACCCAGCATACCGCCCAAGTCACCTTCGGTGCCCAGAAGACGGTTGATTTCTGGATTGTTCGTGCCGTTAGACATTTCTGCCAGGTTGGCAGATGTCACGCCCAGCTCTTCAGCTGTGATCAGTGCGTTCAGAGTCCAGCGAACGATGTCGCCCCACTGGTTGTCGCCGTGGCGAACTAGTGGACCCAGAGGCTCTTTCGAAATGATTTCTGGCAGAAGAACGTGATCGCCAGGATTTTCGAAAGTTGCACGTGTCGCAGCCAGACCGGAAGCGTCAGTGGTGTAAACGTCACAAGCACCGGCCAGATAGTTCTGCTGGCTTTCAGCGTTTGTTTCGATTGGCACTGGCTCATAGGTCATTCCGTTTGAACGGAAGAAGTCAGCCAGGTTCAGCTCGGTTGTTGTACCGGTCTGAATGCAGATCGTTGCACCATCGAGTTCTTTAGCGGAAGCAACACCCAGTTCCTTGGGAACCATGAAGCCTTGGCCATCGTAGTAGTTAACACCAACAAATGTGAACTTCAGATCGACGTCGCGGCTGAAAGTCCATGTTGTGTTACGTGCCAGCAAGTCAACTTCGCCGGAAGCGAGCGCCGTAAAGCGTGTCTTACCAGTTAGTGGAACGTATTTAACAGCGTTCGAGTCGCCAAGAACAGCTGCAGCTACAGCGCGGCAGATGTCGACATCAAAGCCAGCCCATACGCCATTGGCGTCTGGAGCAGCAAAGCCAACCAGACCAGTGGACACGCCACAGGCCAGTTCGCCTTTTGCTTTGACGTCGTCAAGCGTAGCAGCGGATGCTGAAACAGCAGCCAGACCAGCTACGGCCATTGCGCCAAAAATTATCGTCTTTTTCATATTTACCTCTTCCTGATTAGTCTGCCTTTTGCAGGCAGTAAGTCCGGCCAAGGATTGGCCAGGGGCGATAGATTGGGGGGGTGGTCCCCGCAACATAGGACACTTTGCTAAGATTCATCACGAATCGTCAAGTGTTTGATCAAGGAATTTGTTTGTTTATCCTACGTAAACAACCGATCAGGAATCACCTTTAAAGCGCTAAAAACTCAGGTTTTTCTGACTAAAAGGGTATAAAATTTTTCAGCGTTCACGAAAGATTGGCGCTTCACTTTTTCTAGCACTTGCGCCTCTTCATCTTCACCCCACTGCTCAGATTGCCAATTTTCATCGATTCTGGAAATTTCCCAAAGTTCTTCAACAGGGCGAAATCTATGCAGAGTCGCGAATGCAATCACGAGCGAACCAGATAGGCTGACCAGATCGTGGAATGCAGCCAGTTCAAAATTTGAAAGCGCGTGAACTTGTTTGGAGAGTCGCGAAATGCTGTCTGGATTTTGGGGTACATGTATAACCCCGGTATGCGAATGTAACTGTACACCCAGCACATTAAGCGCCCAATCCAATAGCGGGTCCCAAGCTGCATTTTGACGCGAAATCAGCCCGTCTGGGCCATCTGCCCGATAACATAGCAGGTCACTGTCCCCGTAGGCCAGCAGCAATTCCGCAACTTCAGAATGTTGAAGGGCAACCTTATCAATCGCTGCATTCGCCGCCCGGGTAAATGGCATTGACCCCGGGTCAATTTTACCATCCTGGGCATCCCATTCTGCGGCTATTTCCTGCGCCAGCACAAGCGTTGGTACATTGAGAGGAACTCGTGCCGGGGTTCGTACCGGGCGCCCATCAAGCAGGATGCCAAATCCTTCGTCCTCTGCCACAGCTGTTGCAGACTTCCAAAATCGTTTGGCTTCCCACTGGCTCAAATCAGGTCCTCAAACGGATCCTCTGGGACATCGCCAATCCGCCATTCAACCGTCGCCCAGGTACTCACCATATGGGGTGGCAGGGGGGCAGTGAAGCTCATGATCGCTTTGGTTTCCGGATGTTCAAACCGCAGTGACCGAGCATGAAGGTGCAGCTTGCGGCTGATGTCACCACCCAGTTGCGCACCCCAACCTTCGCCAAGATTTTCCTGACCGGAGCCACCATACTTACCATCACCGATTACCGGATGCCCCATTTCGGCCATGTGCGCCCGTAGCTGGTGGGTGCGCCCAGTGATCGGGACAAGCGCCACCCATGACACACGCTGAGCTAAGGTCGTAAGCACCGCATAGTCCGTCGTCGCGCGTTTGGCACCGTAGGTTTCGTTCACCTGATCGGGGTGGACGCATCGCATTTTTTCGTTACCACTTTTCCCGCCGCCGGATTTGACGAGCGCAAACTTGATTGTTCCCATTCGCGGATGTGGAACCCCTGCAACAGCCGCCCAGTAGGTTTTGCGGGTTTCGCGGTGCCTGAACGCCGTAGTCAGGGCCGTCGCCATCCGCTGCGTTCGCGCCAGAATCATTATCCCCGACGTGTCCTTATCCAGCCGATGCACCAGACGTGGTTTTTCATCCAGATCATATTTCAGCGCCTCAGCCAGCCCGTCCACATGGCGTGTCTGACCGCTGCCGCCCTGACTGGGCAAGCCCGCAGGTTTGTTGATCACGATCAACTGGTCATCGCGATACAGCACGCAAGACTGTATCATTTCGGCGTCAGCGGCGGACACCGTTGATTTCGGCGGGTGTTTGGGGGCGGCATTATCTGGCAGAGGCGGTACACGAATATCCTGCCCCGGCGACACCCGGGTAGAGGCCTTGACCCGGCCGCCATTCACCCGGATTTCACCCTTGCGGCACAGCTTTTCTATCCGTCCCTGCCCCACATGTGGGAAGTGGCGGCGAAACCAACGGTCCAACCGTTGGTCAGATTCGTCTGCGCCAACGCGCAATGTCTGGACCCGGCTCATGCCTGTAATCCCCGCATGATTGCAATCGCTACGAATAGGGCAAGTAGCGGCAGAATCACTGATGCCAAAATGTATCCACCAGCGGCCGCGATCCGTCCGGCTTCGTACAGTTTCAACGTATCCAGTGAAAACGCCGAAAAAGTCGTGAAACCACCAAGCACTCCGGCCATCATAAATGGCATCCATCGTGCCAGACCCTTTTCTGCAAGCACGACAAACGCGATCCCCATCAAGAACGAGCCGATCACATTAACTGCAAGCGTGCCAAGCGGAAACGCCACCACCGAAGCAATGAGGAACCGAAACGATGCGCCGATAGCGCCACCAAGGGCCACCTGAAGAACTGTTGTAAACATAGGCTTTCTCTTTCGCGGACCGGGCTGCTTGTCAACCGCCCTGCTGCTTGGCACGCATTTTGACGAAATAATCCAGGCGTTTTTTTAACTCGCGCTCAAAGCCGCGTTCAACCGGCTGATAGTAAACCCCGCGCTTCATGGTTTCGGGAAAGTAATTCTGCCCGGAAAACCCGCCCTCTTCGTCATGGTCATAGGCGTATCCATCACCGTAGCCCTGATCTTTCATCATCTGCGTTGGTGCATTCAGGATGTGTTTTGGGGGTGGTTCAGAGCCAAACTGTTTTGCTGCTGCCATCGCATTCTTGAACGCGGCATATCCAGCGTTTGATTTCGGGGCCAGCGCCAGATACGTCACCGCCTGCGCCAACGCCAATTCACCCTCGGGCGATCCAAGCCGTTCATAGGACTGCCAGGCCTGTAAACAAATATGCTGCGCCTGAGGGTCGGCAAGGCCGATGTCTTCCACCGCCATCCGGGTGATCCGGCGCGCCAGATAACGCGGGTCTTCGCCGCCTGTCAGCATCCGTGCAAACCAGTATAGCGCTGCATCCGGGTCAGAGCCACGAACCGATTTGTGCAACGCGGAAATCAGGTTGAAATGCTCATCACCCGATTTGTCGAACTTGGCAGCCCGGCGCATTAGGCGGGTGGTTAACGTATCAACATCGATCTTCTTACCCAGTTTCCAGGCCATAACCTGCTCAATCAGGTTCAGTAACGCGCGCCCGTCACCATCGGCCATTTCCAGCAGTGCCTCACGGGCATCACCGTTAAGGGCCAGAGGTTTTCCCAATTCCTTTTCCGCCCTTTGGGCCAGTAGCTCAAGATCGGCCAGCGTAAGACGCTGCAATACCAGCACTTGTGCACGCGACAGCAAAGCAGAATTCAGTTCAAAACTAGGGTTTTCAGTGGTTGCGCCTACCAGCAGGATTGTGCCGTCCTCCATGAACGGCAGAAACCCATCCTGCTGCGCCTTGTTAAACCGATGAATTTCATCAACAAAAAGCAATGTACCCTTGCCATTCTGGCGGCGAATCTTCGCGCCTTCAAACACCTTCTTGAGATCAGGAATACCCGTGAAAATTGCGCTGATCTGAATGAAATGCAGATCGGTTTCATCCGCCAAAAGCCGTGCGATGGTGGTTTTGCCCACCCCCGGCGGGCCCCATAAAACAAGCGACGAAAGGCTGCCGGTCGCCAGCATCATGCCAAGCGGGCCATCTGCGCCTAACAGCTGATCCTGGCCTATAACATCGCTAATTGTGCGGGGTCGCAACCTGTCGGCCAGAGGGTGCGGTGCACCGTCGGGATCGGGCGGGGTTACATCATTTGAAAACAGATCGGCCATAACCGTATCTTAGGCCCCACGCGGGCGGGTTGGAAGCGCCCGCGCGCGCGGCAGTGTTTAGTGCAGTTTCTGCGACAGATTGATGTTCACGCATACGCTGCGTGCTTCTTCGAATTCGAGAACCGGACCAGCTATCTCACAATCAATCCCGGTGCGCCGAGCAAGGCGCGGTGAGTGTTCGGGAATGATGCCCAAAAGGGTAGATGCCCCGAGGCTACGGGCCGAGCTAACCATTTCAGCAATCAAAGCAATTTGAACGCGCAGGCGCAATTTGGAAGGTACGGATTGCGAAACAAATACCCGTGAACTTTCCCATACGTGCGATGCTACCGGTGCTTCTTCCCACAACAGATCACTTGGGATCGAATCCAGCAGGCCAAGTTGCGCGTCCCGGATCATATAGGAATAGATGCCGCATTTTGCAGTTGTCGGTGTAAGCCGTACGCCCGCAAGAACCTGGCCGAATTCATGGACAGCAACCCATCTGCTGGCCGGGGTGTCATACTGGTCGTATTCCATCCCGTCAGCTTCGGGTAACACCCACTTGTTCCGCCCTATGAACGTACTATGGCGCGCCCTGAGCATACTCGGGAACAAGTCCCCATGCTTGTGCATGTTGTCAAAAGAGAGAGTGGTAACTTGCATATTAGCCTCCAGTTTCGCATTGAAATCCCAGTTTTCAAAGGTTTGGCAGTAGGTTACAGGAACCGGTATTCTCGCGCCTTTCTTAACGCTTCAGCTGTGGTTCTTGCACCCAATCGTATTCGCGCAGATTTAAGACGGGCTTTCAGAGCGCTCTCTGAAATTCCAATCTCTGCAGCTGCAGCGGCGTGCCGATACCCATCGGATAGATATTGCAGGGCCTCTACCTGCGCGTCTGTAAGTTCTGTTGGTGGTTCTGCCGCCTCGTGCAGTTTCTGCGCGATTTCTACGGCTTCCTCTATTTCGCTGTCGGTAAATTCCCGGTCGCCCCTTGCAATACCAATAATGGATCGAGAGGTGATAGGACCCCACGAAATAACGGCGCCATAGGCCAACCCGTAGCCCCTGGCTTTGCCCATGATATCAAATGGATCAGGTAGTTTTATCGCGCTCCAACGTGTTGCGCCTTTTACGCCAAGCCCCCAAAATACCAACGGATCTCGGAGCATATAAGCGTTGTCATCATATACTTTTAGCCAATCCTCATCGTAGGTTTTAACATAAACCAGAGGTGAAGCATAACGTATATGAAGTCCTGCGGAATACCCGCGTGGGGCTAAATTCCCCAGGTCCTCAAACAAACTATCCAGCATTTTTGCCTTTGTCATAAATTCACTATTCAATCCAACTGAGTCAGGCCGAACTTCGAAACTGTCTTTTTTCGGCTGCCACATAGTTAGACTACTTCTCACTCAGTTTTGAAACCACCTTACCGGTGATGCTGTGAAAGCGACCTTACGTCACGCCACAATTTTAATGTCGGAAGCGCTGATATTCATTGATCTAAATAAATGAATCAATCCTCCCACATTTCTTTTTAGACATGTTGCAAATAGGTAGGTCAACCTTAAATTGTATTTCAAAAATGGCCCACCCCAAGATATTGTATGTAGAATCATCGAATCTATCCCTAGATGAAACAATATCCTGTTATATTTCAAGTACCTGAGAGCATTTGGTTGCCAATTGACGATTCGGGTCATCCGCCGAAGGCGTGTAGTTTGAGCGAAATATTCAACCCATTGTGGTGGAGATCGAAAGCGATACTAACGAATCATACGCACAAAAAATCCCCGCTAGCGGCGTTAACGGGGATTAAGTATCAGTATTTATTGAATTTTATTCTTCGCGAGCTTCTTCAGCCGCGACGCGGGCCTTGTCGCCGGCACCTTTTGCGTCGACGTCACGGTCTACGAACTCGATGATTGCCATTGGCGCCATGTCACCGTAGCGAAAGCCGGCCCGCATGATGCGGACGTATCCACCCTGGCGTTCCTTATAGCGTGGGCCGAGAACGGCGAATAATTTTGCTACATACTCATCCTGCTTCAACTGGGAAGCGGCCTGGCGGCGGGCGTGTAAATCGCCACGTTTTCCGAGGGTTATCAGCTTTTCGATGACCGGGCGCAGTTCCTTTGCCTTGGGCAAAGTTGTCTTGATCTGTTCATGTTCAATAAGTGAGCCGGCCATGTTGGCGAACAGCGCTTTGCGGTGTTCGTGGGTTCGGTTCAGGCGGCGGTAACCTTTTGCGTGGCGCATGGTTTTAGTCCTTTTGTATTTTTATACTTTGTCCGGCGATCCGTGCGTGCAGATCGCTCTCCTTGGGGCGGGTGCCCGGTCGTGGGTTTGTACGTCCCGGGTGACCGGGTTTGTACGTTTCGTAAGGTGTCGGAGTACCGCTTTTGTACGAACGGTACCCCGAAAGAATCAGAACTGGTCTTCGAATTTCTTGGCCAGATCTTCAATATTCTCAGGCGGCCATTCTTCGACATCCATGCCGAGGTGCAGACCCATGCCCGACAGAACCTCTTTGATCTCGTTCAGCGACTTGCGCCCGAAATTCGGAGTGCGCAGCATTTCTGCTTCGGTCTTTTGGATGAGATCGCCGATGTAAACGATGTTGTCGTTCTTCAAGCAATTGGCGGAACGGACCGACAATTCCAGCTCGTCTACTTTCTTCAAGAGAAGCGGGTTGAATTCCAGTCCGTCGTCTTCTTCCTGACGGGACGCGCTTTCCGGTTCATCAAAGTTCACGAAGATCGCCAATTGGTCCTGAAGGATGCGCGCGGCGAAGGCCACCGCATCTTCCGGGCTGATGGAGCCGTCGGTTTCCAGCTTCAATGTCAGTTTATCGTAATCCAGAACCTGACCTTCTCGGGTCGGCTGTACGTCATAGCTGACCTTTTTGACCGGCGAATAAATCGCATCAACCGGGATCAGACCGATTGGCGCATCTTCTGGGCGGTTTTTTTCGGCAGCCACGTAGCCCTTGCCAGTGTTTACTGTCAGTTCAATATAAAGATCGGCGCCGTCATCCAGATGGCAGATAACGTGATCCTTGTTCAGAACTTCAACGCCCGCACTTTCGGAAATGTCACCGGCGGTGACAACCGACGGACCCTTGGCGGAAATTGACAGGCGCTTGGGGCCTTCAACTTCCATACGGATCGCGACACCTTTGAGGTTCAACACGATGTCGGTGACGTCTTCGCGTACACCGGCAACGCTTGAAAATTCATGCAGCACGTTGTCGATCTGAATGCTGGTGATCGCAGCCCCTTGCAGAGACGACATCAGCACACGGCGCAGCGCGTTGCCCATTGTAAGACCAAAGCCGCGTTCCAGCGGTTCAGCAACAACAGTGGCCTGACGCGCAGGCTCATCCCCTGGTTTGACTTCCAGTTGCTGTGGTTTGATCAGTTCAGCCCAGTTTTTGTGGATCATGAGAATCTCCTCAATTCTTGTTTCCTGACCCATGTCCCAAGTCAGTGAAACGCCCGAGGTAAAAATAACGAACCCGGATCGCTGAGCATCGCGCCCCGGGCGGTAATGTATCGGTTAGACGCGACGCCGTTTCGGCGGGCGGCAACCATTGTGGGCCATTGGTGTCACGTCACGGATTGACGTGATGTTCAACCCGGCAGCCGCCAAAGCGCGCAGAGCGGATTCGCGTCCACCCCCCGGGCCCTGAACTTCGACTTCCAGAGTTTTTACACCATGTTCCTGAGCCTTTTTGGCCACGTCTTCTGCAGCCATCTGGGCGGCATAAGGTGTCGATTTACGCGACCCTTTGAAGCCCATGGTACCAGCGGATGACCAGGCAATTGCATTGCCCTGCACATCCGAGATCAGGATCTTTGTATTGTTGAACGAACTGTTCACATGCGCCACACCTGCGGCGATGTTTTTGCGCACTTTGCGCTTCATACGTTTTGCTTCGCGTGCCATCTAAACGACCCCCTACTTCTTCTTGCCGGCAATTGCCCGAGCAGGGCCTTTGCGGGTACGTGCGTTGGTGTGGGTGCGCTGACCGCGAACCGGCAGGTTCCGACGGTGGCGCAGGCCCCGGTAGCAACCAAGGTCCATCAGGCGCTTGATGTTCATCTGTGTGTCGCGTCGCAGATCACCTTCAACCATATGGTTGGCGTCGATATGCTCGCGGATTTTCAGAACTTCGGCATCTGACAGTTCATTTACCCGGCGGGTGCTTTCGATGCCAACAGCTTCGCAGATGGAAGCGGCGGTCGTGTTGCCGATTCCGGTGATGTAAGTAAGGGCGATTGGAACCCGCTTTCCAGTGGGTATATTTACGCCGGCGATACGTGCCACGTGTGTACTTCCTTTTCGTTGCGGTTCCGTAATTCCGGAACCTTTTTTCACAACTCGAAGCCCGCGGGTTTGCGAACCTGCGGGCCTTAGCTGAATTTTCCTGAGGGTCTCTGGGGAGCTACCCCGATTATTGACCCGATTCCCATATGGGATGGGCTGATTTACGGAGTATTGAGGGGGGCGTCAAGGGGGGGCTGGGGTTATTAGAAAGCGGCGCTGACGCGCCATTTCTTTTGTCTCGCCCTTATGGGCTCGGGATGCCTGCGGCGCGAGTATTTTGAAACAGAAGAATTGAGGAAGCAATCAGCCGAGGACGGCAGCGATAGAGGCCGCGACTTGATCAATTTCCGCTAACCCGTCTACGGTTCTGAGATCGCCTTTGGCGTAATAGTAGCCCAGCAGGGGGGAGGTTTTCTTGTAGTATTCCATCAGGCGCTGTTTCAGGCTTTCTTCGTTGTCATCGGCGCGGCGTTTGAAGTCGCTGGCACCACACACCGTGCATTTATTGTCTGCCGGGATTGGTTTGGCGAAGTCGTTATAGCCTTCGCCGCAATTGCCGCAGGTTGAGCGGGCGGTGATCCGGGCTACAAGGGCGTCGTCATCGACTTGCATTTCGACGACGGCATCCAGGGATTGGTTGTGTTTTTGCAGCAAATCACCAAGGGCGTCGGCCTGGGCCAGTGTGCGGGGGAAGCCGTCAAAAATAAAGCCGCCTTTGCGCTCACCATTCAGGCGTTCTTCGATCAACCCGATGACGATTTCGTCTGTGACCAGATCGCCGCGATCCATGACTTCGGCGACGATCTTACCTATCTCGGTGCCGGATTTGCGCGCGTCGCGCAGCATGTCGCCGGTGGATAGCTGGATCATGTCGCGCGCTTCCACCAAGCGGCGGGCCTGCGTTCCCTTCCCAGCCCCCGGTGGTCCGAGGAGGATTATGTTCATCTGCGTGCCGGTGCCTTTTTACCGCGACGTTTGCCGCGCAGCTGCGATTTTTCGATCAGACCTTCGTACTGGTGGGCCAGCAAGTGGGACTGAACCTGATTTATTGTATCCATGGTGACGGAAACAACAATCAAAATCGAGGTGCCGCCAAAATAGAACGGAATCGCAAGTTGGGTGCGCAGAATCTCGGGCAGCAGGACGACGGCGGCTAAGTAGGCCGAGCCGAGGACCAGAATGCGGGTGACAACGTAATTGAGATATTCCTCGGTCTTTTTGCCGGGGCGGATGCCGGGGACGAAGCCGTTCTGGTTTTTCAGGTTGTCGGCAACCTCATCGGTCTTGAACGACACGTTGAAGGTGTAGAAGAACGTGAAGAAGATCACCATTGAGGCGAAGAACAGCAGGTTCAATGGCTGGCCGGGGCCGAAATACGCGAGGATTGTTGACATCACCGGGCCCGCGCTCTGGCCCGAAAATGTAGCCAGCGTGGTGGGTAGCAGCAGCAGCGATGACGCGAAGATCGCGGGGATAACACCGGCGGGGTTAACCTTGATTGGCAGGTGGGAAGAACCACCATCGTAGACTTTCATGCCGACCTGGCGGCGGGGGTACTGGATGTGGATTTTGCGCAGGGCGCGTTCCATGAAGACCACGAAGCCAATCACCACGACAACCATCACCATAACGCCGATGATGACTGCCGGGGACAACGCGCCGGAGCGACCCGATACGAAGAACTGTGCAAGGGCGGCGGGCAATTCGGCGACGATGCCGACGAAGATGATCAGCGAGATGCCGTTGCCGATGCCCCGCGCGGTGATCTGTTCACCGAGCCACATCAGGAACATGGTGCCGCCGACCAGTGTGATCACGGTGGAGGCGCGGAAAAACAGGCCGGGGTCGGAAGCTAAACTGCCTGCTTCCAGACTGGCGGCAAGCGCGTAGGCCTGGAATGTTGCCAGCACAACTGTGCCGTAACGGGTGTACTGGTTGATTTTCTTGCGGCCCTGCTCGCCTTCTTTTTTCAGTTGCTTTAGTGGTTCCCACATCGAGCTGAGCAGCTGAACGATAATCGAGGCGGAAATGTAGGGCATAATGCCAAGGGCAAAGATACCCATCCGCGAGATTGCACCGCCGGTGAACATGTTCAGCATGCCGCCGATGCCGGTCGAGGCCTGTTCCATGAACCCACGAAGTGCGGTCGCATCAATACCGGGAACCGGGATGTAGGTGCCGAGGCGGTAGACGATCAGCAAACCGAGGGTGAAGACTATCCGCTGGCGTAGCTCGGTTGCCTTACCAAAGGCCCCCCAACTCATGTTTGCGGCCATTTGTTCTGCTGCTGATGCCATTTTCGGCCCCTTAATTCATCAAAAACGCCGTCGAACCGTTTTCCGGATCAACGGCGCTTGGAAAACTTAATTGGATGTAAGCAGCAAAACGCTGCTTCACAAGGTTTTATTCGGCTTTGGACGCAGATGTGACTGCGAGTGATCCGCCAGCTTTTTCCACAGCTGCGATGGCAGACTTGGATGCACCGGTTACCGAGAGCTTAACCTTAGCGGTAATTTCACCCTTGGCCAGCACCCTGACACCGTCCAGTTTGCGCCGGATAACGCCCGATTCAATCAGCACGTCTTCGGTGATTTCTTTTTTCGCGTCCAGCGTCTTGGCATCGATGAATTTCTGCAACAGGCCCAGATTGATCACCGCAAAGCTTTTCTTGTTACGGCTGTTAAAGCCACGCTTTGGCAGACGTTGGTACAAAGGCATCTGACCGCCCTCATATCCTTTGATCGCCACACCGGAACGGGATTTCTGACCCTTGATACCACGGCCACCGGTTTTACCAGTGCCAGAGCCGACACCACGGCCAATGCGTTTACGGGACTTGGTTGCGCCGGGATTATCCCGGAGTTCATTCAGTTTCATGTCGCTTCTCCTATGCCGGATATGACCCCCAGCGACGGGAGCGGCCAACCACGGCTTGATGGGTTGATTCTGTGGCGTATGGTGGCACCACTGGGGGCGTATAGACGGTTGGGTGTTGTGGTGCAAGTGGGGGGGCGTTAGGAGGCTGCAAACCTGACTGCTCTAGGCTAGGTTTCCGAATTGCAATTCTTTTTCATCGACTTTGTTCATGGAAAATCGCTCGGAACCGTGAATTCGCCCTATCTTAAAACAATGGCCTGCACCATTTGGGCCTAACGCCCAAAATAGCGTTGGCCAAGATCTTCTGATTCCCATGACCTTCCGGTAAGCGTTTTTTTCGACTGAATTTTTTGGTTCATCTTTAGGGAGGTCTACATTGCAATAGGTCTGCATGTGTTCAATTAGTTTGTTGATTTCTGCCGAGCTCTTTTTTACCTCGCATGCGACAATTTCTTGATCGGTGCCAAGCGGATAGCAAACGAGATCAAACGGCCATGGGTATTTTGATTGCATTCCAATGCAATCTTCGGGCCATTCATACTCTTCTCTTAGTCGTGCGCATGCCCCGATAGTGATGATTGGCTCAGCCCACAAAGTGAGTTTTCGCGGCCTGTCATTGCGATTTCCTTGCCAAAATATCTGTTCCTTTGCCGCACTTTTGGGAGCACTGAAAAACCCACCTTTTTCTTCGACCAGTCCAGCTCCGATTGCGTTCAAAAACCAGTGAGCATCGAAGCGACCAATCCGATCCAAGGTTTTTTCGTCAAATCCTTCTGGCTGATATTCGGGCGCTCTCGCACTACAGAAGGAAGGGAGCCATTCGTGTCTCACCCGGTCAAAAAACTCTCCAAGTTCACTATCCATATGAAACGACTAACAATTGAGGGTTCTCAAGTCAAAAGCATCAACTTTCGGAGAATGCGGTGCGTACAAGTGTTCGCCGAGATGAAGGTTGGTAGGGCAGAATTTATGCCGCCGGATGGTGAATTTGGGTTGAGAAGCGGCGGGCTGAAGCCCGCCCTACGTTTGCGGGCATTGTTTAGGGGATACCCGGCGCCGGCTAACCCTCAATCCAGAGCATCAATCATTTTCGCCAGATGTGCGATCCGGTCGTTCAGATCAGCGTTCAGTTCCTTCAGTTCGGCTTGCAGGCTTTGCTTGGTGGCCGACTTTTGCTTGTCTTTGGCCAAAAGGGCGTCCAACTCAGAGATTGCACGCCCCAGTATCGGCGAAATGTCATAGCGGATTGCCTGCGTGCCGCGCAGTTCGGAGCCGGGCATCGGCTTGCTAAGGCGCCTGAACTCATATCGCCGCCGCTTGGGCAGGATAGAATTTTTCGG
>VAPK010103641.1_pt1 | contig 20407 bp, 21 predicted proteins | sample 3395031 | NCBI WGS metagenome assembly VAPK01 (sample SAMN08290443, study PRJNA428436) | hydrothermal vent metagenome | isolation source: Deep-sea hydrothermal vent chimney 1 | place: Pacific Ocean: Juan De Fuca Ridge
CTTCGATGGTTCAAAGAAACTTTATTCCTTTACTCGTCCCTAACAGATTTGAAAAAATCTATTCACAATCTATTGTTAACTTCACTGCTGAGTAGTAACAATATAATGAATGAAATAGTAAAATCAAAAACAAACGTAATGGAAGTAACAAAAGCAATTGGAAAAGAATTTTGGCATTATTCTTTTTATGTTGCTGAAAGAAGCAAAAAAATTAAGATATTAGTGGACGCGTTGAGATTGGCTTCCTCTGATGATGAAATAAAGTCATGGGAATTACTTATTCCGGACAATTGTGAGGAATATGGGTTTTCTGAAGGAAAATATAATCTTAGTGTTTTGTTACACTTTTTAGCTGACATGTTAGAGCAATGATTAAACCTTACTTTAGTTCCAAAGACAAAAATTTCTATCTTTTAAAAGGAGACAATACTATTCTTCTGCCCCAATTCGAACATAAGTTTGACATGGTATTTGCCGATCCTCCTTATTTTTTGTCCAATGGTGGTCTGACCATTAAAAGTGGCAAAATAGTGAGTGTCAATAAGGGCGAGTGGGACAAATCAAAAGGCTTTGAGTTTGTACATACATTTAATAAAAAATGGCTTACTCTCATTCGCGATAAAATGAAAGAGGATGCAACAATATGGATTAGCGGTACAATGCACAATATTTTTAACATCGGACAGGTCTTAACAGAATTAGATTTCAAGATTCTGAATGTGATCACCTGGGAAAAGACAAATCCACCTCCTAACTTCTCATGCCGTTATTTTACTCATTCTACAGAGCAGGTTATCTGGGCAAGGAAAAACCCTAAAGTGCCTCATTACTTTAATTATGAATTAATGAAAGAATTAAACGGGGGAAAACAAATGAAAGATGTCTGGCGTCTCCCGGCCATTGCCAGATGGGAAAAGTCTTGCGGGAAACATCCGACCCAAAAACCTTTGTCTCTCTTGTCAAGACTAATCCTCGCTTCTACCAAACGGGATGCCTGGATATTGGATCCTTTCACAGGAAGCAGCACAACTGGTATTGCAGCTAATTTGCTTAGCCGTAGGTTTTTAGGTATTGATTTGGAAGCGGAATATCTGGAAATGAGTAAAAGTCGTAAGCTGGAGATTGAAAATCCGGAAATAACCCGCCTGTATAAATCGAAGATTCGCGGGTTTCAAAGTCCCCGGCAACTTGGCCTCTTTATAGCAAATGAGCAGCAACCGGAATACAAAAACGATCTCTTATTTTAAATGTTAAATCTTTTGCAACAATGTTACTCTCCACCATAAAAAACTACGATATTATCCTTGCTTCCGGCTCGCCGCGGCGGCAACAGCTGCTGGCTGAGATGGATATTCCTTTTCGGGTGGAAACCAGGCCGGTGAAAGAAACTTTTCCACAGGAACTTTCTCCTGAAAAAGCGGCGGCTTATCTGTGCCGTCTGAAAAGTATGGCCTTTGCGGATAAAGATTTGAAAAAGAACACGTTGCTCATAACGGCAGATACCATAGTTGCACTGGATAAGCAGATATTGGGAAAACCTGCAGATGAAAAAGAAGCTGCTGCAATGCTCCGGCAACTTTCCGGCCGAAAACATGAAGTGATCACAGGCGTTTGCCTGCGACTTCAGGATAAAATGAAGATTTTTACGGCTTCTACACGGGTTTGGTTTAAGGAGCTGTCGGAAGAGGAAATTGACTATTATATCAGAGAATACCATCCGTTTGACAAAGCCGGCGCTTACGGCATTCAGGAGTGGATTGGCCACACTGCCATACACAAAATTGAAGGCTCTTATTTCAATGTAATGGGGTTGCCGACACATCGGCTATACGAAGAGCTGACCGGTTTTCTGGGGTAATCTGCCTGCCGGCATAACAAAGAACCCTGCAATTTGCTGTTACCAAGCAAAACTCATTGTATATTTGTCATCTGAAACGGAAATGTTTCCGTAGTTTTACGAAAGAGAAGCCCATGCAGGATAAACCGCTTATACTCATTACCAACGACGACAGTATTCACGCAAAAGGACTGCGTAAACTGGTTCAACTTATGCGCAAATACGGCGATGTGGTGGTGATTTCTTCCGAACAGGTGATGTCGGGGATGAGCCATGCCGTTACCATAAAAGCGCCGCTCATGCCGCGACTACTTCACGAAGAAGAAGGCTTTCGTGAGTTTCTGACCAACGGAACACCGGTGGATAACGTGAAGCTGGGGAAAAATGCACTGCTGGAACGTAAACCTGATTTGCTGGTTTCCGGCATAAACCATGGCTCCAACGCAGCTATCAATATTGTCTATTCCGGCACTATGGCTGCTGCAATAGAAGGGGCTATCGATGGCATTCCGTCCATAGGCTTTTCGCTGGACGATTATGACCACGAAGCCGATTTCAGCCATGTGGATCCGTTTGTGGAGACCATTACCGAAAAAGTGTTGCATGACGGTTTGCCCGAAGGCATTTGTCTCAATGTGAACATACCCAAAAAATCGGAAGAGCCGGTGAAGGGTATTAAAGTGGTGAGGCAGGCAAAAGCCCGGTGGGTGGAAGATTTTGATCGGCGTATTGACCCATTCGGTCGTGCTTATTACTGGATTGGCGGAACTTTTGTCAACGGCGATCCACGTCAGGATACCGACGAAAAAGCACTGGCCGACAACTATGTGTCCGTGGTGCCCGTACATTTTGACTTTACGGCTACACAGCTACTGAATAAACTTGAATTTTAAAAGATGGATTTTTTAAAAAAGGATAATTATTTCCTCGGACTAATTATGGGGCTGCTTTTGCCTCTTCCTGTTTACGGCCTGTTTTTCGGGTTGGATATCCTTATGAAAAGTACCGGAATATGGCATGGGTTGCAACAACCTGAAAATATATACCTGCTCAGTGTAGTGGGCAATTTCCTGCTTCTTCGGCTGACCTTATTAAAATGGAAAAATCCAAAAACCGGCAAAGGTGTGCTGCTGATAACCATAGCGCTCATCCTGGCCTTTTTCTTTCTCTTTTTCAAGCAACCGCATTAGTTATGAAGTATTACCTCATTGCCGGCGAAGCTTCAGGCGATTTGCACGGAGCCAATCTTATGAAGGCCATTTTGAAAAATGATCAGCAGGCTGAATTTCGGTTTTGGGGTGGCGACAAAATGCAGGCCGTGGGTGGCACGTTGGTAAAACACTATCGTGACCTGGCCTTTATGGGATTTGTAGAAGTGCTAATGAACCTTCGCACTATCCGCAAAAACTTTGCTTTCTGTAAAAAAGAACTGCTGAACTTCTCTCCTGATGTGGTGGTGCTGATTGATTATCCCGGATTTAACCTTCGCATGGCTAAATTTGTACATAAAAAGGGGATGAAGGTGGCCTTTTATATTTCTCCCACCGTTTGGGCATGGAAACAGTCGCGCGTCTATAAAGTAAAGAAGTATGTGGACAGGATGATGGTGATACTGCCCTTTGAGAAGGCGTTCTATGCCCGGTTTGATTATCAGGCCGATTTTGTAGGGCATCCGCTTTTGGATGAGCTGGCTGAGGAAAAGCCTGTTGCCAGAGAAGATTTTTTAAAGCTTAATGGCCTGCCGGATAAGCCTATAGTTGCCGTTTTGCCGGGAAGCCGGACACAGGAGATAAAAAAAATCCTGCCCAAAATGTTGGTCGTTGCTCCACAGTTTTCCAAATATCAATTTGTGATTGCCGGCGTTCGTTCGGTACCCGAAGCGGTTTATCTACAGCAAAAGACGACTGTTGTTTTTGATCAGACACACGCCCTTTTGCGCCATGCCGATGCTGCTTTGGTAGCTTCCGGGACGGCAACGCTGGAAACCGCTATACTCGGAGTTCCACAGGTGGTTTGCTACGAAGCATCGCCGGTCAGCTACTTTATTGCCAGACTCCTGGTACATATAAAATTTATTTCGCTGGTAAATTTGATTTTGGACAAAGAAGTGGTAAAAGAGCTTATTCAGCACGACTTCTCTGAAAAGAATTTGCTGGCTGAGCTGCGTATTTTATTGCAAAATTCGGCAAAGAGGGAGCGGCTATTGTCTGAATATGCTTTGCTCAGTACAAAACTGGGAGCCAGCGGTGCTTCTGAAAATGCTGCTGCCGTTATTGCTGATATTTTGAGAAAATAGTCTACAAACCATGCCTGTTTTTCTGCCGGCTTTTTTCTATTTTTACTCTTTGATATAAAAAAGACTACATGAAAATTCATTTTATAGCCATCGGGGGAAGCGCCATGCACAACCTCGCCATTGCCCTGAAAATTAACGGACATGAAATTACGGGCTCGGATGATGAAATTTTTGAGCCATCGCGGGGAAGGTTGGAAAAGTATGGTCTGCTTCCGAAAACCGATGGCTGGCATCCTGAATTGATTTCCAATGAGATAGAGGCTGTTATTCTTGGAATGCATGCCCGGCCTGATAATCCGGAGCTGCTCCGGGCGCAGGAGATAGGCGTAAAAATCTATTCCTATCCCGAGTTTCTTTATGCACATGCCAAAAATAAAAAGCGTGTGGTCATTGGCGGAAGCCACGGAAAGACCACCATCACTGCTATGATTATGCATGTGATGAAATACTGGAAAAAGGATTTTGACTACCTCGTGGGTTCAAAACTGCGCGATTTTGAGGTGATGGTACGACTGAGTAAAGAGGCTCCTGTTATGATTTTTGAAGGAGACGAATACCTCAGCTCTCCCATCGACCGCCGACCCAAATTTCATTGGTACCATCCGCATATTGCTTTGCTGAGCGGTATTGCCTGGGATCACATCAACGTCTTCCCAACCTATGAAAATTATCTTGAACAGTTTTCGACTTTTATTGGTTTAATCGAAAGAGACGGAACGCTGATTTACAATACCGAAGATGAAGAATTATCCGCGCTTGTGTCACAAAGCAAAAATGCTATACAAAAGAGACCTTATCAGACCCCGGAATTTGAAATCAAAGAGGGAATTTCCTATGTTTTGGATGGAAAAACGAAAGTGCCATTGAAAGTTTTTGGCCGTCATAATCTTCTGAATATGAATGGGGCGTGGTTGGTTTGCCAGGAGTTGGGATTAACCAACAAACAGTTTTTTGAGGCTATTTCTGGTTTCAATGGTGCCGCCAAAAGGCTGGAGCTTGTTTTGCAAAAGGGGAGAGGTCGGCTTTACAGTGACTTTGCCCATGCGCCTTCCAAATTGAAAGCCACATTGGATGCGGTAAAATCACAATTTTCCGGTCAACGGGTTGTAGCCTGTTTTGAGCTGCACACATTCAGCAGCCTGAACAGCCGGTTTCTTGACCAATATGCAGGAACCATGGCCGCCGCCGACCGGGCATTGATCTATTTTAACCCACATGCATTAAAAATGAAACGTTTGCCCATGCTGGACAAGGATAAGGTCAAAAAAGCCTTTGGCAGGGATGATTTGCTGGTATTCGATGATGCCGGTGAAATGACTGCCTGGCTTCAAAGAAATACCACTTCCGATGATGTCTTTCTGATGATGAGTTCCGGGAATTTTGACGGAATTGAGATGAAAACGCTGGCCAGGCAGTTGTTAGAACGGTAAACACCTTTTTATCAGGACAATAAAAAAACCGACCTGTGTTGCAAGCCGGTTTTTCTTTATTCTAACCCGGATGAGCCGGAAAAGACAAATTCAAAACCACAAGACCCAAATAAATCCTAATCATCAAAATATCAAACAATTGGATTTCTGTTTGAAAATTGGTTTTTTCGAATTTGTTATTTATTTGATTTTTTGTAAATTGTTATTTGTGATTCTTTTCCAAAAAATACACGAATTTTAAGATACAGATACTAAATGTGGTTTAACTATTCATGGAGAGCAAAAACTCCTCATTATTCTTGGTAAACTTCATTCTTTCTTTCAGAAACTGCATCGCTTCCACAGGATTCATATCCGAAAGGTGATTTCTCAGAATCCAGACACGCTGCAACACATCTTTGTCGAGCAGCAGGTCTTCGCGACGAGTGCTGGAAGCCACAATGTCGATGGCCGGGAAAATCCGTTTGTTGGAAAGTTTGCGGTCGAGTTGCAACTCCATGTTCCCCGTGCCTTTAAACTCTTCAAAAATAACTTCATCCATTTTGGAACCGGTGTCAATCAGTGCGGTGGCCAGAATAGTCAGCGAGCCGCCATCTTCAATCTGACGGGCAGCGCCGAAGAAACGTTTTGGCTTTTGCAGGGCGTTGGCTTCCACACCACCGGAGAGCACTTTTCCGGAGGCCGGGGAAACGGTATTGTAAGCCCGTGCCAGCCGTGTAATAGAATCTAACAGAATGACTACATCATGACCGCTTTCAGTCATGCGTTTGGCTTTTTCGAGTACTAAGTTGGCGATTTTTACATGCTTTTCAGCCGGCTCGTCAAAAGTAGAAGCGATGACTTCCGCATTGACGCTGCGTGCCATATCGGTAACCTCTTCCGGACGCTCATCTATCAGAAGGATAATCAGATATACTTCAGGGTGGTTGGAAGCGATAGCATTGGCCACCTCTTTTAAAAGAACGGTTTTTCCGGTCTTGGGCTGTGAAACAATCAAACCACGCTGCCCTTTTCCAATGGGACAGAACATATCCATTATTCTTGTGGAGAAAGTCTCTTTGGCATGTCCGGTCAGCTTGAACTTTGTTTTTGGAAACAGTGGTGTCAAAAAGTCAAAGGGAATACGGTCGCGGATTTCTTCCGGTGTTTTCCCATTGATGGTAGTCACTTTGATGAGTGGAAAATATTTTTCTCCCTCTTTGGGCGGACGAATGGTTCCCAGAACGGTGTCACCTGTTTTCAGCCCGAAAAGTTTAATCTGCGACTGCGAAACATAAATATCATCCGGGGAGTTCAGGTAGTTGTAATCCGAAGAACGGAGAAATCCGTAGCCGTCGGGCATAATTTCCAAAACGCCTTCCGAGTTAATAATGCCGTCCATGTTAAAAGCGCTTTCCACCGGCTTTTTCGGCTCTCTTTCTCTGGGGTGATATTGTTGTCTCAGCTGTTGTTCTCTTGGCTGTTGTTCTCTTGGCTGTTGTTCTCTTGGCTGTTGTTCTCTCGGCTGTTGTTCTTTTGGCTGTTGTTCTTGTGGCTTTTGCTCTTGTGGAGTGGCTACAGGACTTTCACTTTTTACTGCTTCAGCTGTCGATACTTCACCAGTATTTACCGGTTCCTGTGGCTTGGAAATTCTGTGTCGGTGAATACGTGCTTCGTATTGTTCTAAATGAGATTTTGGCTTTTGAGAAGCTGCTGAGTCTCTCTCTTCAGAGGAATTTTCTGCCTTTTCAGGAGTTTTTTCGATTTGCTTATCGGTGGGTGCTGTAGCCTGGCTCTTTGGCCTTTCTACAGGCTTTGGCTGAGATTTTTGATTGGGGGAGGGAGTAGGTTCCTGACTTTTTGTATTTGTTTCTTCCTTTGTATTGGCTGACGGTTGTTGAACTTTTCGGGGACGTCCACGGCGTCTTTTTGGTTGCTGTGGCTGTTCTTCAGGCTTACTTTCCGCCACTTTTTTTTCAACTTCTGTTGTTATAACAGGTTCTTCTTCCTTCTTTTGCTGTGGTTTGTTTTCTTCCGGTTGCCTCTGTTTGTAAGGCCTCTTTTGCCGATATTGTTCTTTTACTTCCCCTTCTTTTACAGGGTGGCGCAAAGCCTGCTGATCCAGAATCTTATAAATCAGATCGCGTTTTATTAGCTTTTCGTATTTGGGAATTTCAAGTTCTTTGGCAACTTGTCGCAATTCGCCTACCAGCTTACTGTTCAGCGTTATGATGTCGTACATGTAATTAAAATTTAATTTTTTGAGAAGTATCCTGTTTAATTTGAGCTTAAAATGTCATGAAACTTTTTCTTTAGGAAAAATTAAAAGGACCCTTTTAATGGGGGCAAATATATAAAAATTTAATACACAGAGATATTGTTCATAAAATATTTTAACACTTTTTTTAAATACAAAGAAATTCTACCTGATAAAAATAATGCCAAAGGATTCTGAAAGACAAGGAGATGAAGCCATACCTGCCACTTAAATGTACATATTCAGGATGTTTTATTACGATCCTTATGGGGCAAGCTTTTTCTTTATCCATTTGCCATTCTCAGAATAATAGGTCATACGGTAATGCAACCGGTGTCGCCCTCCCTGCCAGAATTCAAACCTGCGGGGAATCAAACGGTAGCCTCCCCAGAAGGAAGGCCACTTGATTTTATTGGGATTTGCCAACAGCTCCTCCCGCCTTTTTTGGAGGTCTTCCAAACTGCCAATAATTTTACTTTGAGGAGAGACAATGGCACTGACCCGGCTATCCATCGGGCGGCTGTTGAAATAAGCCGTTGACTTTTCTGAAGTTGTCTTTTTAACAACTCCCTCTATCATAATCTGTTGTTCTTTTTCGCGCCAGAAAAAATGAAGTGAAGCATAAGGGTTTTTGGTAAGCTCTTTCCCCTTTCGGCTGATATAGTTAGTGTAAAAAACAAAACCATCCATTTCAGCATACTCTTTGAGTAAAACAATTCTTGACGATGGTCTGCCATCATCCCCGGAGGTGGATATGACCATAGCATTGGCTTCGGAAATACCTGCGTCAATGGCTTCTTCAATCTAAAGTTTAAACAGCAGGAAGGGATTGTCCGGCCAGTTTGTCTGCCGTTTGTAATTTCTTCCGAAGTCATGTCTCAAATCAGATAAATCCATTGGAAAATTATAATAATTGCATGTGAACGCGCTATTAAAATTACTATTTTTGACAAAAGTAAAATTATTTTCAAATACAAAATCTCCATGAGATTCCGGCTTGTTGCTAAAAAATATTGTCGTTGTCTGACGCTCTCAGGCTGGCTGGTTTTGTTGGTTATGCTGATACTTTTCTTCAGGGTTTGGATGGGAAGTGTCTCCGGGTGGCTGTCACTAAACCAGCCTGTAAAGGCCAAAACACTGGTGGTAGAGGGCTGGATAGAGGACTATGCCATAAAAAACGCAGTGAATTTTTATGAAGAGAACGGGTATCAGCACCTGATTGTTACAGGAATCCCCATTACGCAATGGCACGATTATGTGGCGTTTAAGAATACAGCCGAAGGTGCAGAGACTGTCATCAAAGGCGACGGGTTTAAAGATACTGTTTATCAGGCAGTTATTCCCCGTACGGTTACCATTAACCGGACTTATAATACAGCGGTGGCCACCCGGATTTTGTTTGATGAGCATCCCGGATGGGGAAAATCGTTTAATGTTTACTCTGTCGGCGTACATTCACGCCGCACCCATTTGATGTTTGAGCGGGCTTTTGGAGATACATATAGAATAGGTATTATTGCCGATACAGACCGGACTTTTGACCCGAAACACTGGTGGAAAACCAGCAAGGGATTTCGGAATGTGAGCAATGAGTTTGTGGCATTTAACTACGTGTGGATGTTTTTTCATCCGGATGAGGGAATTTTTGAGAAGCAGCTGAAAGCGGGCTATACGATGGACAGTATTCATCGGCTCCACCGGAAAAGCAAGCGTGATTTTAAATAGTCTGACAAAGAAGTTATGGATAAACTGAATATTTCGTTGCTGTACGTTGAAGATGATGTTACCTTAAGAAATATTTACCAAAAGATTCTCAACTATTCCATAGAAAAAGTTTACACAGCTTCCGATGGCCTCGAAGGATTTGAAAACTACAAAACCTACCATCCTGATATTGTACTGACGGATGTGAGGATGCCGGTTATGGATGGCCTTGATATGATTGCTAAAATCAGGGACTTAGATAAAGATACCCGAATTATCATTTTATCTGCATTTGGCGAACCGCGTTATTTTCTGAGCGCTATCGAGCTGGGCGTAAAAGCTTATCTTCTGAAACCTGTGGATCCGGCTCACCTGCTTAAAACCATCGAAGAGCAGGCTAATGATATTTTGCTGGATAAAAAAGTCAGGGAGGAAGAGGCGAAAAGGTGGGTTGCGGAGAACGAACAGCGGAAAAGTGAGACTATTTTGCGTGCATTAGCGCATGTAACCGCTATTTTTTTTCAGGAAGGATTTAACCGGATTTCTGTCATGGAAGCACTCAGTCTTATCGGAGATGCCACAGATTCATCACGCGTTTATATTTTTCAGAATTTTGAGGATGAGCAGGGAAAATTCTATACTTCCCAGGTTTATGAATGGGTTCAGGATGAAGTAACGCCTGAAATTGATAATTCTGTTTTGGCTCGACTTTATTTTGATGACCCCATCTTTGCCAGGTGGGTAAAAGTAATGCAGAGCCATGAATTTATTCATGGTCTGGTTAAAAATTTGCCGGTAGAGGCAGAGCGAAACATCCTGCTCGAACAGGATGTTATTTCCATCCTTTCCATGCCTATTTATGTACAGGGAAAATGGTGGGGGTTTATCGGTCTGGATGATTGTAAAAATGAGAGGATTTGGTCAGAGGCAGAGATGGGCGCTCTCGAAACACTGGCGCATAACCTCGGTGCTGCAATATACCGCAAACAGGTAGAAAATGAATTGCGCGAGCTAAACGCTCACCTTGAGCAACGGGTCGGACAGCGTACCGAAGAATTGGAAAAAGAGGTTGCTGAACGCAGGTTTGCAGAAACACGGTTGCGGGAAAGTGAAGAAAAATACCGGCTTATTTTTGAAAATGCCAACAATGGAATTATCCTGATTATTGACAGAAAAATAATCATGGTAAATCCCAAGACCCTGGAAATCCTTGAAAGTACTCCCGGCAAACTTATTGGTGGCTATCTCCTCAATTTTGTTCACAAGGAGGATAAAAATATGTTGGATAGATTTTTATCCTCAATACCGGAGAGAACGGGTTCAGAATTTATCGATGTCCGCTTGTCTTCTGCCACAGGGAAAGTTAAATGGGTGGAGCTCAAAACCAACAATATTTTATGGGATGAAGAGGATGCTTGTCTTGTGTTTCTATCAGATATCAGCGCCCGAAAAAAAGCCGAGGGCGAACTAAACAACCTGAACAAAGAGTTGGAAGAACGGGTTTCGTTGGAGGTGCTAAAAGTAAAACAACAGCAGCAATTATTGGTGCAGAAGTCAAAGCTGGAATATATCGGTGAGCTTTCAGCAGGCCTTTCACATGAGGTAAACCAGCCGCTGGGGGGTATCTCCATGGGGTTGGAGAATATCCTTATGCGCCTGTCCGAAGGTACCCTCGATGAAAAATATATCCGGGATAAATTCCTTATTCTTTTTAACGACATCGAACGTATCAACCAAATTATTCAGCATGTGCGTATTTTCTCTCGCGACCAACAGGAGTCGCTGAAAGAAGATGTGAATGTTGTCAGGGTAATCAACGATGCGCTCTCTCTCGTTAAAATGCAACTGAAAGATTATCAAATCGACCTCGATTTACAGTTTGCCGACAAAGAATTTATCGTAGTGGGAAACCCCTATCGCCTTGAACAGGTTTTTCTGAATCTGCTCTCCAATGCGCGCTATACTGTAGAAGAAAAAGGCAGGAACAGCGGTGACAGTGATTATGAAAAGAAGATTGCCATCAGGTGTAAACAAAATAACGAATTTTGTGAAGTCTTTGTGAAAGATAACGGCACAGGTATTTCCCGGGAAAATCTGAACAAAATTTTTGATCCGTTTTTTACTACAAAAGATGAAGATAAGGGAACCGGCCTGGGGCTCTCTATTTCTTACGGTATTGTGAAAGAATATGGAGGGAAGATAGAGGTACAAAGCAAAGAAAGAGAGTTTACGGAGTTTTTAATTCAATTACCTTTGAAAAAATAAATTATGAATAATAAATTAAGCATTCTGGTTGTTGATGATGAACAACGTTTTGTTGATGAAATTGAAGAGTTTTTGAAAAATAAGAAGTTCAAAGTCTTTTCTGCCAGCCATCCTTTCAAAGCATTGGAACTGGTAAAAGCTCATGCTCCGGATATTGCCATTCTCGATATACGTCTGCCTGGCATGAATGGCCTGGATTTACTGCACGAGATAAAAAAGATAAAACCTCTGACAGAGGTAATTATGATTTCAGGGCATGGCGACATGAATACGGTGATTGAAGCTATGCGTAAGGGGGCCGTCGATTATTTTGCCAAACCTTTCCGCCTCGCCGATGTTTATAAGGCTATTGTCCGTACGCAGCGGTTTATCCAAATAAACAGTGAGCTGAAAGCGGTGAAATCAAGTATGGATGTGCTATCCAAGAAGCTTCTCGATAACATTGGCGTCCGGCTTGTCGGCAATAGCGGAGCCACAAAAGAGATGATCAGAATGATGACCAAAGTGGCGCAAACGCCCAACACTTCGGTACTGGTTTTGGGCGAAAGTGGTACGGGAAAAGAACTTGTTGCTCACGGAATACATTATTTAAGTAGCCGAAGTGCCCATATGTTTTATTCTGTAAACTGTTCTGCCATCCCTGAAACCCTTTTTGAAAGTGAATTTTTCGGACACAAAAAAGGAGCATTTACCGGTGCGGATGCCGACAAAGAAGGCTGGTTTGAGATTGCTGATGGTGGCACTTTGTTTCTTGATGAAATCAGTGATATGCCCCTGATACAACAGGCAAAGCTACTGCGGGTGCTCGAAGAGAGAAAGGTAAGCAAAATAGGCTCGCACCAGAGCAAACATGTTGATGTCAGGGTTATTGCCGCATCTAATACGGATCTCGAAAAGCTGGCTAATGAGAATAAGTTTCGGCTTGACCTGTTTCACCGTCTGAATATTTTTGTGATTAATATCCCGGCGTTGCGAGCCCGGAAAGAAGATATTCCCGCTTTGTGTGATTATTATCTAAAGATGTACGCCCGGCAGTTTGGCAAGTGGCCACTAAAGATGAACAAAGAAACTATGGAGAAAATGATGGCTTATGATTTTCCGGGAAATGTCAGAGAGCTCAGGAACATCATGGAGAGAGCGGTCATTCTGTGCGAAGAGGACAAATTGTTACCCCATCATTTGCGGCTATCGAATAGCCAGTATATCGGAAAAGACGGGCCTCCCATATCCGGAGCTTCCGACTCCTCTTCTGATGTTTCTTCAGCCATTGGTCTTGATTTGGAGGAAAATGAAAGGCAGCTGATACAGCGGGCTTTGGATATGTCAGGTAATAACAAATCAAAAGCTGCATTATTACTTAATATTACATGGCAGGCATTGGATCGCCGAATGAAAAAATATAAAATGGAATAGTTACCCCGGGAAGTACATGTTCTACTGTCAGCCCCGATTTAAGCGGGAATTATGACGATAGTTTACTGCATGATATAAGCAGCCGACGGATTTTTAAATACTGAATAATTTAGATTAAAAATAAATAGCAGCTTCGATTAAAAATATAATAAATTGAAATAATTCGATACGAATAATATTTTACTTTCGCAGCAAAATTTTTATCTAAAAATATAGATAGATAATTATGAACGGAGAATCATTAATTTTATTTTTTATCATTGCCGTTATCCTTGTTGGAGGGGGCATTGTATTCGCTTCACTCGTTGCTCCAAAGTCTTTTAATTCCCAGAAATTTGAACCGTACGAATGTGGTATTCCTACTGAAGGACCTACCTGGATTCAGTTCCATGTCGGTTACTATCTGTTTGCCATTATTTTCCTCGTTTTTGAGGTTGAAACGGTCTTTCTTTTTCCCTGGGGGGTAGTAATGAAATCCATAGGCCTTAGGGCATTTGTGGAGATCATTATTTTCTTTTTTATTCTTGGCCTCGGCCTCTTGTATGCATGGAAGAAAGGAGCACTGAAATGGGTGTAAAAATCAAATCGATGAAAAACGAGGACTTCAAAGATAATGAAACTCTGGAGTCTCTGAAAGAACTGGGTAATAGCGTTTTTTTAACTACCATCGATAATGTATTAAACTGGGGACGGTCTAACTCAATCTGGCCACTGACCTTTGCTACAAGTTGTTGTGGCATCGAAATGATGGCTGCCGGAGCGCCGCGCTACGATTTTGCCCGCTTTGGCATTGAAGTTTATCGTGCCTCCCCGCGGCAGGCTGACGTAATTGTTGTTGCAGGAACCATTGTTCATAAAATGGTTCCTATATTAAAACGTCTTTACGACCAAATGGCCGAGCCGAAATATGTTATTGCCATGGGGGCATGTGCCGTATCCGGAGGGCCTTTTTACTATAATAACTATTCTGTTGTCCGTGGCGTTGATCATGTGTTGCCAGTAGATGTTTATGTTCCGGGGTGTCCTCCACGTCCGGAAGCACTGCTATATGGTATTATGCAACTCCAGCGAAAGATAAAAGCCAAATCAGTGGCAGGAAAGAAAAATATAGAGGATAAAAAATCCGGAGCTGATGAAAAATAAAGAAGAATTGAAAGCTTTTCTCACCGATTTAATTCCTTTTGCAACCATAGAAGAGGGAAAGCAATATCTGGAAGTTGTGGTGCCTTTGGATAAGTGGCACGAAACGGCACAGAAACTGAGAAAAAATGATAACACTCCTTTCGATTACCTTATAAGTCTGACGGCAGTTGACTATCTTACAAAGTTTACGGTGGTTTATCACCTGGAATCTTCTTTTACTCACGACTTTGTGGTCGTGAAAGCCGATGTGGAAAACCGGGAGAAGCCACAAATAGATACTGTTTCGGATATCTGGGTTACCGCAGAATTTCATGAAAGGGAAGTATTCGACCTGTTTGGAATCCGGTTCAACAATCATCCTGATTTGCGCAGGTTATTTCTGGAAGAAGGATACGGTTTCCCTTTAAGAAAAGACTTTAAAGATGAAATAAATATAATTGAACTCCTCAACTGATATGAGTGAAGAAGTAATCAAAAATATAATCGTTAGGGAAGACGAGGATTATATCGTTAATATGGGGCCTCAGCATCCCTCTACCCACGGTGTCTTAAGGTTGGAAGTTTGCCTGAACGGCGAAACTGTGAAATATATGATTCCTCATATTGGGTATATACACAGAGCCATCGAAAAGATGTGCGAAGCGGATACGTACAAGCAAATTATTCATCTCACCGACAGGATGGACTACCTCTCGGCTCACATGAATAATGAAGCGGTATGTCTCACTGTCGAAAATGCCCTTGGAATCGAAGTCCCGCAACGTGTTAAGTACATCCGGTTTGTTTTGGATGAACTTTCGCGTCTTGCATCACACCATCTGTGGTGGAGTGCTTTCGGTATGGATCTGGGCGCATTGACCACCTTCTTTTATGGTATGCGAGACAGGGAAAAGATTCTCGCCATTTTTGAAGAATCTTTCGGCTCCCGTTTGCTGCACAGCTTTAATACACCCGGAGGACTGATGCACGATGTCCATCCCAACTTTCAAAAACACACCATGGAGTTTATCCGGTACTTCCGGAAAAAACTTCCCGAATATAAGCAGTTACTTACTGACAATGTCATTTTTCATAACCGTACCAAAGGAATCGGACAAATGTCGCGTGAAGCTGCGGTTGCTTTTGGTATCACCGGCCCTGCGGGCAGAGGTTCGGGATTTTCGTGTGACGTACGTAAAACGGCCCCTTATGGTCTTTATAAAGAGATAGAATTTAAAGAAGTCCTGCACGATGAAGGCGACTCTTTTGCCCGCTATCTTGTGCGTATGGAAGAGATGGAAGAATCTTTAAACCTTATTGAACAGGTGATAGAAAATATTCCGGAAGGAGATTTTACGGCAAAGATGAAACCGGTTGTTAAACTGCCGGAAGGAGAATATTACCAGCGTGTGGAAACAGCCCGTGGCGAACTGGGTGTTTACATTGTAAGCGATGGGAAAAAGTTTCCTTACCGTGTTAAATTCCGTTCGCCCAATTTTAGTAACCTTTTTATTCTGGGTAATTTGGCTAAAGGCGGCTTAATTGCTGACCTTGTGGCTATCAGCGGTTCACTTGATTTGGTAATTCCTGATATTGACCGATAAATCTGAAAAATATGATATTAGATATTTATAGCTTTTCAACCTTAACGGCAAACATTGACAAAGTTCTACATGAAGCTATGGCGCCATGGCTTGCCGTTGCTACGGAATTTGTTTTAATAGGTTTGTTGTTTTTAACATTTTATGCGTTGCTTGGTCTGTTCCTGGTCTATCTTGAGCGTAAGGTTTGTGCTGTGATGCAAAACCGTATAGGACCCAACAGGGTAGGGAAGTGGGGCATTTTCCAAACTGTTGCCGACTTTATAAAACTAATTACCAAAGAGTTAATACCAATTAAAAATGCCGATAGTTTTCTCTTTAATCTGGCTCCTTTCATTGTGATTATCGTCTCTTTTATGGCTATGGCGGCTTTGCCTTTTGCTAAGGGATTGCAGGCTATTGATTTTAATATCGGAATCTTTTATATCCTCGCCGTTTCCTCTTTGGGGATTATAGGCGTTTTGATTGCCGGATGGTCCAGCAACAGCAAATATTCGCTTATTGGTGCCATGCGTAGTGGTGCTCAGATTGTTAGTTATGAACTTTCTGTGGGGTTGTCATTGCTGGCTGTGGTAGTTTTCGCAGGATCAATGCAATTATCAACTATCGTGGAAAGTCAGGCCAATGGCTGGTGGATATTTAAAGGCCACATTCCGGCTCTTATTGCGTTTGTCATATATTTGATTGCGAGTACGGCTGAAATCAACCGTGGTCCTTTTGACCTTGCTGAAGCCGAGTCGGAACTAACGGCTGGTTTCCATACGGAATATTCGGGTATAAAATTTGCTTTCTTCTTTTTGGCCGAATATATCAATATGTTTATCGTAGCTGCTATTGCGGCAACATTGTTTTTCGGAGGTTGGATGCCTTTACACATAGGCCATTGGGAAGCTTTTAACGGAATCATGGATTACATTCCTTCTATTGTCTGGTTTTTCGGGAAAACTTTTTTCATTATTTATTTAATCATGTGGTTCAAGTGGACTTTCCCGCGATTGCGTATAGACCAACTGTTAAATCTGGAATGGAAATACCTCTTGCCATTGAGTTTGCTGAACATTGTACTCATCTCTTTTGTGGTACTGATGGGTTGGTATTTTTAACTGAAAATAGGAAATCGAAATGAATAGTGTACTACAATATTTTACCGACATTTATAAAGGGGTTAGCTCCTTGTGGGCGGGCATGCGGGTAACCGGAAGGTATTTTGTGAGCCCGGGTGAAATTGTGACGGAACAGTATCCGGAGAATCGGGATACCCTGAAGATGGAGGAACGATTCAAAGGAGAAGTCGTCATGCCCCACGACGAGAATAACCAACACCGTTGTACCGGATGCGGTATTTGCGAACTGAACTGTCCCAACGGTGCCATTGAGATCATTACAAAAAAGGCTCCCAATGAAGATGGAAAAATGGTACGTGTGATTGATAAACACATTTATCGCTTGTCTATGTGCACCTTTTGTGAGTTGTGTATCAAAACATGCCCATTTGATGCTATTGAGTGGGGACAAGACTTTGAACATGCCGTATTTGACAGATCTAAATTGACCAAAGTTCTAAATAAACCCGGTTCATCACTTAAAAAGAAGGAGGCTAAATCATGACACTTAACGTTCTCATGTTTTATTTGTTAGCAGGCATTATTCTTACGTTCTCGGTACTAACGATAACTACCCGGAGAATGCTCAGAGCTGCTGTATATCTTTTGTTTGTGCTGGTAGCTACTGCGGGTTTCTACTTTTTGCTGAATTATCAGTTTCTGGCAGCAGTACAACTGACACTTTATGCCGGAGGCATCGTCGTGTTAATTATTTTTAGTATTCTGCTTACCAGCCACATCAGTGAGAAGTTCAAAATGCCTGCTCCCTGGAAGTTGTGGATGGGAATAGCCGCACTTCTTGTGGGTAGTACCCTGACTTTGTGGACGTTGCTTTCGCATAATTTTGTGGAAGGTACGGGAATAAAGTCAGTTCCTGTGGATATGCATCTCATTGGAAATCAACTTCTTGGTATGGGAAAAAATGGCTACGTTTTGGCCTTTGAGATTATCAGTATCTTGTTGCTTGCCGCCATGATTGCAGCTATTGTTGTCGTCAAAAAAGAAAAAAATCAAAAATCAGAAATACTATGATACAGGGAATATCTATTTATCATTTTCTTATTGTTAGTACCCTTATGTTTTTTATCGGTATTGCCGGCTTCATAATTCGCCAGAACCTGATTACCATTTTATTGTCGGTGGAGCTAATCCTCAACTCAGTGGTAATCAATTTTTTAGTTTTTAACCGGTATCTCTATCCCGACCAGTTACAGGGACACTTTTTTTCGCTTTTTATTGTAGGTGTCGCGGCGGCCGAGGCTTCGGTGGCAATAGCCCTTATTATTAACATTTATCGGCGAATCAGCAATATTGAAGCAGACAACGTGAATGAAATGAAATATTAAAACCATTTTTACCATGACTGATTTTTCATATACAATATTAATTCCATTAATTCCGTTGGTAGTTTTCCTTGTCACAGGGTTGCTTGGGATGAAGTGGAAGCCTATTGTTTCGGGGGTAATTGGAACCATAGGCTTAGGGATCTCTTTTTTCCTGTCGTTGTTTGCGGCCTACCAGTATTTCTTTGCGACAGCATCCGCAGGTGGTTACCATACCATTATTCCAATCAACATGCTCTGGCTTTCGTTTACCAGTACTTTGCAGATTCACATGGGTTTGTTGTTAGACCCTATCTCTATCATGATGCTCGTGGTTGTTACCACAATCTCTTTCATGGTGCATATCTACAGCCTGGGATATATGAAAGGAGAAAAGGGGTTTCAGCGATTCTATGCTTTTTTATCCCTGTTTACTTTTGCCATGCTTGGCGTGGTGCTGGCCACTAATATTTTTCAGATATATATCTTCTGGGAGCTGGTGGGCGTTTCTTCCTTTCTGCTTATTGGCTTTTATTACGATAAGCCTTCCGCCGTTGCAGCGGCAAAAAAAGCTTTTATTGTCACCCGTTTTGCCGATCTCGGTTTTTTAATCGGAATTCTATTATTATCCTATTACACAGGTACTTTCGACTTTGTAAAACTTAATCAACCCGGAACACATTTGTTTGCCGGACTTGCCAGCGTGAGCTTTCTTGGGATTTCAGGTATTACCTGGGCAATGAGCCTTATTTTCATGGGCGCTGCGGGTAAATCTGCCATGTTTCCTCTACATATCTGGCTCCCTGATGCTATGGAAGGACCTACTCCTGTGTCGGCTTTAATACATGCTGCCACCATGGTAGTAGCTGGTGTCTTTCTCGTCGCCAGACTGTTTCCTATTTACCATTTCCAGGCACCTGATGTGTTGGTTTTTATTGGTTATGTGGGAGGTTTTACCTCTCTCTTTGCAGCTATCATCGCCATCACCCAAAACGACATCAAACGGGTTCTGGCCTATTCTACTTTGTCGCAGATTGGCTATATGATGGTGGCTCTCGGTGTTTCGGGCTATGGTGGAAAAGCCGGGCTGGGTTTCACGGCTTCCATGTTTCATCTGTTTACACATGCCATGTTTAAAGGACTTCTCTTTTTGGGCGCCGGTGCTATCATCCATTCCGTACACTCAAATCTGATGAAAGACATGGGCGGTTTACGAAAGTATATGCCCATCACTCATATTACTTTTCTTGCAGCGAGCCTTGCCATTTCGGGTATTCCTCCTTTTGCAGGCTTTTTCAGTAAAGATGAGATTTTGGTGGCGGCATTTGAATCCAACAAGCTGCTGTTTTATGTGGAATATATTACCGCGGGGATTACCTCTTTTTATATCTTCCGCCTTTACTTTAATATTTTCTGGGGAAAAGATACGAAATATGAGCATAAGCCTCACGAAGCTCCATGGAATATGGCTATACCGCTTATCTTTCTTGCACTTGGTGCCACTTTCGGGGGATTCATTCCATTTCACGATTTGGTAACTTCCAATATGAAACCTTTTGCTGAGGGGATGAACATTATGGTGTCTCTGCCTTCGGTAGCTATTGGCCTGCTGGGAATAGCAATAGCCTGGGTATTGTACAAAAAGGAGAATGAGATGCCTGCGAGAATTGCCAGGAGGATGGGCGTGCTTTATACAACCACATTCAACAAGTTCTATATTGATGAGGTCTATCTATTTGTTACCAAAAAGATAATATTCAACCGTATAGCAAAGCCCATTGCCTGGTTCGACCGTAACGTAGTGGATGCATTTATGGTTGGTATCGGGACGGTAACTATGAAAATCTCTTATAAAATAAAAGGTCTGCAATCCGGTGAGCTTCAGCAATATGCTTTTGTTTTCGTTGCCGGCTCAGTACTATTGGCTCTCCTCTTACTGTACTCTTTGGGGTATCATTAAAAGGGAATAATTTAATGAAGTTGAACAAAGTTTAAATTTAAAATATATAACAGGTGAATTTTCTGAGTCTATTTGTGTTGGTTCCTGTTTTAACTATCACGGGAATCTTATTTACCAA
>VAPK010159989.1_pt1 | contig 20403 bp, 22 predicted proteins | sample 3395031 | NCBI WGS metagenome assembly VAPK01 (sample SAMN08290443, study PRJNA428436) | hydrothermal vent metagenome | isolation source: Deep-sea hydrothermal vent chimney 1 | place: Pacific Ocean: Juan De Fuca Ridge
GAAACAATTACCCTCATTTTTAACATCAACATCCACTAATATAGGCGCTAAAGGCGCTTACCTGTTATAGAAGTATTAGGTAAGTATTATGTTAATTGAAAAAACGGGTAATTGTATTTTTGGGATCAATGAGAACGGCAACAAATTTAGACCTTCAGATTGGATAGAACGCATTGCCTCCACCTATGGTAGTTTTGACGCTAACCACCGTCTTCGTTATAACCCCAGTGTGAAACCGATTAAGCTTGATGGGCAGAGTTGCTTGTTTATTGGCGATAATTTTGCCGTAGCCAACCCGTATGCATACAGCTATATCATGGGCTTTGTGACCAGCAATAGTCTTGTCGTTAAAAATGCGGTTCAATAAATGGGATCAGTGCACATTGTAGGACCGCATTGCATTTTCCCAATAACTCCAAAGGAGTTCATTAGGGATGACCCAACAGCACTTTATTTGTTTTGGCCTTACATCAGAACTGCCTGAGGCAGATTATCAGGTCCTATTTCGCTTTGCTTAGGAATAATAGAGGGCAGACTATGATAGCCCCGCTTTTTTGTGCAAGTGCATTGCCGCTTACCTTTATGCGAATGAAAAGTGATGAAAAAAATATGTTCATTTAGAAAATAAAGATGCTTTGAAACAGGATAAATACTATTTCTGGCTCAGTATGTGATTTTCTTTTTCATCAGTTTGCTTTGACAATAAACACTATGTTGATAGTTTTTTTTAGTGAGCACAATACTTGTTATAACAACATTGTTTGCTAAGTTTTTCCATTTGATTTTGTTTTTATATTTAGTCCCTTCATGTTTAAAATAACGTTGGATATTTGCATTTTTATTTTTGCCAGACGTTTTTAGAAAAATTTTCTTTGCATAATTGATTATTTTTTTACATTGCTTACGATTGGCTTTTTTTACGGGTTTACTTACCTTTATGTCAATCGTGCCACGGCTGGCATTGTAGTTGGCTCCTATTGTTGCACCACGTAGTCCAGGGAAGGTTTTATTATTTAAAACTGAATTTAGTTTTAATAGGCCAATATCCATCATGGTGACAGGTTCTTTTGCAATGATGCTCGCGGTGGTTCTTTTTCCTGCGCTCGATAGACCTGGTGATAATATTAAAGCAATAATAAAGTAGGGGGTTATTTTCATTTTTATGCCTTGTTTATTTAACCGTGTTTTATATGTATAAGATACTTAGCGGCATTTTAAAATAAAAAATAAGACCAGTTATTTATAATATTAGAGAATATTGTGCGATCTAAGTAGAAATAAAGAAGTGCTAAATTAAACGCAAAGCGGTTCTACAGTGCTCTTCCTTCCATTAATTCTTAATAGGAGCTGAAAAAATGTTGTTTAGACAATATATATTTATGTTTTGAGAACTGTGCATACACCTTATATGAATGGCGATTTCTATTTAGCAGTCGGAGAGAAAATAAATATTATAATTAATATCAAATATATGCAGGGAGCTATTTTGATGAAAAGCATAACTTTAATTTTTGTATTAAGTCTAAATTTATTTATCACATCTTGTGGTGGCGGTGAAGCATCCAACATGAATCAAATTGTTCCGGAAAATTCGAATATTCCAAATACCAGGTTTAATTGCGTATCATTTAAAACAGCTAATCTCGGCATTAACCTGAGTGCCCCAAACTACTATACCGCCCAGATTACTTTTGCTGATTTAATGAAACACTCCGCAGGATGGAGAAGGCCTTTTAACAGTCCTTACACATCGACTCCGGTGCAATTAGATGCGGATGGCTATCCCACTGAAATCGATCTTGATACTCAATTTATAAACATTATTCATGACGATAATTGGGGCCGTGATGTTATTAACGATAATACTTACGTGTTGTTATATGATGGGGAAGGAACATTTTCTTTAAATATAAACCACACAATTCTGCAACAAAACCCGGGTAGAATTGTTTATCAAATTAATGGGCAAGGTAGAACCATTTTAACCTTAAACTCGACCAATCCTGCCAATTATGCAAGAAACATGAGATTTGTTGCGCTTTCAGATGAGTTAACTTATACGACACAAGCATTCCGTAAAGGATTTTTAGAAAATTGGAGTAATTTTTCTACTGCTCGTTACATGGATTGGCTGGCGACGAATAATTCAACCGTTGTAGAGTGGAGTGATCGAACGACTTCTTCTGATTTAACACAAAGCTTTGGTGCCGGAGTAGCGTACGAATATATTATTCAGCTATCGAATTACACAAAAACCAATCCCTGGATAAATATTCCACACATGGCGAGTGATGATTATGTAACTCAACTCGCTACTTTGTTTAAAAATACATTAGATCCCGACCTAACTGTTTACATTGAATATACAAATGAAGCGTGGAATTTTATTTTTACTCAAGCAGCACACATGCGAGACATGGCTACAGCGCTCGGTCTTTCTCAATACTATGACTATTACTCACAAAGATCTTCTGAAGTGATGGATATTTGGGCTAATATTTATTCGGGTATTGCTAAAACACGATATGCCAGAGTTTTAGGAACTCAATTTACCAATACCGGTGCGACAAACCGTATAGTTTCTTTTGCAAATGCATTTGAACATCATGATGTCCTGGCTATCGGCCCGTATTTTGGTGGAACCAGTGGTCGAGTTAATAATGTTGATGTGACCCTGACGATGACCTCCAGTGAACTGACTCAGTATTTACTTGATATTGAACTTCCAAAAAATAAAGCTCAAATGATTGTACAAAAAGGAATTGCAGATACTTATGGTTTGCGTCTTGTTACCTATGAAGCTGGTCAACACCTTGTTGCTGCAGGAAATCATGCAATACTGGGTAATTTGCAAAATTATCAGCCCTTAACAGATTTATTTATCGCCACGAATCGTGAACCATTAATGAAAGATACTTATTTGCAATACATAAAAAACTGGAAGGAAATTAGTGGAGGAGAGCTTATGAATCTATTTAGTGCAGTAGGTGTACCCAGTAAATACGGGAGTTGGGGCTTAATTGAATACGGTTCTCAAAGCATGAACCAGGCACCAAAGGCAATGGGTGTTTATGAATCTACTTGTGGTTCTCTATAAAACGTTCTCACACCCAAGATGCAGAATATATCCAGTTTAAATTGCTGCTGCGTAATGTGTTAGGTAATATACTATCTACAGTTGAACACAGTAGTAGTGTTCCAAGGATAAGAAACTTTTCCCTCTTTTTTAATGAGTTTATCTAAAATGCAAGATTTTATAGAGTTCAAGTTATTTATTGCGCAAGACGTTTTAACTGTTTTTTACATCGTTATTGCCGTAATACTTCCCGTTGTTTGCTGGTTTTGGCTTTCGTGGATCGTTCGCCGCTATGCGGCAGTTCTTCGCTTTTATAAGGAGACGCAACGCTCACTCATTATTTCTTTCATTGTATGGATAGTCCGAAGGATTAATTTTTTTCAAAATAAAATCGATCAAAAACTTACATGGAAATCTCTCAGTATAAGTCAAAAATTAAAATTTATTGCAGCATTTCTGTTTGTTGTAGTTTTCTCAGAACTTTTTTTACGCTTAACTTTTGAGTACTTAATCGCATATATGCAAATGCATGAGTGGATGAGCCTGGGAAAAATACCTAATAGTTAAAAGGGAGGGGACTGGGGGTTAACACAGTTGTCTTTGTTGAGATATTTGTTTTTTTAGAATTCATATTTGTGTTTTCTCCAGCTTTAATCCGGAATATGACGGGTTAGTTTCAAGTATGCAAGTAAGAATAAACGTGTATCATTATTCTTTCTTTTAATATAGGGCTTATCATGTGCTTGAAGATGATAAAAGCTACAGATAATATTAACTGAATATATTACTATATTTATAATTAAATAAAATTGTGGAATGTATAATGAAAAATATATTGATTGGAATATTTGTGTTTTCTTTTAGTTTGTCTGCCTTTGCTAATGAAAATGAATATAATGGTTTTAGAAAAATGAAGTGGCAAGAATCTATAACAAAATATAAAAATGTCATGCGATTAACTTCTGATGATAATAATCCAAAAAAATTCTACGTTATAAATGATGACGATATGTCCTTTAGTGATGATATAACATTATCTTCTGTCACATATATATTTTATAAAGGAAAGTTTTCTTCTGTGACACTTCAAACAGATAAATCCGTAACTAATATAAAACAAGTATTAATTGAATTTAAAAAGAAATATGGGGAGCCTTCATATGCAAATAAGTATATATATAAATATCGTTGGAAAAACAAGGCTACAACTGTAGATTTGAAGTGTTATCCATCTTCTCATAAATGTAGTATGAATTATAATTCAATCGCTATGAATAAGCTTAAAAAAGCAGAGAATGCAGGCCAAAGATAAATGCAAAGGTAAAAAGGTAAGGAGGAATCAAAAACAGATATAAAAAATATAACATCCCTTTCTTATCGATAAAATATATGCTTTCCTATTTTAGCTACCGGTTTCTTTTTTCTGGCCCAGCTTGGTTTAATGTGTTTAGCATGATAAAAAACAGCACCCTTTAACTTCTTTTTCTCTTTTTCTTTATAGGCCGCTTCTGCGATTTTCCATGCAAGAAACCAGGCTTTTGATTTTAATTTGGGTGGACGATCAAATTCTGTCCATGAAAATTGGCCAACATATCTTTTCCTTATTCTGTCCCAGCCTTTTTCATAGACAACCTCACAAATAGTATTTGGGTAATGTCTGGATGCGACTCTGTTTAATGTTACGCTGGCAACGGCACGTTGTCCTGCTTTACTTTCACTTCGTGCTTCATGAAAAATATTTAGTGCGAGGCATTTAATGTCCTTCTGAACACTTTTATATTTTACTAGCTGATAAGTTCCGAGTGGAATAGAAATCACAACAATAATGAAGGCGCTGAAAATCAGGTATCCGGTTTTATCTTTTAATTGCCAGTGAAAGTAGAAGTTATGCCAGGTTAAATTAATAAAGGCTAATATTCCAGAGCAACATTTTTGTATAATACCTTTCCACATTAAATTACTATAATTAATTTAACGTGAAATAAAGTTGAACATGTTCTCGCTTTAAAGAGTATGTAAAAAACGATTTAACCTGGGCAAATAATGATTTTCATAGTTCAGTGACATAACGACATATTGTGAACGACCTATAATTTCATTTCGTGGTATCAAACCGATAAAGCGAGAGTCTGCACTGTTATCACGGTTATCACCCAGGACTAAATAATATTTATCCGGTATTTTTACATTGTAAAAGTTTGAGTTGTTATTAGAACGTTGATTTACCTGAATATAATAACTTATGTCTCCGTGTTTTTCTTTAGCGATGAGTTTGTTAGCTAAGCGGTTTATTATCTTATAATCAAGAGCCTTACCATTAAGGCTAACAATATTATTATTCATGCTAACTGTATCACCAGGCAAACCAATAATACGTTTTACCAGTCGTTTACCGGCCTTTGCAGATTCAAAAATAATAATGTCACCACGCTTAGGATCTGAAAACTTTTTGACAGTTAAATTTGTAAAAGGGACTTTTAGATCATATGCGAGTTTATTTACCCAGATACGATCACCTTCTAAAATTGTTGGTTTCATTGAGCCTGTTGGTACAGTATTCCAGTCAGCGAGTGTTGTCCTGAAGAAAACCATGAGGATAAAAAATACGATTAAAAAACGGTTGTTTTTCCACAAATCTAACATTTTTACTTCCTCTTAATATGTTTCCTAAAATATTGAGACCGTTAATGTTTTAGCAAGTTTCATTATTTTTCTTCAACTCTCGTTATGCCATACATTGTTATAAACTTTTTTCTTTAGCGGACGCTAAGACTATATAAGCTTGATTTAGATAATATTTTGTAAGTAGGCACTAACTTATGATGTTGAAAAAGACAGTATTCGGCACAGCCACAGTATGCTTTTTTATGCTGTTATCACCGACGTGGGCAGGTTATCAGTTTTATGGTGCCAGTTTAGATAATGCTAAATGGCGAACAAGTGGTAATCGGCTTGAATGTCGCTTGAGTCAGACTATTCCAGGTTATGGCAAAGCCACATTTAACCACCATGCATTAAAATCGATGGAGTTCCGCGTGTCGTCTAACTATACGCCACGAGAAGCGAGTCAGGCACTGGTTTTTTTTAACTACCCGGAATGGAAACAGTATGCCAATAGTAAGGTTTTAGGACGTGTATCAATTAGTGCACAAAAAAATATAATTGTTCTGCCTGATGACTGGGCATACCGCATGGCTTTGGAATTACGGGAAGGTATGGAGGCAGTCTGGACTCATACAGACTGGGCGGATGGACAGGATTTAGTTACAGCCAAAGTTTTGCCTTTACATTTTGAATCTGCCTGGCGTGAATTTCTGCAATGTAGCGAGCAATTAATTGACTATGGTTACAAAGATGTTGATTTTTCCACCTTTTATTTTTCCAAGAAGAGCATGCATATGAGTTCGACAGAAAAATCACAGCTCAATAAATTAGCTGAATATGTTTCGTTGGACTCTGATTTTCAGTACATTAAAATTAATTCACATACGGATAGCCGCGGTGTTCGGCGTAAAAATTTAGCTGTTTCAAAGAAACGTGCAAATATGGTGAAGAATTACCTTGTTAATAAAGGGGTTAATCCAAAGCAGATTGTTATTGTGGCGACAGGTGAGAAAAAACCAAAATATAATAATCGCACTAAATCGGGTCGGGCAAAAAATCGTCGGGTGGAAATCAGGTTAGTAAAGTAAAGATTAAACCACTAAGGACTCTAAGAAACTCTAAGCAAAACAAACAAAACATTCACCACTGGGGGCACGGGGAGAAACACACAATATTTTTCCCCGTGAACCCAGTGTTTTCACCGTGGTTTTATCTTATGGTTTTCTCCATGTTCTTTGAGTCCTTAGTGGTTAAATCTTTCTGAAACTGCAACATTTCTCTTATCTCGGGTATAATCACGCCCCTAATTTCCTATCTATTAATTTTATACTTATCCGGGATAAGCCCGATAAGTGGAGTTTGGTAATGAGCGACATTAAAAAAGTGGTACTGGCCTATTCTGGTGGTCTGGATACATCAATTATTCTGAAATGGCTGGAAGATACCTATGGCTGCGAAGTGGTGACATTTACCGCTGATATTGGTCAGGGTGAAGAAGTTGAGCCGGCTCGCGCTAAAGCAAAAGCGATGGGCATTAAAGAAATTTATATTGAAGATTTGAGAGAAGATTTTGCTCGTGACTATGTTTTCCCTATGTTTCGCGCCAATACCATTTATGAAGGTGAATATCTGCTTGGTACTTCGATTGCGCGCCCATTAATTGCTAAACGCCTGGTCGAGATTGCTCAGGAAGTGGGTGCAGATGCGATTTCGCATGGCGCAACCGGTAAAGGTAACGACCAGGTTCGTTTTGAACTGGGTGCTTATGCATTGATGCCAGATGTTCAAGTGATTGCACCCTGGCGTGAATGGGATTTGAGCTCACGTGAATCATTGATGGCGTATGCTGAAGCGCATGGTATTGAAGTTGATTATGCAAAGCAGGGTAAAAAGTCACCTTATTCAATGGATGCAAATTTGTTACACATTTCGTATGAAGGGGATATATTGGAAGACCCCTGGAATGAGCCTGAAGATGATATGTGGCGTTGGACCGTATCACCTGAAGCCGCTCCGGATAAAGCAACGTATTTAGAACTTGAATATGTGAAGGGTGATATTGTTGCTATTGATGGCAAAAAAATGTCACCAGCAACAGTAATGGAATATCTAAATAAAGTCGGTGGTGAGAATGGTATCGGACGTGATGATATTGTTGAAAATCGTTTTGTTGGTATGAAATCCCGTGGTTGTTATGAAACACCTGCAGGGACTATCATGTTAAAAGCACATCGTGGCATTGAATCTTTAACCTTAGACCGTGAAGCAATGCATTTGAAAGATGAAATGATGCCTCGCTATGCCAAGATGATTTATAACGGTTTTTGGTGGTCACCTGAACGTGAAGCATTACAGGCATTAATCGACAACACTCAGAAAACAGTTAATGGTGTAGTACGAATAAAATTGTATAAAGGTAATGTTTCGGTTGTCGGGCGTAAATCTGAAAAAGATTCATTGTTTGATGAAAATATTGCAAGCTTTGAAGATGATGGTGGTGCTTATAACCAGAAAGATGCAGATGGGTTTATTAAACTTAATGCATTACGTTTGCGTATTGCAGCAAAGAAAAAATATTAGCTACGAAGAACACAAAGAAAAGATAGTTATAAAGCCACGGGGCATCGGGAAAATGATTTTATTGAACTGATGTAGGTTCGAATCGTTATGCCCCTCATTAAAATATATTAGAGGGTATTAGTCGAACACGATGTAAATATTAGCTTTGCGGCCGACTTTTACTCTGCCTGCGAATAGATTCGCAGTTAGCGGAAACATAAGCAAACAAAAAATTCACCCCTGCGCATCCCGTGGTTTTTTATTTTATTCCTGGTGTTCTTCGTGCCCTTCGTGGCTATTTTATTTATTTCATAAATTTCTGACTTAGCCAGTAATCAACACTGGCATATTTACCACTGCCAATAAAAAATAAAGCCAGTAACATAATGAAATAGGTTGCGGCGAATTCAATACCATTATTTAGTATAACAAAACTGCCTTGCTCGGTTAGCCATTCATAGTTTCCATTTGTTTGTAATATTTCCTTTGCTGCGCTTAATTTTTCTACGGCAGCATTTGCATCTGCACAATTAAATAAACAAAATTTAGCATCTGCAACAGCTTGCCAACCATTAACCCAGTGTACGGAAACAATCGCGATAATCATGGTAAACATTAATGGGATGCTTATCCAACGAACAGCAAAACCGAATAGCAACATAATGGCTCCGGCTATTTCAGTGGAGGTTGCAAGAAAAGCCAGTAAATCGGGAAAGGGTAAGCCTAGCCCCCATTCAGAATTACCAAACCAGGCAGAGGTGTCTTCAAAACTGTTATATTTACTTGTGCCTGCCATCCAGAATATGGGGGCCAGATAGAGTCGTAATAAAAGTGGTGCGATAAAATCTGCTTTACGGGTACGGTCAAGTATTATTTGTAACTGTATTAATTTATCCATGTATTAACTCCAGGTTATTTTTATTCGATTAGAATTATGGTTTAAAGGTAAGACAGCAAAAACAGGTTTGGTTTACCCGGCAGATTTATTTACATACTGGATTTACTCACACCCAGGATCACATTTCTGTTCTTTAAATCCTGAATGATTTGATATCCACCATTAAAGACTGCTTCAGGATCAGGGAGGTTAAGTTTTTCAACAATGACATCAAGCATTTGTTTTGTTGTTAATCCATTGTCTTCGTTAATGAGTTGAACAAGTAGAGCTGTAACCGGATTCAGTTCCATAAAATGAACTTCATCTTCTTTATTGCGATATACGAGTAAATAGACAGGTTGTTCTGAAGGTGATTCAGGAAGAAAGTCTTCACTAATTTGTTGCACTGGATATTGGTATGTTAATGGCCATGCGAGAGGAGACATGATGGGTTGGTTATTTAATAAATCTCCGTCTGTATCAATAAAATCCCAGTCAATATCAGTATCTAAATCTGATGTCATTAATGCCAGTTCTATCCACTCATAATGTGCAAGTTCTTTAATGAATGGAGCATCGTTTGGATTTTTACGTTCTGTCTCAAGATATTTTAAAAACTCACGAGGCATTTCTAGGAAAAGGGGTGTGTGTGATATGTGCTGGCTAAAATAATCCCGCATCATATTTTGCCATTCATTTTCTGGTGTGATTCTTTTTAATACAGGATAAGTATTCGAAATAAAATCTTCAACATTATTAAAAAATAATTCGCTGTATATATTCATACGCCGAGCTTCAACATCAGCAGGTTTAGGATTCGATTCAGGATCACGAATAAAAGCTGCAAACTCATATTGAGCTTGAGTGAAGCGGGGTAAACTAGCCATGATGGATATGACTCGTATTTTGTTTTGTCCACTTATCCTGAATATCCAGAATGGTATCAACTTCAGTTAAAAGCTCAGGAATAGGAGGGATATTAAAATCGCGTTCTAATAAAGTAGGCATAACACCAAATACGTCATATGTTTTATGCAGTAGATCCCATACGGTATCAACAATGTCAGCACCATGAGTATCAACAATTAAATCTTCGGCTTCGTTGTAATGACCTGCGATGTGTAAGTAGCTCACACGCTCAGCGGGTAATTTTTTGAGAAATTCAATTGCATCATATTTGTGATTAATGCTGTTTACATAGATATTATTAACGTCTAACAGAAAGTCACAATCAGCTTCGCTGATCACTGCGTTAATAAAATCAATTTCTTCCATTTCTTTTGACGGTGCTGCGTAATAGGAAACATTTTCCATCGCGATACGTTGTTCTAATATGTCCTGAGTTCGACGTATACGTTCTGCAACGTAATATACTGCTTCTTCAGTGAATGGAATGGGCATGAGGTCATAGAGGTGACCATCATCACTACAGTAACTTAAGTGGTCACTGTAGCAAGGAATATTGTGTTGTTTTATAAATTTTTTAACTTTGTACAAAAAGGCTTCATCAAGTGGAGCCGGGCTACCAATGGATAAGGATAAGCCATGAAGTGCAACAGGATATCGCTCGGTAAAAGCACTGAACTGTTTACCTAATGCGCCACCAACACCGATCCAGTTTTCAGGTGCAACTTCCATAAAGCTAACTTGAGAAGGTGGCTGGTCTGCGAGCGATTCCATTATAGAACGTCGCAGACCTAAACCTGCCCCATGAACGGGATATTGATTTTGGTTCATGTTAGTAAATTATGCAGGATTATTTTTTACCGCCACATTTACCTTCGCCCATGGCTTTTTTACTGCCGCCACATTTACCTTCTTTTGACATTTTTTTACTGTCGCCACATTTACCTTCTTTTGACATTTTTTTACTGCCGCCACATTTACCTTCTTTAGACATTTTTTTACTGTCGCCACATTTACCTTCTTTAGACATTTTTTTACTGTCGCCACATTTACCTTCTTTTGACATTTTTTTCTTGCCACCGCACTTACCTTCGCCACATTTACCTTCGGCAAGTTGCATGTAGCCACTTGAAAGTTCATTCATTGCAAAAGGGTTAGCTCCTTCAGCAGCGTTAGCAATATTGCCTATTGCTAAAGAAGCAATAAAAGCTGTACCAGCAGCAATTGAAAGTGTAGTCATTGATTTATTATTCGACATCAGCGTATCTCCGGTTTTTAAAATTTTATGTAACGTTATTGTTTTTTATAAAAATATTGAGCTTCTGAATTAAACATCTTATATATCCATAGCTTGCAAAATATGACCTATATCTATAACAAAAGTTTCGTAGTAGTACGAGACTTTTTTAATCTATGATGTGAATAAATGTCACATAGACATTTTATAAGTGTGGAATATTTTATGTAATAAAATAAACTTTATAAAAAACAATGGGATATATAGATTTTTTTAAGACCGGAATTATAAGTTATTGTTACGTATATCTTTTTAAACAGGATAAATAATCTGTTTCATCAGGCGCTCGATTTTGAGATTGAGCTTCCCAAAGCATTTTCCCTAAACATTCCATCATTAGATGTTCTGTTTCATGAGGATCCTTGTTTTTCTTTAGAATTGATTGGTGAAGCTGTTCAACACCCGTAGGACGTTTGGTTGAGAGTTGTTCCTGAATTGAGATATGCATTGCCATATGAAGAAAGGGGTTGGTTTGTCCCATTTCAGGTGTGTAATCTTTATCGAGTTCGGCCGTCTCATTCTCAAGCAAAGAATGATATTCGGGATGAAGTTCAATAATTTTTGCAACAATAGCTTCCAGCGGTTCCATTAATTGCTTATTTTGATGTTTTTTCCATGCGGTGAAAAACATTTGTCTTAATTCTGTGCGGTCTTGTCCAAACATGAGGAGTAGGTTAATGAGTGAAAGTAAAAGTTACAAGTTATTCGATTATTTTATCTTTAAATTCGCATAAATCTTCAATAACACAGGCACCACAACGGGGTTTACGCGCAATACAGGTATAGCGACCATGTAAAATAAGCCAGTGGTGGGCGTCAATCATAAATTCTTCAGGGATAAATTTGAGTAATTTTTTTTCGACTTCCAGCACGTTTTTACCGGGAGCAATATTTGTGCGGTTAGAGACGCGAAAAATATGCGTATCGACAGCCATTGTGGGATGGCCAAATGCGGTATTTAATACTACGTTAGCTGTTTTTCTGCCTACACCGGGTAAAGCTTCAAGCGCTTCACGGTTGTCAGGTACTTGAGAATCATGCTCCTGAACTAACATTTTACAAGTCTTAATAATATTTTTTGCTTTAGTGTTATACAAGCCAATCGTTTTGATATATTTTTTTAAGCCGTTTTCTTTTAATGCAGCCATTTTTTCAGGCGTGGGTGCTTTTTTAAATAAATCAGCTGTCGCTTTATTGACACCTTTGTCAGTAGATTGGGCTGAAAGAATAACGGCAATCAGTAATTCAAAGGGTGAAGAAAAGTTTAGCTCGGTAGTTGGATCAGGTATGTGTTTTTTCAGTCGATTGAAAATTTCCGTGCGAATTGTTTTATTCATATTATTAATTGATTATTTAAGATTGTTCCGTAGCTATTTGTTTTTCACGTGCTTGATGTTTTATATTGAGTTGTCTTTTATCAATAATATTTTTACCTGCAATTAAAAATCCGAGTCCAATAAATGCACCAGGTGGCAGGATAGCGAGTAAATAACCACGATAGTCATCAAATAGAGTAATAGTAAATCCACGTGCGGCTTCGCCAAACATAAGGTGGGCTTGTTGAAATAGAGTACCAAAACCTATTGCTTCACGCATCGCACCGAGCGAAACTAATACTGCGGTAAAGCCTAAGCCCATAAATAAACCATCAATGAATGAGGCAGGAACAGTATTTTTAGAAGCAAATGCTTCGGCGCGGGCAATGATGGCACAGTTGGTTACAATCAAAGGGATGAATATACCAAGAATGTTATAAAGTTCATGAAACCAGGCATTCATCGAAAGTTCGATAATCGTTACGGTAGAAGCAATAATTAATACAAAGACAGGTATACGAATTTCAGGTCGAACCCAGTGACGAATTACTGAAACCATAACATTCGAGGCAACCAGGGTCAGGGTAGTTGCCAGACCAAGACCTAATCCGTTAATTACAGTATTAGAAACAGCGAGTAGTGGACATAAACCAAGTAACTGCACGAATGCCGTATTGTTAGTCCAAAGGCCGTTATAAACAAGTTTACTGTAGCTGGTATCACTCATATAAGGTATCCCGGTTTTCTTTATAATAGCGCAAAGTGTTATAAACGGCTTTTACAATAGCGCGCGGCGTAATAGTTGCTCCAGTGAACTGATCAAACACACCACCATCACGTTTAACTGCCCAGCCTTTATTATCCGGGTTAGTTAATGAACGTGATTTGAATTTTGTTATCCAGTCAGAACGATTTTCTTCAATAGCATCACCTAAGCCGGGCGTTTCCTTGTGAACGACAACGCGTACCCCTGCAAGGATACCGTCATAATTAATAGCAATCAGCAATTCAATATTACCGTTATATCCATCAGGTGCAACACTATTAATGATAACAGCGATGGGTTTATTATCTTTGCGGGCACGATAAATATTTACAGGTTTCTTACTGCCTAATAAATTTTTATTCGTAACCTGAATTATATCTGAAAAAATATCATTATCATGATCGTCCGGGGAAATAAGAACATGAAATGCTTTTAATAATGCGAGGCGTTTATTTTCTTTAATTTTGTCAATGGTATTATCGTAGGTATACGAAACAAAAAATGTTCCGGCTATTGCAAACAAGGCAAGTACGACAGCACTAATTATCATGTTTTTAACAATGTTCATTAACTTTTCCCGGATGATCCAAATACAGGGGGCTTGTAATAGTAGTCAATCATCGGTACGGCCATATTCATCAGTAAAACTGAAAATGCAATGGCATCAGGATAACCACCCCAGGTACGAATAATATAAATTAAAATGCCGATGCCTGCGCCATAAATAAGACGGCCTTTATTTGATACTGCAGCAGTAACCGGATCGGTGGCAATGAAAAAAGCACCTAACATTGCTGCGCCGCCAAACAAATGAAAACTGACTGGTGAGTAACTACCGGCATCTGAAAAATTAAAAATCATCGCCATAAAAGAAAGTGCGCCTAGTATGGCGACAGGAATATGCCAGCTGATAACTTTTATAGAAATTAGTACCAGGCCACCGATTAAAAACATGATGTTAATCCACTCCCAGCCATAGCCTGCTATATTGCCAAAGAGAGCCGAATTTTTCTGATGAATTTCATCTAAAGTGTAGCCCAGGCTTAACTGTGTTTTTATACTATCAAGCGGTGTTGCCATAGTTAGAGCGTCAAAGTTTACTGCAGCGGGCAGTGTTTCAAATAAACTGTAATTTAATGTGTTAAAAAAACTTAAGCCGTGTGTTTCTGCCGGAATCCATGTGGTCATTTCTTTAGGAAAGGCAATCAATAACATGGCATAGCCAACCATTGCCGGGTTAAACGGGTTATAACCTATACCGCCATATAAATGTTTAGCGATAATAATAGCAAATGCTGCACCTAAAGCAGCTAACCACCATGGGGTAAGGGTGGGCAGGGCAAGTGCAAGTAAAATAGCGGTTAATACTGCGGTGCCATCATAAATAAAAGGTTTAACAGGGCGATGGCGTATTTTTAATATTGTAACTTCACAGGCAAGAGCTGTAATTACCGCAACGGTGATGTTGATCATTACACCCCAGCCAAAAAAATGGATGTAAACTAATGTACCGGGAATGAGTGCATATATAACAGCCAACATCATGCGTGATATATTTTCATTATTTTGAATGTAGGGTGAGCTGTTAATTATTGACATGGTTAGCTTTTTTCCTTCGAATTTTTTCGCCGTGAGTCAATTTCTGCAATGGAGCGTTTTTGTTTTTCTGTAAGCTGTTCTGTGTTTTCCGGAGTAATTGACTGTGTTTCACGTTTAGCTTTAACACGTGCCATTGCAGCTGCAATGGCCGCTTTTTTGACATCTTCGGCGCTATCTTTTTCACCATTTACTTTTTTCAGCAATTCACGTTTTTGTCTTTTACGTTCTTCGTTTTCAGCTTTTTTACGTTCCATTCTAAATTGACGGAATTCATGGCGTTGACGAGCAATATCTGAGCTTTTCTTTTCCTGTTCTTGCGCCCAGATTTCTGTTTTTGCAAAACGGTAATATTGCACTAAAGGAATATGACTTGGACAAACATAACTACAGCAACCGCACTCTATGCAGTCAAAGAGATTGTAGTCCTGAGTTTTGTCAAAGTTTTTTGCACGTGCATACCAGTAAAGTTGTTGTGGTAGTAATTGTGCCGGACATACATTGGCACATTGTCCACAACGAATACAGGGCATGACGTAGTCAGGTTTTGTTTGTTTACTTTGAACAAGAATACAATTGCTTGTTTTTATAACAGGAATATTATCGTCGGTAACTTCAAAGCCCATCATAGGACCACCCATGATAATTTGTTCAGCCTTGCTATTTCTACCGCATAAATCGATAAGTTCTGAAAAAGGTGTACCAAATAAAACTTCAAGGTTCTTTGGGTTGTCAATTCCTTCACCAGTTACGGTGAGGTAACGACTAATTAAAGGTTTACCTTCAAGCACAGCTGTGGCGATAGCGGCTGCAGTGGCAACATTATGACAAACAACACCAATATTAATGGGTAAGCCATTACTGGGAACTTCTTTTCCTGTAATAGTTTTAATAAGCTGTTTCTCACCACCAGCCGGATAAAGTGTAGGCACTTGAATAACTTCAACATATTCAGCTTCGTGCTCATGTAAGGCATTGACTAACATGGTGTGGGCTGCACGTTTGTTATCTTCTATTGCAATAATACAACGATTAACTTGTAATGCATGGCGCATAATATTCAGACCATCAATAATCTTGCGGCTTTGCTCCTGCATTAACATTGCGTCACATGTGATGTAGGGTTCACACTCAGCACCATTTAAAATAAGTGTGTTGACCATATTACCCGGGCCAGGGTTAAGCTTTATAAATGAAGGAAAGCCTGCCCCACCTAATCCGACTATACCGGCATCACGAATAATATTTCGTAATGCGCTTGTATCAAGTTGGCGGTAGTTGCTGTTTGCTGTGCACTCAATCCAGCGTTCTTCACCATCTGTTTCTATAATAATACAGTCTGTCGCTATTCCTGATGGATGTGGTACATGACGTTTTTCTATGGCTATTATTTTTCCTGAGCTGGGTGCATGAATGGGGGTGCTGACATAATCTTTTGCAGTCGCAATTATTTGGCCTTTTAATACAATGTCACCCACTTTTACAATTGCTTCTGCGCTATGACCAATGTGTTGCTTTAATGGCAACACTAAAGTTTTTGCAAGAGGTGCAATCTGTGTCGCCTGAGACATGGACATGCTCTTAAAGCCAGCTAACTTAAGGCCGCCAAATATTTTCCACAATCGCATCGACATCAGGACTGTTCCTCTTTTACATCCATGAACTCAGCTGTGATGAATGTGTTCATTTCAGGTGAAGGCCATTTCCATGTGCTGATAGTTTCAGTAATTGGTTTAATGTAAATACAATCAACTGGACAGACGGGGATGCATAAATCACAACCAGTACATTCTTTTTCTATTATGGTGTGCATTAATTTTGCAGCGCCGACGATGGCATCAACCGGGCAAGCCTGAATACATAAGGTACAACCAATGCAAATTTCTTCATCGATATAAACAACGGTTTTTTCCGAATGTTCACCGTGCTCTTCATTAAGGGGTTTGGGGTCGACACCTAATAAATCAGCGAGTTCATTAATGACCGCTTCACCACCTGGTGGGCACTGATTTATATCGGCTTCACCTTTTGAGATAGCTTCTGCATAAGGACGGCAACCGGGATAGGTGCATTGACCACATTGTGTTTGCGGCAAGATGGCATCAATTTTATCAACAATGGGATCGCCTTCAACTTTAAAACGTATTGCAGCAAAACCAAGAATAAGGCCAAAGACGATCGCAAGAGCAGCTATAGCAAAAATCGTTGTTAGCATATTAAACCTTAACTAACCCTGCGAATCCCATGAAGGCCATGGACATTAAACCTGCAGTGATAAGTGCAATGGATGCGCCACGAAAAGGTTCGGGTATATCGGCAACGTCAATGCGTTCACGCATGGCAGCAAATAAAACCAGTACTAAAGAGAAGCCAACCGAAGCACCAAAACCGTATAAAGCGGATTCAATAAAACCATGTTCCGTTTGTACGTTGAGTAAAGCCACACCAAGCACGGCGCAGTTGGTTGTGATTAAAGGCAGGAAAATTCCAAGCACCTGATAAAGCAAGGGGCTGGTTTTATGTACGACCATTTCAGTGAATTGCACAACAACCGCGATAACCAGAATAAATGTAATCGTCCTGAGATATTCAATACCAAGAGGTGCGAGCAGGTATTCATTTACCAGGTAACTGCATATTGAAGAAAGCGTTAATACAAACGCGGTAGCCAGTCCCATACCAATTGCGGTTTCAAGTTTGCGTGAAACGCCCATGAAAGGACAAAGGCCAAGAAACTTCACCAAGACGAAGTTGTTAACCAGGATGGTACTGATAAGAATAAGTGCGTATTCAGCCATAATATAAACTTAATGAGGACTCTTCATAATATAGGCGAGTATACCCCAATATTTTAATCTATATCAGCAAAATCAAAGAGATACCTTAGCGCTGATAGGTTTATTATTGTAGATTCGTTTAATGATTGTGGTTTTCGTAGGTTGGCCTCATAGTGCCCCTCATCAAAAATCTAATAGAGGGTATTAGGCCAACGCGGTGTTGGCAAAGCAACCGGAGTTATCGAATCTATTGCTTAATAATTAGTTATGTGGATTTGTTACACTGCAGCGTCGGCCTGAAGGGCCGACCTACAATACAAATACTACTTAACCCGCATTCCGGGCTGTGCCCCTTCATGTGGTTCAAGTATCCACAGATCTTTACCACCCGGGCCCGCAGCTAAAACCATGCCTTCAGAAACACCAAAGCGCATTTTACGTGGTGCAAGGTTTGCCACCATCACCGTGTGTTTGCCTTCTAAATCTTCAGGTTGGTATGCAGATTTAATACCCGCGAATACATTACGTGTCTCATCACCAATATCCAAAGTGAGTCGTAATAATTTATCAGCACCTTCAACATGCTCGGCTTTAATGATTTTAGCGATGCGTAAATCAATTTTGGCAAAGTCATCAAATTGGATTTCATCTGCTATGGGATCATTTTTTGTGTCCACTTTTTTTATGCTCGCTTTACGTTCTTTTTTGTCATGCTCTTGTTTTAGATCTTCTTTCGAAGCTTCTACCAGTGCATCCACTTTTTCTTGCTCAACCCGGGTCATTAATGGTTTGAATTTATTTATTTCATGGTCTGTTAATGGTGTTGCTGCATCTGCCCAGTTTAGTGGTTCTATATTAAGGAATGACTCCGAGGCTTCGGCCATGGCAGGTAATACAGGTTTCAGGTAAGTCATCAACACACGGAACAGGTTAACACCGACACTATAAATGTCTTGTACCTGTTGTTCTTTACCTTCTTCTTTGGCTAATGCCCAGGGTTTTTGCTCATCAATATACTGGTTCGCTTTATCCGCCAGGGCCATGATTTCCCGAATGGCATGGCTGAACTCACGCTGCTCAAATAATTCTGCAATTTTTTCACCGGCTTGTACAAAGGACTGGTATAGCTCTGGCTCAGCGCAAGTTGCACTTAATTGGCCGTTACATTTTTTCTTGATGTAACCGGCACAACGACTGGCAATATTGACCACTTTACCAACTAGATCTGAATTTACACGCAGGATAAAGTCGTCAAGATTAAGATCAAGATCATCTACGCCATTACTGAGTTTGGCAGCGAAGTAATAACGTAAATATTCCGGATTGAGGTTATCTAAATAAGTACGGGCTTTAATAAATGTGCCGCGTGATTTAGACATTTTCTGTCCGTTAACCGTAAGGAAACCATGACAAAAAACAGCTGTCGGTGTGCGGTAATTACTGCCGCTTAAAACTGCTGGCCAGAATAAAGTATGGAAATAGGCGATATCTTTTCCAATGAAATGATAAACCTCATGTTCACTATCTACTTTCCAGTAATCATCAAAATTCAGATCATCACGTTTATCGCAAAGGTTTTTGAAGCTCGCCATATAACCCATTGGCGCATCAAGCCAGACATAAAAGAATTTACCGGGCGCATCAGGAATTTCAAAACCAAAATAAGGGGCATCACGAGAAATATCCCATGACTGCAAGCCGGACTCAAACCATTCGCTGACTTTATTCGCGATAGCGGGCTGGGTATGATTAGCACTAATCCACTTGCGCAACATCGGTTCAAAATCAGCGAGCTTGAAGAAGTAATGTTCGGATTCTTTTTCAATCGGTGTTGCACCTGAAATAGCTGAAACAGGATTTTTTAATTCTGTCGGTGCGTAGGTCGCGCCACACACTTCACAGTTATCACCGTATTGATCTTCTGCGCCACATTTTGGGCAAGTTCCTTTGATAAAACGATCAGGTAAAAACATTTCTTTTTCAGGATCGTAGGCTTGTTTAATCGTGCGTTGCTCAATATGACCGGCATCTCGTAGTCGCTTATAGATAGTTTCAACAATTTCACGATTTTCATCGGAATGTGTAGAGTGAAAATTATCAAAGTTGACGTTAAAATCCGTAAAATCAGCTCGATGTTCCTTATCTGTCGCCGAAATAAGCTCTTCGGGTGTAATTCCTTCTTTTTGTGCCCGCAACATAATAGGTGTGCCATGGGCATCATCGGCACAGACATATGTGCACTGGTGGCCTTGCATTTTCTGAAAACGAACCCATATATCGGTCTGAATATATTCAACCATATGGCCAATATGGATACTGCCGTTGGCATAAGGTAAAGCGCTGGTAACGAGAATTTGACGTGATTTAGTGGGCATATTTTAATCAATATTGGTGGTGTTCAGAAAGGCGCTACCGTAGCAGTTATCGGTCGCAACTGCCACTTTGAAGGAGTAGAATGTGCGCCTTTATAGCATTTGAAGTAGTTTAGTTCTCGCACAAATAATGATTTTTGTGTATATTGCGTACCCTGAATTACCAGATTAAATTACTGGGTTATTTAACCCTATCACTAGTAGGAGATAGAGCATGGCTAATGTCGCTCAATCACAAATCGAAGAAGCATTAAAAA
>VAPK010593921.1_pt1 | contig 20399 bp, 15 predicted proteins | sample 3395031 | NCBI WGS metagenome assembly VAPK01 (sample SAMN08290443, study PRJNA428436) | hydrothermal vent metagenome | isolation source: Deep-sea hydrothermal vent chimney 1 | place: Pacific Ocean: Juan De Fuca Ridge
AATCGGAAGAGAGTATTGTATTAATATCCGATGAAAATAAAATCCTAAGTGATTCAGATAATGATATTGAAATGATGATCAAAGAGTTAATTGAAAATCATACCATAGGTTAAAAGTTGAATCAGAATTTTAAAAATGCCATTATTATGAAGAGTGTATTTGTTTATTGTGAAGTAGAAGATCAAAAAGTTGCAGAAATAAGTCAGGAATTACTTTCAGCTGGAAAACGTTTAGCTGAAAAATTAGGATGTCCCATGGAAGCAATGGTTTTTGGAGCAAATTTAAAAGGAATTGAATACCAGATAGCTCCTTTTGGAGTAGATAAAATTCATGTTGCTGATGATGTTCGATTAGAGCCTTTCAGAACCTTGCCTCATGCTGCTATTGCAACTGTAATATTAAAAAAGGAAGACCCTCAGATTGTATTGTTTGGAGCAACTTCGGTTGGTAGAGATCTGGCACCAAGGCTGGCTTCAGTTTTAAACTGCGGACTAACTGCTGATTGTACGATTCTTGATATTGGTGACCACTTTGTAAAGAAAGAAAAGAAAGAATATAAAGATCTGCTTTATGCTATTCGTCCTGCTTTTGGTGGAAGTATCATGGCAAATATTATCAACTGGGATATGCATCCGCAGATGGCAACAGTACGAGAAGGGGTGATGAAAAAAGAGATCTTTGATGAAAATTATAAAACGGAAGTAATACCGGTTGCGGTAAATAAAATCGTTTCAGAAGAGGATTTTATTGTAAAGATCATTGAGCGTCATATTGAAAAATCAGATGTTAATTTAAAAGAAGCACCCATCATTGTTGCAGGAGGTTATGGTGTTGGATCTAAGGAAAGTTTTAAATCATTGGAACAACTGGCAGATTTGTTAGGAGGTGAAGTGGGTGGATCAAGAGCAGCAGTGGATGCCGGATTTATTGACCATAACAGACAAATCGGTCAGACCGGAGTTACGGTTCGTCCAAAATTGTATATAGCCGCAGGTATTTCAGGTGCTGTGCAGCACACCGCAGGTATGCAGGATGCATCTCTGATCATTTCTATCAATAACGATCCGGATGCTACTATGAACAAACTGGCAGATTATGTAATTATTGGAGATGTGCAGGAAGTAGTGCAAAAAATGATCAAATATTATAAAAAGAATGCTAAGTAATTCATCTCTTTAGAGAGGTTAGGAGTGTGTTTTTACATGCTCCATAATTAATTAGTAAAAATAATTTTTAACAAAAGATAAAATGGATAATTTTTTTAAAGATACACCAGATTTTAAATTTCATTTACAACATCCTCTGGTTCAAAAAATCATAAAATTGAAAGAGAGAGATTTTTCTGATACTGAAAAATTTGATTATGCACCTTCTAATGGTGAAGATGCCATCGATTCATATGAAAAAGTACTTGAAATTGTAGGAGATATTTGTAATGAAACCATTTCTTCTAATGCAGAGTCTGTTGATTTAGAAGGTCCTCATATTGAGAACAATGAAGTGGTTTACGCAAAAGGGACTTCAGAGAATTATGCCGCTTTGCATGAGGCAGGTTTGATAGGTATGTCGTTGCCAAGAAAGTATGGTGGTTTGAATTTTCCATTGCTTCCTTATGTGATGGCTGGTGAAATGATTGCCAGAGCCGATGCAGGTTTTGCAAATATCTGGGGTTTACAGGATTGTGCTGAAACCATCCATGAATTTGGCTCGGAAGAGCAAAAAGATCGTTTTTTACCAAGATTCAATCGTGATGGAGTTACCGCTGCAATGGTTCTTACGGAACCAGATGCTGGCTCTGACTTGCAATCAGTAAAGTTGAGAGCTAGTTATGATAAAGAAAATAAGATCTGGAAATTAAATGGTGTAAAGAGATTTATCACCAATGGAGATGCAGATATTTCACTGGTATTAGCCAGATCAGAAGAAAATACGGAAGATGCAAGAGGTTTATCTATGTTTATTTATGATCGTAAGCATCATGCTTTGGAAGTTAGGCATTTAGAGAAAAAATTAGGTATCAAAGGTTCGCCAACTTGCGAGTTGGTTTTTAAAGATGCACCAGCTGAATTGGTTGGTAATGAGCGATTTGGATTGATTAAATATGTGATGGCTTTGATGAATTCGGCTCGTTTGGGTGTTGGAGCCCAATCAGTTGGAATTGCAGACGCTGCATACCGTGAAGCAATCAAATATGCTGAAAAAAGGGCTCAGTTTGGAAAAGAAATTATTCATTTTCCAGCGGTATATGAAATGCTAACCAATATGAAAGTCCGTATAGATGCTCTACGTTCTCTGTTATATGAAACAACTCGATTTGTGGATATTTCAAAGGTTTATGAAGAAGTAAAACAGGAAAGATCTTTGGATAGAGAGGAAAGAATGGAAATGAAGAACTTTGCGAAACTGGCAAATGTTTTTACACCACTTATTAAATTGATGGCAAGCGAAGCGTCTAACACAATTGCATATGACTCTTTGCAAATTCATGGTGGAACTGGTTTTATGAAAGATTTCCCAATTGAAAGAATTTACCGTGATGCAAGAATCACTTCCATTTACGAAGGAACAACGCAGTTACAGGCAGTTGCAGCAATCAGGGGTGTTACTACCAGTGTTTTTCTAAATCAGATTAAACAATACGACAGTGAAATTGAGGGTAATGAAAAATTAAGAGGAATCCTGCAGGAAATGACAGCTCAGTACGAAAAGATTACTAAAAAAGTGGTTGATACTGATTATCCTGAATATTTAGATTTTCATACCAGAAGATTGGTGGAAATGGCTGGAAATATCATCATGGGCTATTTATTGCTTTTAAATGCAGAACGTAATGAGAAATTTAGCCGATCAGCAAAATTGTTTATCGGATTAGTAAGGTCAGAAAACAAAGAGAAATTTGATTATATTCAAAATTTTGAAGTAGAAAATATTGAACTGTATAAAGGTTGTTTAGATATGACAGAATCAGAAGTTTAAAAAAATAATCTTAAAATGAATTTCAGAGGCTTGATCATAAAAACTGATCAAGCATTTTTTGTAGCCAAAACCTAATTGATAATTCAATCCATATCTCATAAAAAAGTTTAACTTTGAAATTGTAAAAAATCAATCAGTGGATTTACATTTTTCTGTAATCATACCAATTTATAATCGTCCCGAAGAACTTTCTGAACTTTTAACCAGTTTGTCAAAACAAGAATTTGATTCCTCTTTTGAAATTGTTATTGTGGAGGATGGCTCTGTGTTGAAATCGGATAAAGTTGTTGAGGAGTATGGTAAAGTACTAAATGTCAAATACTTTTTTAAAGAAAATACCGGGCCGGGAGATAGTAGAAACTACGGAATGGCCAGAGCTTCCGGGAATTATTTTATCATTTTGGATTCTGATTGTATTTTGCCTGAATTTTATTTTAATGAAGTTAATACTGCACTACAGAATAAATATACAGATGCTTATGGTGGTCCGGATGCTGCGCATCCATCTTTTACGGTCATTCAAAAAGCCATCAATTATAGTATGACTTCTCTTCTTACAACAGGAGGGTTGAGAGGAAGTGATAAAGTAAAAAGTAAATTTCAGCCGCGTAGTTTTAATATGGGTATATCTAAAAAAGCCTTTTTGCAAACTAAGGGTTTTTCTAAACAACGATATGGTGAAGACATTGATCTCACATTTAAATTGTGGGATCTTCATTTTAAAACACAGTTTATACCAAATGCATTTGTTTATCACAAACGTCGCACTTCCTGGAAACAGTTTTTTAATCAGACTTTTAATTTTGGAGCAGCAAGACCAGTTTTAAATTATATGCACCTGGGATCTGCAAAGATTACCTATTGGTTTCCATCTATGTTTATTTTAGGTATTTTGTTAGCGATTTGTTTCTCTTTTCTGGGGTATAATTTATTTCTGATCCTTTACGGAGTTTATTTTGTCTTTATTTTGATAGATTCTATAATAAAGAATCGATGTGAAGATAAGATTTGTGTGGATGCACTTTTCACCGGAGTAAGTTCCATAATTGCAACTTTGATTCAATTTTTTGGATATGGATATGGTTTCTTGCGATCTTTTTTACGGTTAAATGTACTTAAAAGGACGAAAGAAAAAACATTCCCTAAAATGTTTAAATAGAAAAGTAGAAATCTATAATTGATTTTTATTTATAAAAAATTAATGTAATTTTGTGTTCGACCTAAACCTATATTTTATGAAAAAATATATTTCCATTTTTTTACTGGCTTTATTTTTTTATTCCTGTAGTACGGTTCCAATCACGGGTAGAAAACAAGTTTCATTGGTTTCTACAGCTGATGTTCTTCCGCAGAGCCTGGCAAGATATTCAAAAGAGTTAAAAGAAAACCCGTTGTCAAAAGATGCAGAAAAAACAGCAATGGTAAAAGATATTGGTAGGAATTTAGCAAGGGCGGTTGATAAATTTCTAAGAGAAAATGGAAAGGCAGCTGAAGCAGATACGTATCAGTGGGAGTTTAATTTATTTGAAAATAAAGAAGAAAATGCCTGGTGTTTACCAGGAGGTAAGGTCGCAGTTTATACGGGCATTTTGCCTGTTTGTGTTAATGAAGATGGTTTGGCAGCGGTTATGGGGCATGAGATTGCTCACGCATTCGCACATCATGGAGAAGAAAGAATGTCAGAAAGTATGCTGGTTCAGTTAGGAGGAGCTGCAGTAGCAATAGGAACTGCTAATGATAAAAATGCACAAATTTATAATATAGCCTACGGTTTAGGTTCTGGTATTGGAATGCTTGCTTTTAGTCGAACCCATGAAACTGAAGCAGATAAACTGGGCATGGTTTTTATGATCATGGCAGGCTATGATCCGGAAGAAGCGGTTCATGTATGGGAAAGAATGGCTGCAAGAAATAAAACCAGACCTCCAGCTATTTTGGCAACCCATCCATCTGACCAGCAAAGAGTAAATACACTAAAGGCCTTTTTACCACAGGCGAAAGAATACGCCAGAAAATACCAATAAATTAAGATGTATTTTTAAAAGGGTTGTCCAATTTTATAAATCTAGAATGCTTATTCATTTTTATTCCAAGGCATTGAACCTAATACTGTTGCTATCATACATTTATCGAACAGAATTACCATAATTGTACCAAATAACAGTATCCAATAAATAATTTGGGTAGGATCAAAAAGTGCAGCAATCGTAAAAATACCGTAAACAATTCTCACTTGTGTGGTTAATGCAGTCAGCCCATCTAAGACTGTAAAGTGAACAATTTGAATGATACTAATAAGAATTGTGGTATAAAATCCCTCAATCCATCCAGATAAACCTATAATAATTGCGATAAGAGTAACAAGCCAGTACCACCACTCAAATGATTTGAAATCAATTTTTAGTTTCATATTTTATCCTTTTAAGAATTATAAATAATTAACTTTTAACCAGAGATGTCACTACCAAAGTTACGACATAAATCTTTGACGTAAAAATAATTAAAGAGTAAATCTGGGTTGAATTTAAACCTCTTTTATAAAGAATAGAATAGTTGAATTTAAGTGGTAATGTGAATCAAGGGTTTAAATATTTTATTTAGCATATTTTCTACCTTTTTTCGCCTCAATCCTAGAGGATGAAAGGTAAAAAACACTTGATCATCTTTTAAGAATAAGGTCAAATCAAGTATTTTTCATAATTTTTCCTTCAACTCTTGATTCGCATTAGTAATAATTATTTTAGAATCAATTGATCATATGAAAAAGGCTAAAATATTTTTTTAACTTCATTTTTTAGAAGTGACAAAGCTACTTTTGTTGGGTTGTCATTACTTATGATTTCTTTTAATATTTTCTCTCTTAGTTGCTCTACCGTATCTACTTCGGTATTTGCTGTCGCAGTTCTTATCAATTGACCTAATGCGTTTTTAGAAGTAACCACAGCATTCCAGCAATTATCAGAAACATAGATCTGCTGTGCAAGATTATGTTCATATTCCTGTTCAATACTTTGTATTAATTTATTCATATAATTTGTAGCACCTGATCCGGATGGTTTTATTCTGATCAAAAGTTTTTCGGGTGAAATTCTTTCCAAAAATAATGCAAGTCTTTCGTAGGCCTGTAAACGAATAGGTAAAGCTTGGTTTTGTTTGTCTTTTCTTAAAAGAAAAATTCGCCGTTTTTCTTCGTTGCTCATATGGTATTTAAAAAAATACAATGCTACCAAACCTGTTACAATAGAAGGTAGGGTATACGTAAGGATTTCTAAAATTTTATCAGTATTCATATAAATAATTTAATTAGAACCAAAAATATACTATGTTTTTTAAAGTTGCAATAATTATTTTATCAAAAATGACAATTATCATTAAAAGCTCATTTTGATGGTTGTATTTTTGTCAAAGTTTAATAATCCAAACATATTGTAAAAAAAGTTACATGTTGGAGTAATATTTATTACTTATGTAAAATTATTGACTTAAGAATTTTATTAAAATCAAAATTAACAGTTATGCTTAACAAATTATCTAAATTAGTATTTTTATTATTTACCTCAGTTGCCATTGCGCAAACGGGGCATTTAATGCAGGGCATTGGCGCTGTAAACATGTCAATGGGTGGTGCTGCAACAGCACAGCCATTGGATATTAGCGGTGCAATGCAATGGAATCCGGCAGCACTTTCAGTGTTTGACGGAACCAGACTTAAATTAGATGTGGGAATGTTCAAAGGAACTCCTACATTGTATTCTTCACTTCCAGCCGGAGCAATGTGGCCGGAAAATGCCTTTGGACCTGGTTCTCCGGCGTCTCCACCGGTAACTGGTTCTACTGAATCTGAATTGGGGTATATGGTAATGCCTGCTTTGGCCATTGCATGGGGAAAAGCAGATAGTAAACATACCTTTGGTGTTTCTCTATTTGGTGAAGGAGGTTTTGGAGTTGATTTTCCGCAGGAAACCAACTTACCAATGAATGCTGATGGAAGCCCTAACCCAAACTGGAATCCTAATGATTCTAATCCAATTTTATACCCTCAAAGTTTAAAGGGTTTTGGAAATCTAAAATCAGCTTATATGTTGATGCAGGTTGGTTTTACCTGGGCATATAATTTTACAGATAAATTTTCTATTGGTGTGCAACCTACCTTAAGTTATCAAACCTTAGAATTAACTCCTAGCCCTTTGGCAAGTCCAAATGCAACTGGTTATCCTAAAACAGATGGAGCGGCTTCTTCAATTGGTTATGGTGGTCAGTTAGGATTGTTTTACGATTCACAAAATGGGTTTAAATTAGGAGCTTCTTACAAAACGCCACAATTTATGAGTGAATTTGAGTTTGATAATATTTATCCAAATGGAGACAAGGGTACAAATAAATTTACTATGGGTGTTCCTGCAATCTATTCAGTTGGTTTAGGATATTCAAAAGGAATAGTTGATTTTGCACTGGATTATCGTTATGTGGATTATGCTAATACAGATGGTTTTGATGTAACAGGTTGGACTCAAACTGGTTCAGTTCAAGGATTTGGATGGGAGAGTATGTCAGTTATTTCTACCGGTTTACAATTAAAAGCGATTAAAAAAGTGCCATTACGATTTGGATATACTTATAGTAGCAGTCCAATTAAAGATGAGTTGGCTTTTTATTCAACTCCTGCCACTGCAATCATTGCACATGCATTTCAGTTTGGTTTCAGTATCTTATTTAGTGATGCATTTTCTTTAGATGCGGTATATCATTATGGAATGAGTGATGGTAAAACGGAGGGAGAAATGTTCAATCCAATGTTAGCTCCTTCAAATCCTCCATATGGTGCAATTACTGGTAGTACTGTAGCCTATGATATGAATACACAATTGTTTATGTTGGGTCTTAATTTTAAATTTGGTGGAAAAGATACGGATGGTGATGGTGTAAAAGATAAAAATGATGATTGTCCAAATATACCTGGTTTAGAAAAATTTAATGGTTGTCCTGATTCAGATGGTGATGGAATTAAAGATTCTGAAGATGGATGTCCGGATGTTGCTGGTTTGGCAAAGTTTAATGGTTGCCCAGATACGGATGGTGATGGTTTTCCTGATAAAGAAGATCTTTGTCCTGATGTTGCAGGTTTAGAACAATTCAATGGTTGTCCTGATACCGATGGTGATGGTGTGATGGATTCTATGGATAAATGCCCTAATGAAGTAGGTCCAATTGACAATGAAGGTTGTCCTGTTTTAGATGCTGATGGAGATGGTATCGTAGATTCAATGGATAATTGTCCAAACATTCCTGGTGTGGCATCAAATAATGGTTGTCCAATTGTAACAGAAGAGGTGCAAAAACAAATTACTGACCTTGCAAGAGCTATTTTCTTTAAAGTAAATAAATTTACCTTTACGGATGAAACACAGGTTCGACTTGTGAAAATCACCAAGATTCTTGATGCTTATAAAACAATCCACTTTACAGTGGAAGGGCATACAGATGATACAGGTGCAGCTGCTTATAACAAAAAATTATCTCAAAAAAGAGCTGATGCAGTGAGAGATTATTTAGTGGAGCATGGATTTCCTGCTGATAAAATTACAGCAGTTGGATATGGTGAAGAAAAACCAATTTGTCCTACAAAAACTAAAAAATGCAGACAGGCAAACAGAAGAGTAGATATCTTTTCTGAAAATGCAACAAGATAAATAATGTTTCATTTATTTAAATTAAGAACCGCCGAAAGGCGGTTTTTTTGTAAAAAATTGTCAATAACTTTTATTGTTTCGATTGATTAAGCATCGTATTTTTGAATGATTAAAAATAAATTGTGAATACCTACCTAAACGAATTAAACGAAGCCCAAAAACAGGCAGTTCTACAGAAAGAAGGTCCGATGATCATCATTGCAGGTGCGGGATCCGGTAAAACCCGTGTCTTGACCTATCGAATTGCCCATTTGATGAAAAATGGAATTGATCCATTTAACATACTGTCACTTACCTTTACAAATAAGGCAGCAAGGGAGATGAAAAACAGAATTGCGCTGGTGGTGGGGCAGAGTGAGGCAAAGAATTTATGGATGGGTACTTTTCACAGTGTTTTTGCCAGAATATTAAGAAGTGAAGGTGAAAAATTAGGATTTCCATCTAATTTTACTATTTATGATACACAGGATTCTGTAAGGTTGATCACTTCTATCATCAAAGAATTACAACTTGAAAAAGAGAAATATAAAGCCAAACAAATATTAGGAAGAATTTCTCAATTTAAAAATAGTCTGATTACCGTTCGTGCTTATTTCCAAAATCCGGAAATAATAGAGGCAGATAAAATGTCGGGTAGACCAAAAATTGGAGTAATTTACAGAGAGTATGTAGAAAGATGTTTCAAAGCAGGGGCAATGGATTTTGATGATTTATTATTGAGAACCAATGAGTTGTTGACCCGTTTTCCGGAGGTTTTAGCAAAGTATCAGGATAGGTTTCGTTATATTTTGGTTGATGAGTATCAGGACACCAATCATTCGCAATACTTAATTGTCAGGGCTTTAGCTGATAGATTTCAGAATATTTGTGTGGTAGGTGATGATAGTCAGAGTATTTATGCTTTTCGTGGAGCGAACATTAAAAACATTTTGAATTTTCAGAAAGACTATTCCGATGTTAAAATATTTAAACTGGAGCAAAATTATCGTTCCTCTAAAAACATTGTGGAAGCTGCTAATAGTGTAATCGATAAAAATAAGACCAAGTTAGATAAAGAAATATGGACATCCAATGAAGAAGGAGGATTGATTAAAGTGATGCGAACTTTTTCTGAAGGAGAAGAAGGCCGGTTTGTGGCAAGTTCTATTTTTGAGAATAAAATGCAAAATCAACTGGGCAATCAGGATTTTACTGTTTTGTACAGAACCAATGCACAGTCCAGAGCAATTGAAGATGCACTGCGAAAAAAGGATATCAAGTATCGTATTTATGGTGGGTTGTCTTTTTATCAGCGTAAGGAAATCAAAGATATTTTGGCGTATTTACGTTTATTGATCAATTCAAATGATGAAGAAGCATTAAAACGCGTTATCAATTATCCCGCAAGGGGAATTGGACAAACCACGGTTGATAAACTGATTCTTGCTGCCAATCACTATAAAAAGTCCATTTTTGAAATTTTACTTCATTTAAATAAGGTAGAGATCAATATAAATGCAGGTACAAAGAACAAATTGCAAAACTTTGTAAATATGATACGAAGTTTTCAAATTGAATCTCAAACAAAAAATGCTTTAGAAGTTGCCGAACTGGTATTACGACAAACCAGACTGATCAAAGATATTGAAAGTGAAGGTACTCCTGAAGCGATTAGCAGGGTTGAAAATGTACAGGAGCTATTAAATGGTATCAAAGATTTTATTGAAGAACAAAATCAAAAAGAAGAAGATGCTTCTCTTGCTTTTTTTCTGGAAGATGTTGCATTGGCAACCGATTTTGACAATGAAAAAGACGATGTTCCAAGAGTTTCTTTGATGACTATTCATTTAGCAAAGGGACTGGAATTTCCTTATGTTTATATTGTTGGACTGGAAGAAAACCTTTTTCCATCAGCTATGAGTATGAATACCCGCAGTGAAATTGAAGAGGAAAGAAGATTGTTTTATGTTGCTCTTACAAGGGCTGAAAAGCAGGTTTATTTGTCGTATGCGCAATCTCGTTATCGATGGGGTAAATTAATTGATTGTGAGCCAAGTAGGTTTTTAGAAGAGGTGGATGAAAAATATCTGGATTATATTACTCCAAAAAAAGAAGAATATCAGAGCAATAAATTCATTGATAAAGATATTTTTGGTGAAACTCCTAAAACAAAAATAAGATTTAAAAAACCTGTTGAAAGAATACAGGAAAGAAAAGCAAAGCCGGAAAGAATTGTAACGAGAATACCTCCAAGAAATTTGAAAAAAGTTAGCAATCTGCACCATGAAAAAGCTAATTTATTTGATAATGATTTGACTGTAGGAAATGTAGTGGTTCATGGGAAATTTGGAAAGGGCAAAGTACTACAAATTGAAGGAACAGGGAACAATAAAAAAGCAGAGATAAAATTTGAATCAGGCTCTACAAAAAATTTGCTGTTACAATTTGCCCGACTTAAAGTTATAGGATAAAATTTCATAATTATTAATTAATAACCTAAATTTAATCGTTACTTTGCATGGTATTAGTAATTAAAATTGAATAAAAGATATACGTAGATGGATCTAGAATATAATTCAGATAGAGAACACTTAATTATTCCTGAATATGGAAGGCATATTCAAAAATTAGTAAATCACTGTATTGCAATTGAAGATGATGCAGAAAGAAATAAAATGGCAAATGCTATTGTGAAAGTGATGGGTAATTTACAGCCGCACTTACGTGATGTGCCTGATTTTCAGCATAAATTATGGGATCAGCTTTTTATCATGTCTGATTACAAATTAAAAGTTGAATCACCTTATCCTATTATTGAGAAAGAAGTATTACAGGCAAAACCAAATGCCTTACCTTACCCTAATTCTCCATCAAAATACCGATTTTATGGTAATAATATCCAAACGATGATTGATACTGCATTGACCTGGGATGAAGGAGATATGAAGGAAGCACTGGTTTATACCATTGCAAATCATATGAAGAAATGTTATTTGAACTGGAATAAAGATACGGTTGATGATGAAGTAATTTTCAAACATTTAATTGAACTTTCGGGTGGTAAATTAGATATGACTGATGGAACAGAACAGTTGTCGGAGTCGAGAAATTTATTGCGTAAAAAACCAAATAAGAATTACCAAAAAAATCAGCAAAAACAACAGGGTAAATCAAACTACCGAAAAAGATAAACCTATTTTATAACTCCAAGTCATGTCTATATTTAAAATTGAAGGAGGACATCGTTTGCAAGGTGATATAACTCCTCAAGGTGCAAAAAACGAAGCGTTACAGGTAATATGTGCTGTTTTACTCACACCAGAAAAAGTTACAATAAGCAATATTCCGGATATACGAGATGTTAACAAACTAATATTTATTTTAGGAGAGTTAGGAGTTAAAGTTGAGAAGGTAAACGACAATACCTACACGTTTCAGGCAGATGAGATTGATCTTGCTTATTTAGAATCGGCCAAATTTAAAAAAGATGGAAGTTCTTTAAGAGGATCTATCATGATCGTTGGCCCGTTATTAACGAGATTTGGTAGAGGATATATTCCCCGACCGGGTGGTGATAAAATTGGCAGGCGTAAATTAGACACTCATTTTGAGGGTTTTATCAATCTTGGAGCAAAATTCAGATATAATAAAGATGAATATTTTTATGGAGTTGAAGCAGGAGAAGAAGGCTTAAAAGGTGCCTATATGCTTCTGGATGAAGCTTCTGTTACCGGTACGGCCAATATTTTAATGGCCTCTGTGTTGGCAAAAGGCACAACAACCATCTACAATGCGGCATGTGAACCTTATATCCAGCAATTGTCAAAAATGCTGGTAAAAATGGGTGCTGATATTAGAGGAATAGGTTCTAATAAACTGATCATAGAAGGAGTGAAATATTTAAAAGGCTGTGAACACAGAATTTTACCGGATATGATTGAAATTGGAAGCTGGATAGGAATGGCAGTAATGACTCGATCTGAACTGACTATTAAAGATGTGAGCTGGGATAATCTTGGTCAGATTCCTTCTGTTTTCAGACGAATGGGAATTCAATTGGAAAGGATAGGAGATGATATTTATATTCCACACCAGGAAACTTACGAAATTCAGGGCTTTTTAGATGATTCAATTTTAACTATTTCAGATGCTCCATGGCCTGGTTTTACACCAGATCTTCTGAGTATCGTTCTGGTGATTGCAACCCAGGCAAAGGGAAGTGTTCTGATCCACCAAAAAATGTTTGAAAGCCGTTTATTCTTTGTGGATAAATTGATAGATATGGGAGCAAAGGTAATACTTTGTGATCCGCACAGAGCCACCGTAATTGGGCTAAATCATGAATCCAGTTTACGTGCAACTACCATGAGTTCACCAGATATTCGGGCAGGTATTTCCTTGTTGATCGCTGCACTTTCAGCAACTGGCACAAGTACTATTCATAACATAGAGCAAATAGACAGAGGTTATGAACGAATAGACGAACGTTTAAGAGCAATTGGTGCAAAAATTGAAAGGATTGATGATTCTTTTTAATTCAAAAATATATTTGTAAATAAGAGTTAGAATAAATCTGTTTTATTGTTCTGATGTATTTACTTTAGGTCATGTACAACTTATAGAAAAGGACAATCTTACCATAAATTAAATTATTTAAAGTTTTTAGTGAACATATTTGTGACAAATTGACACAAACAAACACTTGGCAAGTAATTTGCTTAAGATGGTGTAACAGGATAAAAATGAAATAATATGAGCAATCAGGAAAATAAAGACCAGGAATTTGAAAAAGATTTTCAAGAGCAGGAAATAGAAAATGAGAATATTGAAAATCAAAAGGAAGTAACTGAAGATCAGGAAGAAATAGATCCTTTAGAATCTATGCAATTAGATTTAGACAAAGAAAAGAATAATTTTTTAAGACTTTTTGCTGAATTTGAAAACTATAAAAAAAGAACTGCTAAAGAACGAATTGAACTTTTTAGTACAGCAAACAGAGAATTAATGGCAGTATTATTGCCAATTTTGGATGATTTTGATAGAGGATTGAATGAGATCAAAAAAACAGATGACAAAGCTATGCTGGAGGGTATGCAACTAATTTACAACAAATTTATAAATACCTTAAATCAGAAAGGTTTAAAGGAAATGGAAGTTGGTAAAGGAGATGTTTTTGATGCGGAAATTCATGAGGCAATTTCTCAAATCCCCGCACCATCCAAAAAATTAAAAGGAAAGATCATTGATGTTGTAGAAAAAGGATATAAACTTGGAGAAACTATCATTCGTTTCCCTAAAGTTGTTTTAGGCAATTAATAATAAAGGAAATGAAGCAAGATTATTACGAGATACTGGAAGTAGGCAAAAGTGCAACTTCTGTAGAGATTAAAAAAGCATACCGTAAAAAGGCTGTACAAAATCACCCGGATAAAAATCCTGGAGATAAGGAAGCTGAAGAACGGTTTAAATTGGCTGCAGAGGCATATGAAATATTAAGTAACCCTGATAAAAAAGCAAGATATGATCAGTATGGTCATGCCGCATTTGAAAACGGTGGCGGCGGTGGTGGTTTCGGCCATCATATGGACATGGAAGATATTTTTAGCCAGTTTGGTGATATCTTTGGAGGTCATTTTGGTGGCGGTGGCGGCTTTAGTGGTTTCGGTGGAGGATCACGCACTGCAAGAGTCAAAGGTAGTAATCTGAGAATTCGTGTAAAACTAGAATTGAAGGATATATTAAATGGTGTTACCAAAAAAGTAAAGGTAAAACGTTTGGTAAAAGCAGATGGTGTAACCTATAAAACCTGTAACAGCTGTAATGGGCAGGGTAGCGTTACTAGAGTTACCAATACTATTTTAGGAAGAATGCAAACGGCAACAACCTGTCCTACTTGTCAGGGAGCCGGAAAAATTGTAGATCACCTTCCGAATGGAGCAGATTCTCATGGATTAATTTATAAAGAAGAAACAGTAGAGATCAATATTCCTCCAGGTGTAACAGATGGAGTTCAGTTAAAAGTAGGAGGAAAAGGAAATGAGGCTCCGGGAGATGGAATTCCAGGAGATATTCTTGTTGTAATCCAGGAAGTTCCACATGAGAAACTAAAAAGAGAAGGTAATAATTTGCATTATGATCTTTATGTTAGTTTTCCAGATGCTGCTTTGGGAATAAACAAAGAAATTGACACCTTAACAGGAAAAGTTAGAATAAAAATTGACGAAGGAACGCAATCTGGAAAGATTTTACGCCTTCGAGGAAAAGGATTGGAGAGTTTAGACAGATATGGTAAAGGAGATTTGCTGGTTCATATCAATGTTTGGACACCTAGAAAATTGTCAAAGGACCAAAAGAATTTTTTCGAAAAGAATAGGTTTGATGATAATTTTGTACCTAAGCCATCCAATTCCGAGAAATCATTTTTTGAAAAAGTAAAGGATATGTTTTCGTAACATGGCAAGTATCAAATATTTATAAGAAATATATTTAGTCAAAATAAGTATTTGTATGAATATTTTGTTATATTTGTTTCGCTGAATTTCTAAAAGTTCAGCAACTTTTTCTTTTTCATAGCAATTTTCCCACTCTTTTAGAGTGGGTTTTTTTATGTAAAATGATACATATTAAAAATTTTTATAAAATTTTTATGAATTAAGTTGAATATTATATGAATTATTGTATTTTTGCAGTATTATATTACTTTTATAGTAATATTCTTTTTCATAGCAATTTTCCCACTTTTGTTTTCAAGAGTGGGATTTTTTTTTCACCTTTTTTAAATGTAATTTTGTAAAAAAAAGTAAGTCGTCTTATCGCTTTTACTTTTGTGAAAGAGGAAAGTCCGGACACCAAAGAGTAGCATAGCGGATAACATCCGTCACCCCGAATATTTTGGGGTAGGACCAGTGCAACAGAAAGTATGTACAGTCAGGCTGTAGTGAAACCAGGTAAACTCTATGCGGTGCAATGCTATGTATATTGAAGTCCCTTTAAGGGTAAGAGTCACTCGCTCAATTTCAAGGGGTAAGCAGCTAAAGTTGCAAAGTAATTTGTAATGTAGATAAATGATAAGAATTGCAATTTAACGTGATACAGAATCCGGCTTATAGACTTACTTTTTTTATCAAATTCGTAAAAAATTATCTTTAATTTATAAAATTATTACCTTTAAATCATTAAAAATCATTTTTAGTGATTTATATTGAATTATTACCTATTTATATTGAATTATCTCTAAAATCAGCTTTAATTTTTGTACTTTTGAGTTCTTTTAAAATTAATAATTACTCAAAAAAATAAATAATATGGCTTTTGATGTTGATATGATTAAAAAGGTTTACGAAAGAATGGTAGACCGTGTGGATGCTGCAAGAACTGTTGTTGGCAGACCACTTACCCTGGCTGAAAAAATATTGTATAACCACCTTTGGGATGGAAAAGCAGAACTTGCTTATAAAAGAGGTGTAGATTATGTTGATTTTGCTCCTGACAGAATTGCTTGCCAGGATGCTACTGCACAAATGGCATTACTACAGTTTATGCAGGCAGGAAAGAAAAAAGTTGCTGTACCAACTACAGTGCACTGTGATCATTTGATACAGGCCAAAGTTGGAGCAGATAAAGATCTGCAAAATGCAATTAATACAAGTAGTGAGGTCTTTAACTTTTTAGGATCCGTTTCTAATAAATATGGTATTGGCTTCTGGAAACCGGGAGCAGGAATTATTCATCAGGTTGTTTTGGAAAATTATGCTTTTCCTGGAGGAATGATGATTGGTACCGATTCTCATACGGTAAATGCCGGTGGATTAGGAATGATCGCTATTGGTGTTGGAGGAGCAGATGCCGTTGATGTAATGGCAGATATGGCTTGGGAATTAAAATTTCCAAAGCTGATTGGTATCAAACTTACCGGTAAATTAAGTGGCTGGACTGCTGCAAAGGATGTTATATTAAAAGTAGCAGGAATTTTAACCGTAAAAGGAGGAACCGGTGCTATTGTTGAGTACTTTGGTGAAGGGGCAAAAGCTTTATCTGCAACAGGAAAAGGAACTATTTGTAATATGGGTGCCGAAATAGGAGCTACCACTTCCACTTTTGGATATGATGCATCTATTGAGCGCTATTTAAGAGCTACAGGCAGAGGAGAAATTGCTGACGAGGCGAATAAAATTGCTCCTTATTTAACAGGTGATGAGGAAGTTTATGCAAATCCTGAAAAATATTTTGATGAAGTAATTGAAATTAATCTTTCAGAATTAAAACCATATTTAAATGGTCCTTTTACGCCGGATCTGGCAACTCCAGTTGGAGAAATGAATGAGAAAGCTACCAAAAATGGCTGGCCTTTAGATGTGGAATGGGGACTGATAGGATCGTGTACCAACTCTTCTTATGAAGATCTGTCAAGAGCTGCTTCCATTGCAAAACAAGCAGTGGATAAAGGTATTGTTGCCAAAGCAGAATTTGGAATAAACCCTGGTTCTGAGCAGGTTAGATATACTGCAGAAAGAGATGGTTTATTACAGATCTTTGAAGATCTGGATGCAAAGATATTTACCAATGCTTGCGGACCATGTATCGGACAATGGGCAAGAGAAGGAGCAGAGAATCAGAAAAAGAATTCTATTATCCATTCTTTTAACAGAAACTTTTCAAAAAGGGCTGATGGAAACCCAAATACCCATGCTTTTGTTGCATCACCTTCCATGGTAGCAGCAGTTGCGATTTCAGGAAGACTGGATTTTAATCCGATGACAGATAAACTGGTTAATAAAGAAGGTAAAGAAGTAATACTGGAAGAACCAACAGGATTTGAATTACCACCAAAAGGATTTGATGTAGACGATCCCGGGTTTGTTGCACCGGTTACTGATGGATCTAATGTAGATGTTGCAGTAAGCGAGGAATCTGAAAGATTACAACTCTTGACTCCTTTTATACCTATTAAAGAAGTTAAAGAAGCCAAACTGTTGATCAAAGCATTTGGAAAATGTACTACAGATCATATTTCTATGGCAGGACCATGGTTGCGTTTTAGAGGTCATCTAGATAATATTTCTAATAATATGCTTATTGGTGCAGTAAATGCATTTAATAAAGAAACGAATAGTGTGAAAAACCAGCTAACCGGCGAATATGGTGCGGTACCAGATACAGCACGTGCCTATAAAAAGGCAAATGTTTATTCTGTTGTTGTAGGTGATCATAATTATGGTGAAGGATCTTCACGTGAGCATGCTGCAATGGAGCCTCGTCATTTAGGTGTTGCTGCTGTAATTGTTAAATCTTTTGCAAGAATTCATGAAACCAACTTAAAAAAACAAGGGATGTTAGGTTTGACTTTTGCAGATGAAAGTGATTACGATCTGATAAAAGAGGATGATACATTCAATTTTGTTGATCTAAATGAGTTTGCACCTGGTAAACAATTAACTTTAGAGATCGTTCATGCAGATGGAGATAAAGATGTTATTAAATTGAACCATACCTATAATGATAATCAGATTGAATGGTTTAAAGAAGGTAGTGCATTGAATTTGATCAAAAAAGAAAATCAATAAATTAAATCAAAAATTGATCATCATATAAAACTCTCCTTAACCGGAGAGTTTTTTTATATCTTTACTTTTTACATTGATTTAAGTATATGAATAAAATCTGGTTTTTAGAAGAGGTGAATCTGTTCAAGATCCTTTGTCCGCATTATTATGCAGATTATAAACAATCACATGAATTTGATGTATATCCTAAAAAGGAGTTTATTTATTTTACAGAAGATGCTTCAACAAAAGTTTATTTGATCGATAAGGGTAAGGTGAAAATTGGCTATTATAATGAAAATGGTGATGAGGTGATCAAAGCAATATTGTCTCGGGGTGAAATATTTGGAGAAAAATCTATTTTAGGAGAAATAAAACACAATGATTTTGCTCAGTCTTTGACCAAAGACACTTCTATTTGTTCTATGTCTGTTAATGAATTACAAGGCTTAATGTTGGAAAACAGGAATTTAAGTTTAAAAATATATAAATTTATAGGTGTTCGATTTAAAAAGCTGGAACGCAGATTGGAATTGTTACTTTTTAAAGACGCCCGAACCAGACTGATCGAATTTCTTGGAGAATTAGAAAAAGATTTTGGTCAGGTATTGGCAAATAGTGACGTGTTGATCAAACATCCCTATACACAAAAAGACATTGCTTCACTAATCGGTATTTCCCGTCCTTCTCTAAATATTTTAATGAATAATTTAAAAGAGGAGAATTATTTAGACTTTAACAGAAAAGAAATTATTTTAAAAAAATGAGTTTGTGTTAGCAGGCTAACATAAAAAAAACACCTCCTACCATTAATTTTGTCATATAATTTAAAAATATAATATGATGAAAAAACAAATTTCAATTTTACTTATCGCAATGGCATTTATCTTCGTTTCATGTAATAATGATGATACCGATAACAAAGTATCTGCAACATTTAAAGTTACAGTTACAAATGTATTTACTTCTAAAATGTATCAGGCATCTGGTACTTTAGGCTTGATCAAGCCTGGAGAATCTGAAGAGTTTACTTTTCATGCAGGAAAAGGAAGTTATTTATCCTTTGCCAATATGTTCGTTAAATCGAATGATCTTTTTTATGGATTTGCCGATACCGGGCTGGCTTTATATGATGGAGGAGGAAATGCAGTTTCAGGTGATGTATCCATGCAAGTACAATTGTGGGATGCAGGTACTGAAGTAAATCAGAAACCAGGTGCAGGTTCAAATCAACCTTTAAATCAATCCGGACCTAATACTGGGGAAACGGAAAGTGGTACAATACAGGAAGTTAATGATGGATTTGTCTATCCGGTAACAGAAGATGTTATTGAAGTGTTTATCACTCATGATGGAGGAACAATGTTTACCGTGAAAATTGAGAATAAATCTGCAATAGCATCTATTGCAACTCCTTTTGCACCAGGTGTTTGGGCAGTACATTCAGATCAGGTAAAATTATTCGCAAGTGGATCAGCAGCATCTGCAGATTTGGAAAAATTAGTAGAGGATGGAGATAATGGTGATTTGAATACGATGTTAATAGATAAAAGTGGTTACTTTTCACCATTTGCACCTGGAGTTTTTGCAATAAATGAAATGGGTGTAAAGCCAATATTTTTAAATAACTCCAATGATAGGGGAGATGGATTAGAAGCTTTGGCAGAAGATGGTGATCCGAGTATATTGGCAGCTTCTTTAAGTGGTATGAATGACGTATCTGAAAGTGGGGTTTTTAGTATTCCTGATGGAGCATCCAGATCGGGAGCCTTATTGCCTGACAACAGTTATTCGTTCACTTTTACGGCAAAAGAAGGAGATTATTTAAGTATTGCAACCATGCTTGTTCAGTCTAATGATTTGTTTTATGCTTTCGCTGATGGAGGTATAGCCTTGTTCACCAATGGAATCGCTAAAACAGGAAATGTGACTTCTCTTGTTTCTCTTTGGGATGCAGGAACTGAGGTAAATGAATTTCCCGGAGCAGGGAATAACCAGCCTGTTAGAGGTGGTGGTAACTCCGGTCCGGCTGAAGGTGGTCAGGTTAAAAAAGTGGATGATGGATTCAATTACCCTTCAGTTGCTGATGCAATTGAAATTAAAATAGAATTACAATAATTGAATGAATACTGTCTTAAAAGTTGACCTTAATGTTAAAATAATCACTTTTAAGATAGTTTATTTTGATATCTTAATGAGCAAATATACATGT
>VAPK010898123.1_pt1 | contig 20399 bp, 20 predicted proteins | sample 3395031 | NCBI WGS metagenome assembly VAPK01 (sample SAMN08290443, study PRJNA428436) | hydrothermal vent metagenome | isolation source: Deep-sea hydrothermal vent chimney 1 | place: Pacific Ocean: Juan De Fuca Ridge
CGCCTACAGGGATGTAGGCGAGGGGCGCAAAGCAGGAGCGGAAGCTTCGCCCATACGGTGAAGGTCAAAATAGTACAATAAGTCTTTTAGATTCTGTGCCTTAGACGTTCGCACTCGTGCAGGGTCGCACGTAGTTAGAGCAACGCAGGAGCAGTTGCCGAAGAAGTGTAGAGTTATCAAATAACGACGACCAAATACGCGAACTGAGCCGTGCTTACAGTGGTGATTTTGTGTCTAAAATGGGTGTTCTAAGGAACTACAATCATTCAGGATAGATGTAAAATATATAAAAATCAACTAGTTGTAGAACTTGCTCAGTATCTGACCCGCCACATAATTTTGTGTGTACATGTACCATACATAACTTATAATAAGCAATAAGCACATCACTGGTATTTAATATACTACACTAGATTAAGCATCGAGAAAATCATGACCATACCAACGAAGAAACGAAACGAAAGAGTTGATTTACGCGTCGATTCGGAATCAAAAGATCTTTTCGCACGTGCTGCGGAAATATCCGGCTCCAGCCTCAGCGCTTTTCTCGTTGAGTCTGCACGCAAACGTGCTTATCGCCTTCTTGAAGAACATGATCGTGTTATATTGAAAAACCAGGCGCGAGATATTTTTATGAGCACACTCTCTAGTCCACCAACACCTAATGAAACACTGAAAAAAGCTGCAAAAAACATTCAATAAAATTAAAAGGATTTTACGTGACAGACTACCTGGAGCCACTCAAAATTGAGCCAATTTCTAAAGCACATGTAAGAAATAAATTTAGCTGTGGTAAACCGCAGCTTGGTCTTTATCTAATGCAACATGCCCGCCAAAACGACGAAAATAATATTTCAGAGACATTTGTTGCCATTGATGGAAAAGATGTAGTTCGAGGCTACTATACATTAAGTGCGGTAAGTATTGAGTTTAAAGAACTTCCTACCACAAAGAACTTACCAAAATATCCAATGCCTGCTGCAAGAATAAGAAAGTTTGCGATCGACAAAAAGTCCTCAGGCCAAGGCCTTGGAGAAAAATTACTTATCAATGCATTACAGCGAATAGTTAACACGAACATTGAAAATGAAATAGCTGTAAAAGCAGTATTAGTTGATGCACTCGATGAGGATGCAAAAAACTTTTGGCTAAAATATGGATTTATTGAATTACCTGAAAGCAATTTAAAACTCGTTCTACCGATAGAAACAATTCAACAACTTTTTAAATAATAATACCTAAGAATAAAGTGAAGCACTGTGTTGTATTACTTCCATGCCACCCATGTAATTCAGCAACACTTCCGGCACTTTAATCGTGCCGTCCCTGGTTTGGTAGTTTTCCATCACCGCCACTAATGCCCTGCCTACTGCTAGTCCTGACCCATTTACTGTATGCACCAACTCAGGTTTTTTAGTATCAGGGTTGCGCCAGCGCGCTTGCATACGCCTAGCCTGGAAATCTACACAATTGGAACAAGAGGAAATTTCCCGGTATTTTTGTTGCCCTGGCAGCCACACTTCAAGGTCGTAGGTTTTTGCTGATGAAAAGCTGACATCGCCAGCGCACAGGGCGACAACTCGGTAAGGCAGGTTTAGTTTTTGCAATACGGTTTCGGCATGGCCGGTGAGTTCTTCAAGCGCCCTGTAAGAATCTTCTGGTTTGATGACTTGTACGAGTTCAATTTTTTCAAATTGGTGTTGACGGATTAAGCCACGGGTATCCTTGCCATGAGAGCCAGCTTCGCTCCTGAAGCAAGGTGTATGGGCGACATATTTTCTTGGCATGTAACCGTCGCTAATAATGACATCGCGCACGATGTTGGTCAGTGGCACCTCCGCAGTGGGTATTAAATAAAAATCGCGCTCGTCGGTAAGTTTAAATAAATCTTCTTCAAATTTGGGAAACTGGCCGGTACCTTTCAGACTGTCAGTATTAACTATATAAGGCACATAGGTTTCAGTGTAACCATGTTCGCCGGTATGCAGATCAAGCATGAATTGTGTCAGAGCACGCTGCAAACGCGCCAGTGGCCCAGATAAAAGTGTGAAACGTGCTCCAGTAATTTTGGCAGCAGTTTCGAAATCCATTTGATCGAGTTTTTCGCCGAGATCGACGTGGTCCTTGGCTTCGAAATCGAATTGTGTGGGTTCACCCCATCTCTTGATTTCAACATTGTCATCTTCATCTTTTCCATCGGGCACGCTTTCATGCAGAATGTTTGGCACACCCATGACGATGTTATCGATTTGTTGTTGCAGCTGACTTAGCTGTTCTTCTGCGACTTTAAGCTTATCGCCTAACTGACCTACGGCGGCTTTCAGAGGCTCGATGTCTTCACCTTGGGCCTTGGCCTGGCCGATGGATTTGGATTTTGTGTTGCGTTCGTTTTGCAGGCTCTGCGTTTGAACCTGAATATCCTTACGTTGTGCTTCCAGCTCGGCAATGGCGTTTGTATCCAGCTTAAAACCGCGGCGCAATAGTTGTTGTGCAGTGTGTTCGAGATCATTACGAAATAATTTTGGATCTAACATGCTTAGCCTTCTGATTCCATTATGTTCATTCTTGCTTGCCAGCTTATGACATGCCGGGGCTTTATGGATGATTCCAGATGTTTGAGGATGGCGTGTACTTTTTCCGGGGTGTCAAAAAATTCGACGACGACCGGCAGGTCCATTAACAGGTCTACGGCGACAGAAGTATGTGTCACACCGGAGCCACCAAAGCCACTGATGCCTCGGAACACCGTGACGCCTTTTACCTTTTCCCAATCGTGTAAACGTTTGAGCAGACTCTGCATAACACCTTCACCTTCAGTTAAATAGATTCGTACCATGGTCACGTCAATTACTTTCATATAATTCTCCCCGCGATGACTCCAACCCAAGCCGCAAATATACACAATACGACACTAAAAAAGATATTTAATAATGCTTTTATATTTTCCCGACTTTCAATGAGATTGAGCGTTTCAATCGAAAAAGCTGAAAAAGTGGTGAAGGCGCCCAACAAGCCGACTAATAACGCAGCACGCCATATTGGATCAAGATCCAAACGCTCTATTAACAGTACGTAGAGAACACCCATTATCAATGAACCTAATACATTGACCGCCAGGGTGCCATAGGGGAAATCACTGCCGAGTTTTGCGTAAACCCAAATAGACATCCAGTAGCGCATTAGTGCACCAATTGCTCCACCGGCTGCAATGGCAAGAGTTTGATTCAATCTGTTTGCCTGCTGTCGCTCATTTTCATGCCTGTAGGGTAACCATTTTTGGGGATGCTGGCGAATTTTTTAGCGCAAGGGCGATACGAGAGCATAAATAGTATGGTCAACGCTATACATAGAGCAGCGAGCGTTAAGGAAGCTCTGATCAATTCTGAGACGAATGGATCAGAGCTTCCTTAAGTTTTAGACGGGTAATTTTTGTCTAGCGCTTTTAGGTGGGCCAATTTTTCAGCTATTTTTAGCTCGAGACCGCGCGAAACAGGCTCATAGTAGGTAATGTCGCCCAATTCGTCGGGGAAATAGTGTTCACCGGCAGCATAAGCTTCCGGCTCGTCGTGAGCGTAGCGGTATTCTTTGCCGTAATCGAGTTCTTTCATTAGTTTGCTAGGTGCATTTCTTAAATGCAGGGGAACATCCAATGAACCATGGTTTTTTGCATCCGCCAGCGCCTTATTAAAAGCAGTATATACCGCGTTACTTTTTGCTGCGCAGGCAAGGTAAGTAACCGCTTGTGCAAGAGCCAATTCTCCTTCGGGACTGCCGAGACGATCGAAAGTGTTCCAGGCACTGATAGCCAGGTGTAATCCGCGTGGATCCGCGTTGCCGATATCTTCGGAGGCCATGCGGACAATGCGGCGTGCGAGATAATCCAGGTCGCAACCACCATCGATCATGCGGGCTAACCAATACAATGCAGCATCGGGTGATGAACCACGCACGGATTTATGCAGTGCGCTGATTTGATCATGGAATACGTCGCCCCCTTTGTCGAAACGACGTACGCCGCCGGTGATCACTTCTTTAACCGTTTCTTCGCTGATGACCTGTTGGTCTTGCTGTTGCTGCGCGAGATCGGCCGCTATTTCCAGTAAATTGAGTGCGCGGCGAGCATCACCATCAGCCGCCCGTGCCAACATATCGAGTACGTCGTTATCAACTTGCACACGTAGCGAACCCAGGCCACGTTGTTGATCACCGATAGCGCGATCGAGCAGGCTGCAAATATCGCAAGTTTGTAATGCCTTTAATACATAAACACGTGCGCGTGACAATAACGCATTGTTTAATTCGAACGATGGATTTTCTGTTGTGGCGCCAATAAAAGTGAGGGTACCGTCTTCGACATAGGGTAAAAAAGCGTCTTGTTGTGATTTATTAAAGCGATGTACTTCATCGACAAAAAGTACGGTGGCCTTATCGTGCTGTGCGCGGGCGAATTTTGCCTGTTCTATGGCAGCGCGAATATCTTTTACACCGCTGAGTACTGCTGAAATTGATAAAAATTGCGCATCAACATAGTTCGCTACAATGCGTGCCAGCGTGGTTTTGCCCGTGCCAGGCGGGCCCCAAAAAATCATCGAATGGATAGAATGGGCTTCAAGTGCTTTGCGTAACGGTTTATCAACTCCGAGCAGGTGATCTTGTCCGGCAATTTCATTTAGTGATTGCGGACGCATGCGATCGGCAAGTGGACGAAATGTGTTTTGTTCAGTTTGTGTCATATGTCAATTCAGGTAAATAGCGAGCCGCTGATTCAGTCTGGATAAGTACGTTACCCTATTCTTCTCCGATCACATCCACGCCCTTGGGGGGGGTGAAATCAAACTGGTCTGCATTGAGTCGCGGATTGTTTTGTATATCGGCAAATTTGATTTGTGTGGTTTGGCCGAAACCATCAACCAGTTCCATATATTCCAGGTTTTGCGCGCCGAAACCCAGGCGCATACTGGTAAAGGTGTTTTCTTCATCCTTAGGAAACAACTCGACCCAATCGAGGCCCGCAGTCTTGTCCTGAATTTCAATGATTTCAAAATTATCTTCCAATGAACCATTGCCACTGAGTAATAGCGCCGGCGTGTTACCGATTACGGTATCGAGTGGTCTGACGGTGACCTGTTCCAGGTCTTTGTCATATACCCAAAGTTTTTTCCCGTCAGCCACAATGATTTGTTCATAGGGCGTAAGATAATCCCAACGAAATTTGCCGGGGCGCTGCATGATCAGTTTCCCTTTGGCCTCTTCTGCGACCTTAAAGCGACTATTAATCGTTGATTGTGTAAAACTGGCACTCATGCTTTTTACATTTTTGTAAAAAACAAAAAGCCTGTCTTTTGCGACACCCGCCTGAGCCTGACCGCCAAACACAAACATGACGAGCAATAAGTAGGTTGCGGCAACTGCTGTTTTTATCGTAACCGCGATAAGAATTTTCATATTCGCCGCTATCATCTTTAGCGCTATATTGGTCTGTGAATTCATAAATAGTTCGTCCTGCGTTTTGGTAATAATCACACATTCCAAGTGAGATTTTGCGCTGTGCATAATTTTAGAGCCACTAGTATACATCACGTATCAAGTATTTTGGTGTGTCTAATAAACACTCATCTCATCTTTACTACAGGATCTGTTTATATAAAAACAGTTTATACAAGAAGAATAAGGAGAAAATAGAATGAACACAGTTACCGGTACTTACAGCAACGTTCGTTACAAAAAAGGCCTCAAAAAAATGTCATTGCTGTTGGCCCCTGCGCTACTTTTAGGGTTAAGTGGTTGTATTACTTCGCCTTTTTATGGACAACAAATGAACTCACGATTTGACCAGGTCCCCTTTACCTTCTGGACATTCAATAAAACCAATAGCGTCACGGTCGAATGCGCCAAGGCCTCCGCACACGGTGGACCGTATAATGGTAACGGCAGCTATCAACCAGTGGCAACTGTTTGGCCCACAAGTAAAGGGCAACTTGACGCCAATGGGTTAGAGGTTTTTGATGCCAGTAAAAAACTGGATATCCCTTCTGCTTGCTGGCGCGCCTACGCCTTAGGTGGCGGAACCAATTGGATTACCGTGCTACGCGTAAAACAAGACGGTTCTGATGATGGTGTTTACACATTTGATAAAGCCGGTCTGGAGTGCTTGGGAAAATGGAACGGCAAAAGTGCAAGCTGGACTGCCTGGTTGTCACGCAGTTGCAACAAAAAATACAGCAACACCGGCGGCGACATTAGGACGGTTTTTCTGAAATCTAAATAACAAAAATAATAATATATTTGCCTTAACTTTTGATCCCGGGAAGTTTGCATACCTGCATCCCGGGAACTTTTTTCAAACACGAAATATAAGGAAGTGAATGCCATGGATTTCAAAAAATATAAAAACAGTCTCATATCGGGGGCGAGTGGTTTAGCTGTTGCCGTTGCAATGATTACCCTCTTGAATCAACCACAAATTAAATCTGTCGTATATCAAGTAAATACCGAAGAATTGCGCGCGCAGCAATCGCAACTGACAGCAGCAGCAAATAGTGAATTGCATGCACCCAATGAGAAACTATTTGCAATAGATAACAATATTGATAATGAAGAAAAAGAAGATATGTCCGCTGACAATGAAGATGTGAACGCGGAGATAGCATCGCAAGACAATTCTAGCATCGCAGTATATGAGGATGACAGCACAAACACCGCCGTTACCACCAAGCAATGGAAACGAATTGGTGAACAAGAAATACTGGCAGCGTTTCATGAACTCAATCCGATGGATTCTCATTTATTAACGACAGTATGCGAAACAGATTTATGCCAGGTCGAAGTGGCACATACGGACAAAGTGGCAGAAATTCAATTTATTAGCAGCATGGCATCCAGCGAGCTGATTTTCGGGTATGAAGGCCATTTCAAAAATATAGAGAACGAAGATGGCAGCACCAAGTCGGTGTTTTACTTTTCCAGAAACCCGCAAGAAACGCTCTTACAGTAAGACTACAGTAAAAGCGCTGTGGAGTAGTAAATCGGAAATAATAAATAGTTATTGGGGTGGTGGCGCAAGCACTTCTCGATTACCGTTTGACTGCGGCGCGCTGACGACACCAGTGGCTTCCATTTCTTCTATCATGCGTGCAGCGCGATTGTAGCCTACTTTCAGGCGGCGTTGCACACTTGAAATTGATGCACGGCGGGATTCTGTAACCAGGTAAACGGCCTGGTCATAGAGCGGATCGGCTTCACTTTCTTCTTCGGTGAGTAAACTGCCCGCCGCCGCATCGGCCGGATCAGGGCCATTGAGTATTTCATCAATATACTCAGGCTCACCATCCTGCGCGAGGCTGGCGACGACTTTATGGACTTCATGATCATCCACAAACGCGCCATGCACGCGAGTAGGTACCGCAGTACCCGGTGGCAGATATAACATGTCACCGTGACCCAATAATTGCTCAGCGCCCATTTGATCCAGAATCGTACGCGAATCGACTTTGGACGACACCTGAAACGCAATGCGTGTAGGTATATTCGCCTTTATTAATCCTGTTAACACATCCACGGAAGGACGCTGAGTTGCCAGTAATAGATGTATGCCAGAGGCACGTGCCTTTTGTGCAAGCCGGGCTATCAACTGTTCCACTTTTTTACCAACCAGCATCATCATGTCGGCGAGTTCATCGACAACGACTACGATGTTAGGTAATGGCTCAAGATAACGCGGTTCCATATCAAACTCGGTAGGTTTGAAGGTCGGGTCGGGAAGCGGGTTATCTGAATTTATCGCATCGTTAACCTTCTTGTTATAACCCGTCAGGTTACGAACTCCTACAGTCGACATCAGTTTGTAGCGTCTATCCATTTCTGCGACACACCAGCGCAGTGCATTGGCTGCTTCTTTCATATCGGTCACCACAGGCGCCAACAAATGTGGAATGCCTTCGTATACAGACAGTTCCAACATTTTAGGGTCGATCATGATCATGCGCACGTCTTCGGGCCTCGATTTAAATAACAGGCTCAAAATCATCGCGTTGATGGCAACGGACTTACCGGAACCGGTGGTGCCTGCAACCAGCAGGTGAGGCATTTTTGCCAAATCAGCGACAACGGGCAAACCACTAATGTCTTTGCCTAACGCCAATGTGAGTGGTGATCTTGATCTGTCGTATTCATTTGAGCTTAATACTTCACTCAAACGCACCATCTCACGGTATTCATTCGGAACTTCCACGCCGATAGTCGGTTTGCCGGGAATGACTTCGACAACACGCACGCTGATTATCGCCATAGAGCGAGCCAAATCTTTCGCCAAATTAGTAACCTGACTAACTTTTACGCCAGGTGAAAGCAGCAATTCATAGCGTGTTACCACCGGACCAGGGTGCACCGCAACCACTTCTGCGGTGACATTAAATTCTTTTAATTTTATTTCAACCAAACGCGAAGTCGCTTCGAGTGCGGCATCGGACACCTCATTGCCAGACGGTTCAGCGACATCCAACAAGGTCAACGGCGGCAAACCTTCCGACGAGAGGGGTTCGAAAAGCTGGGATTGTCTATCTCGATCGTAGCGAGCACTTGTTTTTGTTTTAGGTTGACTAAAAGTTGTATCGATAAGCACCGGTTGGCGACTTTGCTGTCGTTTTTTGTCTTCCCGGACGATTTCTTCGCGCCGTGCTCGCGCTTTGCGCCCTTCCCGGTATTCACCCACATGGCCCGCTGATTGGTAACCCAGGTTCCGTAGCCAGGTAAAAATACCCAATGTCGCTTTACCGATCGTATCCATAAGTCGGAACCAGGATAAACTGGTGAAAAACGTAATGCCAGTAAGAAACAGTGCCAGTAACAATAACGTCGTGCCCAGAAAACTGAATGTCAGTACTAAATTGTTACCAACCACATCGCCAAGTATACCGCCAGAATCCAGCGGTAATGGTATAGCAACGTTTTGTAGATGTAATGTTGCTAAACCGGCACCCGCACTCAGTGTCAGGATGAACCCAATGAAACGAACCGTAATCTGCCGCAAATCAATTCCACCCGATTCAGTTCGGGATTTAAACAACAACCATCCGGAGTAAGCGATAAGCACAGGAAAAAGATAGGCGAAAAAACCAAACAAATACAATGAAAAATCAGCAAACCAAGCGCCTGCTTTACCACCCAGGTTCGCCACTTTTTCTGAGCTTGTACTGTGCGACCAACCAGGGTCCGCAGGATGATACGTTGCCAATGCGGCAACAAGAAAAATAGCAATCGCCACAAAAACAATTAATGCACCTTCACGCAAGCCTCGTGCGATATGACTCGCCAACGGATTCGTATTATTTGTTGTGCTTGTAGCTGATCGTGCTTGTGCCAAACTGACCTCCGGAGCCCTTTAATGGTGCAGACTGCTAAGTATAAAACAAAACACCGTGTCTGAAGTATAAAATCATGCGGATATTTCTCATATTCTGTCAGGCATTACCTGCAATGAGTTAAATTTTAACCAGTTTTGCTTAGAGAGACAAAATAGCCTGTTTGCGTAAAAAATTATTTCGGTAAGAAATTGAATGTGCGTGTTTTTGATTTTCTTGTTTGCTTGCGTCAATTTTTTCGGTTTAGCTTCTTTCTATGCTACAAGCGTCACAAGTGCGGGGTGGATGATGTGACCGCTTTCTACATTAATGCCGGCGCTTAGCGCGGCGCTGGACTTGCAGCCTTGATCAGCAAGTTGCAGCACATAGGGAATTAACGCTGCGGACAGGGCTTGTGACGAACTGCGCGGCACTGCACCCGGCATATTAGTGACACCAAAATGCACAATCCTTTCCCAAACAAAGGTGGGATTTTCGTAGTTGGTTGGTTTTGTAGTTTCTATGCAACCACCCTGATCAACAGAGATATCAATTATCACACTGCCCTCCTGCATTTGACGCACTGTATCTGCATCCACCAAGTGCGGTGCGCGTTCACCCGTGACAAGTACGGCGCCGATAAGCAAATCGGCTTCGATTACCGCTTTTTTTATTGCTTCTGAAAAAGGATGCAGAGCGGTTACATTTGGACCTAATGCGCGCATGCGCTCCAGCTTGTCACGATTTCGATCAAAGACGGTGACATTCGCACCTAATCCTGCTGCGACGGTTGCCGCGTTGCCGCCCGCCACACCACCACCCAGTACCACCACTTTACCTCGCTCTACCGCCGGCAATCCACCCAGCAAAATACCTTTGCCGCCTTGCGGGTGATATAAAAGTTGAGTACCTATCTGGGTTGCGATTCGACCGGCGATATCGCTCATGGGTGCCAATAGCGGCAAATAACCCGTTTTTTCTTCAACGGTTTCAAAAGCAAGCGCCGTCAAACCTATATCTTGTAATTTTTTCATCAAATCCAGTTCTGCTGCTAAATGCAAGTACGAAAAGAGTATGTGATCTTTTGTGAGGTAGGCTAAATCAACATCCAGCGGCTCTTTTACTTTTACAATCATCTCGGCTGATTGATACAGCGATTTTGCATCCGGCTGGATCTGCACACCCACTGCGCTGAAATCATCGTCCGAATAACCACTTAATAGTCCCGCACCGCTTTGAACAAATACCGCATGACCGTATTTCACTAATTCAGCCGCAGCAGCAGGAATAAGTGCAACACGCCCTTCCAGAATTTTGACTTCTTTTGGTATGCCAATTCGCATTGTGTCTCCTGAGATAATTCCTGTAGGTTGCCGTTCACGTAAGCATTATTTTGTAATGTACTTTTTAATGTAGTATAACGGAGATTTAACGTTTAGCCTTGTATACTGTTAAATTACCCCTATCACTAGTGGTCCGATTAACGGCAATATACACTCGGAGTATTAATATATGAGTGACACAAAACATTACCCCCTTATAATTCTGGGTTCAGGTCCTGCCGGTTATTCTGCCGCGGTTTACGCCAGTCGTGCAAACCTAAACCCGGTCATTATCACTGGTTTGGAACAAGGCGGCCAACTGATGACCACCACAGATGTGGACAATTGGCCGGGAGACAACGAAGGCGTCCAGGGGCCGGAATTAATGGAACGGATGCGCAAACACGCAGAACGTTTCAACACAAAAATTGTGTTTGATCACATTAACAGCGTGGATTTAAAACAGAAACCATTTTCGCTCACGGGTGATTCAGACGTTTATAGCTGCGATGCACTTATTATCGCTACTGGTGCATCCGCCATGTATTTAGGGCTGGACTCAGAAGAAGAATTTAAAGGCCGTGGGGTATCAGGTTGTGCAACCTGCGATGGTTTTTTTTACAAAAACAAACCCGTCGCAGTGGTCGGTGGTGGCAATACAGCAGTAGAAGAAGCGCTTTACCTTTCAAACATCGCCTCAGAAGTCACCATTATACATCGTCGTGACAAATTTAAATCAGAAAAAATACTCATCGATCAGATTATTGAAAAATCGAAAACCGGTAACATTAAAATCGAATGGAACCATAACCTTGATGAAGTATTAGGTGACCAAACGGGTGTAACGGGCATTCGCATTAAAAGCAATGACGGCAAAACCAAAGACATAGATTTAATGGGTGTGTTTATCGCAATTGGCCACAAACCAAATACAGCGATATTCGAAGGCCAACTGGAAATGAATCACGGCTATATTAAAGTAAAAAGTGGTAGCGAAGGAAATGCGACTGCGACCAGCGTGCCGGGGGTCTTTGCGGCGGGCGATGTGGCTGATCATATTTACCGTCAGGCTGTCACATCAGCGGGAACCGGTTGTATGGCCGCGTTGGATACAGAACGTTACTTAGATAACCTAGATTAGATAACCTAGATTAGACAATCTGAAAGATTAATTTTACGGAAATTCCATGCGCGCGGCCTGACCAGCCCGGAGCACAATATTGTCTGACTTAAATTCAACATACACTTCATAGTATGCCTCTTGTTTATCAATAGACACCGATAGCGTTGCGTTAACTGGCTCCAGAGCAATGGAAACCACTGTTCCAGAAAACTGTTTTTTTTCAATCGTGATTTTTCCTTTCTTACCGATCGCAAGCGATGCTAACGCCTTGAGCGGCACAAAGGCTTTAGCTAGATAATGACCTTCTGCAGCGAAAACTATCAGTGGTTGCGATGTCATTGTATTGTTCACATTTTCATTTTCTATAGCGTGTATTTTCAGCACCAAACCATTGAAAGGCGCGATAACTTTTGAGTTCGCAAGATTATATTTTGTTAATGTAAGGTGGGCTTGTGCTGCATTAAACGCTGCCGTGGCACGATCCGCCTTGAGCTTGGCGTTTTCCAACTCAACGTTGGAAAGCACAGTACGATCATATAACTCTTGCGCCTGCCCGTAATCACGTGTAGCTTCGGTCTGTTTGGTTGTGTTTATTATCACTTCCGCCTTTGCTTGCGCTACTGCAGCTACAAAGGGTATTTGATCAAGTTCAACTAATATTTTTCCTGCCTGCACACGTTGACCCACAGTTACATTTACAGATTTTATAATACCGGACACCGGCACACTGAACGTCACGCGATTAGCAAAGTGAACGGTTGCATCGTATACCGTCGCATTTGCCAAACCCACAGGCACAATCAAAACAAACAGTAAAACTACAAACAATTGAAAATAAAATATTTTCTTTATCGAGCTAATTATCGTGTTACTCATAACACTGTTCAAGGCATAGCTCGTGGCATAGCTCATGGCATAACTCCTGGCAGAATAATCTCATCATTATCAATAAGCGACTTTGCGCGTAATATATTTAATTGCGCCCACGCAAGGGCTATCTCAAATTCTATTTTTTGTGACATCCATAGCGCTTCAGTGATCCGTGCCTGAGCATCACTCATATCGGTTTGCACTTCCATTTCATACAATGCTCTGCGTTTATCCAAACTTAAATCGCGGTATAATACTCTTTGTGATGCCGTATTTCGTTTTACGTAGAGAATTTCCAACTGTTTAATTAACTCCTGCACGCTTTTTAATAGACCATGTTCAGCCCTGCGTAAACGCGCTGTTTGTGACGCCAACGCCGCCGACGCACGTGCGATTGCAGCCTTGTTTTCACTACCCTGGTAAATGGGTATGAGAACATTAACGGATGCGCGCACTTCACCACGCGTGGAAAAATCCCGTTGATAGTCTGCTAATTCAAATTCAGCAGAAATACTCGGATAATAGCGTGCGCGTTCTGCCTGCAAATTTGAGCGTGCCGATTCAATTTGCTGCTTGATCGCAAGTATTGTCTGATTTGTCGCTAATGCAGCATCATATATTTCTGTCCCATTGGGTATCTTCTTTTCGTGTTGCAGTAGATTCGGCTGAACCAGATCAGCGGGTAAATTATCCGGTCGATTGAGTGCAATCGCTAAAAATAACCGTGACGATCGCTGTTGCTTTTCGCTAGCGGTGCGTTTATCAAACGCCTGCAGATAGTTATTTTCTGCTTCAAGTAAATCAACATCTGAAACCATGCCAAGAGAATGTCGTTCACGTTTTTTGTCAAACTTTAAAAACTGCTGCGTCATTTTTTCATTGTCGACTCGATATTTTGAATCAGCCAGCAACACATCAAAAAACAGTTTCATGATTTCATAGCGATGGCGCATTCGTACATCAAAAAGTGAGTATTCACGGCTGGATATAAAAGCAGATCTGGATTTTTCCAAGGCACGACTACGACCAAAATCGTAAATTGGCTTACTGACAATAAATTGGACACTACTGTCATTTGCGAAATCACCCGTGGTAGTTAGTTTTTTCGTTACAGCAGTGATATCAATATAGGAACGCAATCCCGTCGCGGACTGCGCGTGCAGTAATTGTGCGCGAGCATCATCTAGCTCAGCCTGTGCCAATGCGATATCGGGATACATCTCGTCCGTGAATGACAATGCTTGTTCCAGACTAAGTGGGCTAGGTAACGGTGGGTTAGGTAACGATTTTAGGGAAGGCAATGTCGTTTTAACTTCAACTGCATCAGCTGCATGTATGACTGACGTTAAAATAATCGCAACTACAGCAACAACAACATAAATAAAATATTGAATTGAACCACGCGAATATTTATTCATTACCAGCTTAGTCTAAATACTTTTTAATTATTTTTTATTCGCTTTTGTTTAACTTTGCCAATCGTTCACGTTTGTAGCGGGTGAATTTTGTCGATTTATAAGCACCGCTTGTTACAAACTCACCAAGCAGTAGAAATTCTTCAATACTGCGTGTTGCGCCGGTATAACGCACCATTTTTTTTCCTTCTAAATCAAAAAAAATAAATACAGGTGTCGCACGTACCCGTTGTATTTTAAATGCATAATCCTTCTCGGCAAGTTCACTGCCATCAAAATTAGACATCATAGTATCACCGCGTGTATCGAGGTGAATGATTCGAAAGTGCTTACGGTAAAATTTTTGTACCGCAACCTGATTCATTACCGAGATTTTCATCTTTTGACACCATGGACAATCAGAATCGTTAAACATAACAAACAAACCGATTTTGCCTTCTTCACCCGCGATTTGTGCTTCTTCCTGTAAATTGTTGAAACTTTGATGAAAAAAATATTCAGATGCGTCGCGTACCCGTTGTGTTGCGGATTCCGTTGTTGCGGATTCAGCTGTGGTGGACTCAGCTATCACGGTAGATGTGGTAGAAATAACCAGTACGGCAACGCAGCATAATCTGACAAAAAATATCGCATTTGTCATCACAGTTCGCGGAAGCAATTGAAAGAAGAACAATTGAGCAACGGATATCATCGTTTTCTCCATCTAAACGTTTAACCGAACACTATCTAAACATTCTCGAAATGTAGGTGCTATGCTAATGTTTTGGTAATATTTATCGTGTCCATTTACCCTAGCGAAATAAAAGGAAAAAGTTATGATGGAATGATGATTTTTATCTGACTAAATAAATAAACTATTAAATCAATTACTTACAAAAACATTACGGACAATTTGGTATATCCTGACTGTGAACAAGGCTAATAATAGTCCATCGAATTCCTTTTACATCGATAAGTGGTATGTAGACGCGGCCGCCAACCGTCTCACTTTTGGACAAACTGACATCAAAATCGAAGCCAAAGCCATGGAAGTACTGGCCTATCTGGCAAACCGACCCGGTGAAATTATTAGTCGAGAACAGCTTGAGCGTGATGTGTGGGCAGGCAAAGTGGTCGGCTATGATTCACTCACCAGTATAATTACAAAATTACGCAAAGCGCTGAATGATAATTCACGCCAACCGCGTTATATCGAAACCATTCCGAAAAAAGGTTATCGCTTAATTGCATCGGTCAACAAGGACCAGAACCGTGCAACATCGGCTATCGCTTCAACGCAATCAAAGACAATACAACAAAAAACAACACATCGTCCACCAAGCCGGGTCATACCAGGTATCGCACTGGGTATCACAATAACGATGACCCTTTTGGTCATTTTCATATATTCGCAGCAAAACCAGCCCGTTATCGTTCAATCAGTGGATAAAAAATCGAACAGCAGTGCTGAGTTAAATATTATTGATGACAACACGCCTTCCATTGCGATATTACCTTTTGGTGATCTTAGTGAACACGCGACCTACAGTTATTTGAGTGAAGGCATTACTGAAGATATTACAACGGCGCTGTCAAAATTGTCTGGCTTGTTTGTTGTTGCCAGATCGTCAACGCTGAATTATAGAAATCAAACCGTCGATGCAAAATATGCAGCAAAACAACTTCATGTGCGTTATGTCCTCGATGGTAGCATACGCCAAGTCGCTTCAAAATTGCGCGTTAATGTGAAGCTGGTAGATGGCAGCAACGGTATTGTCCTCTGGAGTGAATTTTACGATCGACAGATAAAAGATATTTTTGATGTGCAGGATGATATTACACTTAATATAGTTAATACCTTATCTGTAAAACTGACAGAAGAAGAGAAGCGTCGTACCGCCCGCAGATATACAGTGAGTATCGACGCCTACGATGAGTTTTTACGGGGCCTGGTATTGTATTCACACCACACTCGTGAAGACAATCTGTGGGCACGGGAATCCTATTTGAAATCCATTAACATAGACCCAAATTTTGCTCGTGCATATAGCGCCATGGCGTTAACATATTCGGCTGAATTCCGGAATAGTTGGCACGCTGATCCACGCGCCTCACTGCGGCAAGCAGCTAAACTGGCGAAGCAAGCGGTATCTATTGACGATCAATTACCAAATGCATTCTGGGTTCTTGGCTATGTAAATTTACATCAAAAAAAATATGAACGGGCAATAGAAGCAGCAAAAACAGCGATTACCCTAAACCCGAATTACGCAGACGGGTATGCAACACTCGGCGTCAGTTATATTTATATCGGTGACCCCGTAAAAGGAGAAAAAATGATGCGCAAAGCAATGCGACTCAACCCGCAATATCCAGCAGCGTATGCCTCCGCACTGGGACAGGCTTATTATTTCCAACGTCGTTATGAAGACGCACTTCCTCCGTTACGAGATGCCGTCGAGCGCAATGTAAATCTGAGAACCTCGCATGTATATTTGATTACGTCATTGAGCCAATTGAACAAAGAGGATGAAGCATCATGGGCTGCGATTCAATTACGCACGCTGGATCCGGAGTTTTCAGTTGATAATATTACTGACATGTTTCCAATTAAAGATGAAAATCAAGCACAGGAAATCAAAACACACCTGCGACGTGCCGGATTGTAGCTGGACGATACTTCGTCAAGTGAGTACTAAGTAAATACTAAGCGAATTAAATGAAACGAGAAAGCACATTTAAAACATCCATAATCGGCAGTCTGGAAGAAGTCTCTGCTGGAGAATGGAACAATCTTTCAGGTAATGATTATCCTTTTACACGCCATGAATTTCTCGTCGCCCTGGAACGTCATAATTGCGTGGGTAAAAAATATGGCTGGTATCCGCAACATATTCTAATACATGATACAACGCAGCCGAGCGCCACCAATGCTCAGGGTATACTGATTGGCGCGGTACCAATGTATTTAAAGGATAACTCCTATGGCGAATTTGTTTTTGACTGGGCTTGGGCAGACGCGTATTCACGCTCAGGATTATGTTATTATCCAAAGCTGGTTGTCGCAATTCCTTATACGCCTGCAACCGGGCCACGAATATTGGTAAAAGATGATCCTGACAACACCCAGCATAAAAATGACATTGAGTCCCTGTTAATTCGCACTGCAATTCAACATGCGCAAGACCATGGCATTTCGTCCTTACATTGGTTGTTCCCCGATAAGGATGCAACGCAAAAGCTGGAATCGCAAGGACTGATGCGCCGAATTGATTGCCAGTTTCAATGGACAAATCATGCTTATAAAGATTTTAATGATTTCCTTTCAACATTCAATTCGCAGAAACGCAAAAAGGTGAAACGGGAGCGCCGCCAGGTCAGTGAAGCCGATATCGACATCGAAATTTTTAAAGGAGTAGATATTAGCGAGGAACTATGGGAAATATTTCACTATTTTTATCAGATACCCTTTTATTTAAAAAGTGGCACGCCAACGCTTTCTCTGGAGTTCTTTAAGGAAATTGGCAACACAATGCCTGACAATATCGTGCTTATGCTGGCAAAACACGGTGATCGCTACGTTGCCGCAGCGTTTAACTTTTGTGGAAAAGATACCCTTTATGGCCGCCATTGGGGCAGCGATAAGCGCTTTCATAGCTTGCATTTTGAATTGTGCTACTACCGCGGTATAGACTACTGCATCAAAAACGGTTTGTTACGCTTCGAACCCGGTGCGCAAGGGGAACATAAAATAAGCCGGGGATTTTTGCCCACCCCCACCTATTCTGCCCACTGGCTCAGCCACCCACAATTTCGTTCCGCCATCGGAGACTTCTTGGGGCGCGAATCCAGCGCGATGGAAAACTATATTGGAACCCTTAAAAGACATTCTCCGTACAAAAACAAACCACATTAACCATTTGATTTTAAACACGTATAACGGAAATTGTGTAAAAATCGTGACTTTTACCTTATTAATAAGAATAAGGTTTGTTAATATGTGATCACATGGCAATTTAATTATGGCATGATTTTGGGCAATAGTTTTGGGCAACAATTTTGGGCAGCATGAGGCAATGAAATGAGTGGTTTAGGTACAGGTCCGTATTGGATCGATCCCTATGACGAATCCGGGGGCTTCCCCGATGTATCATTGGCGATGAAAGAACCCAATGGCTTGTTAGCCGTAGGCGGAAACCTTGCACCCAAACGACTCATTGATGCTTACCATAAAGGTATTTTTCCCTGGTATACCGATGGCCAACCTATTTTGTGGTGGTCACCTAATCCAAGATCCATTTTATTCCCAGATAAACTTAATATTTCTCGCAGCACCTTAAAAACGATGCGTAAAGGCCACTTTCATATTACGGTCGACCGTGCATTTAATCAGGTCATCGCGCAATGCGCTGAACCCCGGACAGATGGCAATGGCACCTGGTTAACTCAACAAATGATTTCCGCCTACTCAACCCTGCATGAACTGGGCTACGCCCATTCAGCGGAGTGCTGGTTAAGTGGGGAATTAGTGGGTGGTCTGTATGGTGTCGCCATTGGCCGCGTATTTTTTGGCGAATCGATGTATAGCCGCCAACCTGATGCGTCGAAAATTGCATTTATCCATTTAGCCTGCCAACTCAAAGAATGGGGTTATTCAGTGATTGACTGCCAGGTACATTCTAATTATTTAAAAAGCCTGGGCGCGATTGAAATACCTCGCAAAGATTATCTTAACCTGATTAACCACTGGACCAAAGTGCCAGGTCAAAACAAGCAGTGGCAACTGGATAAAAATTTGATCAATTCCCTGATCGAGCTACAACGACAACGTAAGATAATTAATAATCAAAAATCAGCAAAGAAAAGCTAGTACTCCATCAAGGTGATAATTTAAGATTCAGTTTGACGGAGTACTAAAAGGTTGTTAGAGAACAGAAACCGTCGCGAAGGGAAGCCATTTTGGTCAGATTCTCCGCAGCAAGTACTCTGTTTTCGGGCGCCTCCAGGAACTATTATTTCTCAAACATATTTATTATGTCTATTAATTTAAACTCCACGAAATTACTCTTTTTTCTCACGCCCGAGAGTGAATGTAACTACCTTTCTGGCAAAATCTCTTCGACTCTTTTTGCGGACCCTGAAGCGCCCATGAATGCGCAAATTTATAGTGCGTTGGCGCTACATGGCTTCCGCCGCAGTGGTGAGCATGTTTATTTACCACAATGCGAGCAATGCAGTGAGTGTGTACCAATAAGAATCGCCGTTAATCAATTTCAACTTAGCCGTAGTCAAAAACGAACCTGGTCCAAAAATCAGGATGTGCAGGTTAATCGTGTTGCTGCCGATTATAATGATGAACATTTTGCACTTTATCGACGTTATATCGCCAAGCGGCACAGCAGTGGTGAAATGGACTTTGATGACCCACAGCAATATATGTCATTTCTGTCGAGCACTTGGGCACAGACAGCGTTTTACGAGTTCCGCATCCAGCAACAGCTTATCGGGGTCGCGATAGTAGATGTGCTGCAGATGGGGCTGTCAGCCGTTTACACCTTCTTTGACCCAGAATTAGGTAAACGCAGCCTTGGCAGCTACGCCATTTTATGGGAGATTGAAGAGACCCGGCGCCGTGGCTTACCCTGGTTATTTTTAGGTTATTGGGTAAAAGACTGTAAGAAGATGAATTATAAGACCCAATACCAACCGGTGGAGGTTTTCCGACACGCTACTTGGGAAGTGCTTGATAATTAAAGAAATTTCTACCGTCAATAAATCATCTCCTTAAAATTCAACACGCTACGCACACTAGTATTTCTTTTTTTTGCTGTTAAGTCACCCCCTTGCCCGCCGATAAGCTTAGGTAACAATCAGAACAAAATTATAGACCATGCCGCCGTGAGAACGAGGGGTTCAATTTGTAAAGGTAAAGGTGTGTATATGTTAGATGTAATCTATAGCTTAGCGAATGAATTTGAACATGAATTTGGTTTTAGTCCTAACATTATGTATATGAATTACACACATTACGAATGTATGAAACTACAACTCTCTGATCCAAGCGATCTCGAATCAATGGTGCAATTGCTCGGTATGGAAATTATTCTACACCAGGATGTCGTTCGACCTCAGGTTTCATGGGCTGATAGCCCTTGGAAACATGCAATATCCTCCTAAAGCAGTCTTAACTTATGGAAAAACAGCACATCAAATACCCTAATTAATTAGGGTATTTTTCTGTCTGTTTATCACTCAAAGTCAAGCCAATACTCTAAAATATATTTTTGTAAAATAGTCGATTTTCAGGCACTATTTGCGGCCTGAAACTGATCCATGCGCTAACGCGCTAACG
>VAPK010231781.1_pt1 | contig 20392 bp, 20 predicted proteins | sample 3395031 | NCBI WGS metagenome assembly VAPK01 (sample SAMN08290443, study PRJNA428436) | hydrothermal vent metagenome | isolation source: Deep-sea hydrothermal vent chimney 1 | place: Pacific Ocean: Juan De Fuca Ridge
GATATTACCTATGATATTCTGCTGGAAACAGGCATGAAAATACAGGCTCTGCCTATCTGGCAAAATGAATGGCAACATCCCGAACGTTTCAGCAATCCTTATCTCATCAAAAATATTCAACGGGAGGGTGTTGCCTTGTGATTACCGCTGATGAACTTATGATAAAAGCCAAACGCGCGTTCGCTTCATCGCGGTTGCTTTTGGCTGAAAAAGATGCCGACGGTGCCTGTAACCGAGCCTACTAGACGACTTGCATCGCGACGAATTTCAATTATTTTTTCACTAAGGAATAAAACACCATGAATTGTGATACTCAAGCCCTATTATCCGGCCTTGCTTTTCCCGAAGCACCACGCTGGCGCGAAAACCGTTTATGGTTTACGGATCAACATGCGCGTAAAATTATCACCGTTGATCTGGATGGCAAGTCTCAATGTATATTGGAGACGGAGGATTTACCGGGCGGACTGGGCTGGTTACCTGATGGCACCCTACTTGTGGTCGGAATGACTCAGCGTAAGGTCTATCGCCTGGAAAATAAAAAATTAGTATGCCATGCCGATTTATCTGACATTGCCAACTTTCATTGCAATGATCTGCTGGTAGATCACGCTGGGCGAGCTTACGTCGGTAATTTTGGTTATGATTTACATCGTGGTGGTGCACCTGTACCGGGGAAGCTGGCGATGATCGAACCATCCGGTCGGACTCAGGTCGCGGCTGAAGGATTGATCTTTGCGAATGGTATGGTTATAACACCCGATCAAAAAACATTGATCGTCGCGGAAACATTTGCTTCACGCTTAACCGCATTTCGCATTGGCGACGAAGGTTTATTAGCGGATGCCAGCGTCTGGGCTGACTTGGGCGAGGCTTCACCCGATGGCATTTGTCTGGATGCAGAGGGTGCAATTTGGGTGGCCAGCCCAACAACGAAAGAAGTCATTCGGGTAGCGTTAGGTGGTACGGTATTAGCACGCATTCACCCAATTGGCGTCCCCTATGCCTGTATGTTAGGAGGCGCTGACCGCCAGACTCTATTTATTCTCTCTTCTGAAACGGACGACCCGGCACAAGCCAAAGCCTTACAATCGGGTCGCATCGAAGTCATCGAGGTTTCAGCACCTGGAGTGGGCTTGCCTTAGGAGAATGCTGCAACGGGCGCTGCCCGCTCACCACCGCCAGGTTAATTATCTTTTTCATGGTTTTATAAAATACAATCTGATTGTAGAATATATGATCATAATATCAACAATTGGAGTATTATCATGTCACTAACCCCATCCACGATGCTCGAATTAGGGACACCCGCGCCTGATTTCACCCTTCCAGAGGCCAAGGGGGGAGTCGTGAGCCTTAATGATTTTAATACCCCCGCATTGCTGGTCATGTTTATATGTAACCACTGCCCTTATGTTATCCATCTACGTGATGCATTGAAAGAGCTGGCGACTGAATACAAGCCTAAGGGACTTGCTGTGGTCGCGATTAACAGCAATGATACAGACAACTACCCTGCCGACAGCTTTGAAAAAATGAAAGACGAAGCCTACCCTTTTCCTTATCTTTTTGATGAAAGCCAAGAGATCGCCAAAGCTTATCAGGCAGCTTGCACACCTGATTTTTTTCTTTTTGACGGACAAAAAAAACTGGTTTATCGTGGACAATTTGATGAGACCCGACCCAATAGACCTAGCCGACCAGCACCTGAACTGCCCATTACGGGCAAAGATATGCGAGCCGCGTTAGATGCCCTCTTGACAGGAAAAATGCCATCAACAGATCAAACCCCCAGCGTCGGCTGTAATATAAAATGGAAAGCCGAGTAAGTACTCAGAGATCAGGCATTTAAAAAAACACCTATTTTTCTGGTTTTTAAGTTTTTGTATTTTCCTTGTCACTCTGCTTAAGAGTAAGCTTACCGTTGCGAGGAAAATATGAAAAAAAACCCTAATAAATTATGTCTTTTTACGCTGCGGCCTCACGTTATGGTTTGCGATTAAGACGCCAATCATAATCAAGGAAATCAATGACAATATCCCCTGATTTCAGATGCTGTATATCACGCTTACTCAGGCCAAGCGCTTTACTGTAATTGGATAAAAACTGTGGCAGGGTTTTATACCCTCCCCAGCCCCGCTCAAAATCTTCACGGTACCAATCAAATAGTTTAGATACATTCAACGTGTTTCCTGTCAATCGATTACGACTGCGATCACTCAAAAACAGTCGCGTCGCGTCCTCAAGCTGATCATTTAAGTGTTCACCCGTGTAAGCCGAAAGCGCTAAGGCCGGGCATCCTATACTGGCACAGTTGACGGCAAAGTGAATACGCGGCTCCTCATACTGCCCTTCAGCGCGAATCATTTCGTGTTCAATTTCATCCAGTGAGCGAGTCTCACCCAGTAACGGGACAAAGCTTTTTGCCCACGGCGATGTTAACCAAGAACCCAAATCTTTAATCGATTCAAGATCCGGGTATCGAGCCAGTATCAGCTCCACCGTCCAGGCATTGTAAGCATTAATCAAGAAGGCAAGCTGTTCCGCTTTAGACCAGCCTTCGAATGTAGATTCAGGCACAGCTTGTAGTGTACTCAAATACACTTTAAGCTGAAATCGATCACCTAGAAAACCATCATAATCGACCTGTGTTGCAACGCCTTGCTCGATCGAGATGACATGTTTTTTCAGTAACATATCCCAGGGGGCATGATTAAAACTTTCCGCCTGCGCCGGTAAGCCTGCCATCCATAAAACAAAGATAAAAAGAATATTTTTCATGCACCACGCCTCCAGGTATGAAAACGCTCGACCCACGCCAGCAAACGCTGTGGGGCATGCGCTCGCTTCCAGCACCCCGCCACGTATTTGTTGGCCTCAGCCATCGTTGGGTAAATATGAATGGTACCAAGAATTTTGTTTAATCCCAGTCCATATTTCATTGCGGTAACATATTCTACGATGAGATCGCCTGAATGTTCACCCACAATCGTGACACCAAGAATTTTATCTTTACCTGGCACGGTAAGAACTTTAATCATGCCATGAGCCTCTTCATCAGCAATCGCTCTATCCAGATCATCAATCCCATAAGTGGTCAGTTCATAGGCAATGCCTTTTTCTTTTGCTTCTGTTTCATTAAGCCCCACGCGCGCCACTTCAGGGTCGGTAAAAGTAGCCCAGGGAATAACACGATAATCAACCTTGAACGACTTAAATCCACTAAATAACGCATTGACCGCAGCATACCAAGCTTGATGTGCTGCCGCATGGGTAAATTGATAGGGGCCAGCCACATCTCCTGCGGCGTAAATATTGGGGAAGTTGGTTTGCTGCAATTCGTTAACTTCAACCGTACGATTGAGAGTCACACCCAACTCTTCAAGCCCAAAACCACGGGTGTTGGCAATCCGTCCCAACGCAATTAAAATCTGATCAAACGGGATACGCACCGTTTCACCCTCATGCTCACAGATCAAAACTTTCTCTCCATTGTCAAAACAAAATGCTTTAGCATTATGGTGAATACGTACATCGATACCTTCTGCCTTGAAGCGCTGCATCACGCTTGCAGAAACATCAGGATCTTCGCGCCCCATAATCCGGGAACCCCGTTCGACTTGAACAACCTGACTGCCTAAACGAGCAAAGCTCTGCGCCAACTCGCTACCAATGGGGCCACCTCCTAACACAACTAAGCGCTTAGGTAGTTTACGTAGATTCCAGACCGTATCTGAAGTCAAATACTCTACATCTTCTATGCCCGGCAAGGGCGGTACAAACGGACGTGCACCGGTTGCAATAACAATATTGCGAGTAGTGAGACTGTGCCCATTCACCTCAACCGTATAAGGCGAGGTAATCATGGCTTCACCTTCCATTACATTGACACCGAGGCGAGTATAACGTTCCACTGAATCATGAGGTTCAATGGTTTTAATCACCCTTTGCACCCGTTCCATAATTTCGGCAAAATCAAACTCAACCGTTGCCGATTTAATTCCTAATTCGCTGGCACGCTTTTGCTGTGCAATAAATTTAGCTGAACGGATCAAGGCTTTGGAAGGGACACAGCCGGTGTTTAAACAATCCCCACCCATTTTATGCTTTTCTATCAATGTCACCTTGGCTTTAATGGCGGCTGCGATATAAGCGGTCACTAAACCCGCCGAGCCACCCCCAATTACGACCAAGTTACAATCAAACTTTTTTGGTTTAGGGTGGTTTTTTAAAACGGCTCTTGCTTTAATCGTAACGATTATTTTCTTCGCAATAAAGGGAAAAATACCAAGTAAAATAAATGAGGCAATTAAAGCAGGTGATAAAATGCCACTCAATGAGTTGATCTTGGCAATTTGTGTCCCGGCATTAACATAGACAATAGTCCCTGCCAACATACCCGCTTGACTAAAAATGTAATACGTAAGCGTTCGTATCGGTGTTAAGCCCATCAACAAATTAATAACAAAAAAGGGGAAAACAGGCACAAGACGCAGCGTAAAAAGATAAAAGGCTCCATCTTTTTTTATGCCCTCGTTAATCGTTTTCAACTTATCACCAAACCGCTGCTGAATCGCATCTCGCAGCAAATAACGCGAAGCAAGAAAAGCGATGGTCGCCCCTATGGCAGAGGCAAACGAGACAATGAGCGTACCTAATAAAACACCGAAAATAGCACCGGCGGCGATTGTCATAATGGCCGCACCGGGCAGTGAAAGCCCGGCAACAGCGACATAGGCCGCAAAGAACAGTGCTGCTGTGGTCAACGGATGCTGGTTGTAATAGAGATTGATCGCCGCTTGTTGCGATTTAAAATAATCAAGACTGAAATATTGCCCGAGATCAAGGAAAAAATAACTCAATACCAGCAAAATTATGATACTAATTAATACTATTTTGCTTTTCATTTTTCGATCCTTGCTCGTATTCTAAAAGTAGGTAGTCGCAATAAACCATAAAACATTACAATTTATTTAGATCATGTAGAAAAAATTCGTGGCGTTTGAGATTTAGATGCCACGAGTATAGGCTCTTTCTAAACGTACCATGATGGTCGACACCGACTCAATGCTTGTTATACCGCCAACACTTTTGCCTGCTTGCCATAACTCACTGGATGTCTCTTTGCCATGGTTAGATTTTTTCAGTTTATACATTGCCAACAATGCGTAAATTGTCCGCATTAGATGCTTTGTTTTTTGCCCTTTGAGCATCCATTTTGCTATCAACCCTGCGCGAGTGCCCGTTTGTTTTACATAACGCGTACGAATCAACGAAACAGGCACACCTGTTATTCGCTCACTTAATACAATATCGTCTGTACTCGCCTTAACAACGGCGGCTTTATACGCATCACTGGCTCTGCATTCCGTACTTGCAATAAAACGGGTACCCATTTGTACACCCGCATAACCCGACTTTAAAGCGGCGATAAACCCCGCTTCATCACTGATGCCACCCGCACAAACTACAGGTAAACCCATATCAATGAGATCTGCCAACAACGCTTCCGGCGTTAAACCACCAGCATGCCCTCCGGCTTGATTGTTGACAGCAACTAAACCATCAACACCACAGTCCAACGCTTTTTTCGCCCATTTTTTTTCAGTCACATCGTGATAAACGCAACCACCTGCAGCATGAACGCGCCTCACCACCCAATCGGGCTTACCTAATGAAGTAATAAAAAAACGGACATTTTCTTCTAACGCAATATCAATCCAACGCACCATTGTCTCACGGTAACGCCGGGAGGATTGCTCAATCAACGCGTTCATGCCAATGGGTTTGTCCGTTAAGGAACGGATATAACGTAAGCCTGCTCGGAAGTCATAGTGATAAACATAAGTCAGAGAAACGGGCTGCACAACGCCCATCCCACCTGCTGAAGAAACCGCAGCGACTAATTCTGGGTTACTACAAGGGTACATCGGCCCACCAATAACAGGTAGGTTGATGGCCAGTTGCTTTAGGAAGGAGGTACCCGGATTCATGACAATTGCTCTAATTGCCAATCGACGTGAACTTCAGCAACCCATTCCCCTTCTTCATCAACAATACTCGCGGTAACAAGCAAAGTTTTATCAAAGTTTTTAGGGATCTCAACCCAGCTTTCCGTTGTCAAGCGACCCCGTGCTTTTTTATTGAAATCTACAGACATATGCCGGACGATACCACGCACATCTTTAGGCAAAATTGAAAACATCGCCAATGCGCTACTTAATTCACCTAAATTAATCAAAGCAATCGCATGAACAGATCGTAGATGATTGCGCACTCGCCGACACTCGTTAAGCTCCACTTTGGCATAACCGGGTTCCAGCTCAAGTACTTTTGCACCCATCGTTCCGGTGTAAGGCACAACCCAACCCAATATTTTACTAAACAACCATTTTCCTCCCGGCAATAGATGGATCCACCGCCAGATCTGCATTAACATCGCGGCCGCTTGGGTGTCTCGCCGCGCAGCGTTTTTTTTATTCATAATGTATAACTCAATTTACGGTGAACCTAAGAGTCTGTAAACAAATAGCTGAGCATGCTATATCGTCGCTATCAGCATCCTTACCTAGCGCGAACTTAGTCCATCCCTGGACGTTCCCGGTGTTGTTCAAAGAATTACATCAACGAGTAGGCTCACCTTTGGGCACCCTGGAGACGAAACGCTAAGTTATTTATTTACAAACCCTTAAGTCCAATTCTTGTTGAATCGGTGTTTCCTCAGCAGGTGGATTTAATGTGGTATAAGCTAAATAATCAAATAATGTAGCGGAGAGTATTTGTTCTTGCCGAATCACTAGATCTACTTTTACATCGTGATTATTGTATTGGGTATTAAACTCCACTTCTAATGTTTCTTCCATTCTATACCCACTTATTTGAGGGATTATGGTTATTTCCTGATCCATGCCTTCCGTTTCATTAGGTTCACCCAGGGAAGTAATGTATCCCACATAAATTTTTCTCGACTGTAACGTCAAAAGTACCGGAGCCTCATCAATACTGGCCATGAATAACAGCTTATCCAACGGACTGTCTTTTAGTAAATCATACATAATATTTGCTTTTGCACTTTCCCTGGATTTATACCCGAAACCCAGCCTAATCCATGCAAAAAAGCACCACAGATAGGCCGTTAAAATAGTTCCGACGGAGATAATAATCAACCATGAATATGATGTTAGGTTTTCGTCATTTTTTGCAAACACACCGTCTAAAAAAGACGCGATTATAGAGACAAAACTGATCCCCGTACTCGAAGGGAAAAATTGCTTACACAGGAGCGCTACCATTGAGAATAAGACTAAAGATAGTACACCAAGATAGGCACTTCTTAGGTATAAGTGCTGTCCGTGATAACGATGAAGCCTAAAGTAATAATGAGGATTTTTGTTGCAAACAATGAAGCCGCTAACAAGAACGGAAAGGGTTAATAAAAGAAACACAAAAATTTTTAGTACATATTTTTTCTTACGATGCTTTTTTCACTAAATTTTGGGCTAATTTGGCATTGTCTAGAAACTTTTTACTGTTTCTAACTTTATCTGGATCAATTACGACCGTCCCCCTGCCCACCACTCTTGCACCTGAGCGTTTTATTGCAGCACGCACTCGGGCATCTTCGCTATTAACATGTACTCTAAAAAGCCTTTTAATCAAATCAGTCATTTTGGCTCCTTTGAGGGAAGTTCAAACCACAGCCCCTCGTTTTTTAGCTTAAGTCTGGTTAAGAATTTAAGAAAAATAAACATTTGCTCATAAGAAAAAGTAGCACATGACATCGTAAATGTACATAGAATAACACCTTGACCGTTATGTAGTTAGTCGGACAATGTATGGTATAACTTGAACTTTTTTCTTGTAATTACTGTAAAATCAAATAAGTAGATAGAATCAAAGCTAAAGGATCATACACATTCACGCCCTCCCAATCATTAATCGCTGGCATTCCGAAAAAACTGGAACAGCAAGGAATAATATAGAATGGCTGAAATTTTTCCCTTTAAAAAACCCAAACCCAGTGAAAAACATAAAGGATCAACCTTATGCCGAAGTGGTTTTCATAAGTGGCAAATTGAAAACAAACAGCAGTTTGATGTCAAACAAGGCAGACTGATTACCCGCACGGTTTGCCAACGATGTGGAAAAATAAAAACAAAAGCGGTTTGAAAATAAAAAATTTTCATTTAAAAAACAAAAAGATACAGCCCGATCGCTTGTTACGTATATATTTTTATATCCCGCTAGCGTCTATTTTTCTGTTTTTAAATGAATTTCAGGTTAAAATAACGTCCTTTTTTGGAACTGAACGAGCGCGCAAGGCATGGGCTTGGCGTCGCATTCGTCACATTAACACACGCCCAACACTTAGAGTAAAAAAATGACAGATCTCACTCTCTACAGGAATATTGGTATCTTCGCCCACGTTGATGCAGGTAAAACAACGACTACAGAACGCTTTCTCAAACTCACTGGTAAAATTCACAAGCTCGGTGAAGTCCACGATGGTGCAGCAACAACGGACTTCATGGAACAGGAACAAGAACGTGGCATTACCATTCAGTCTGCGGCAACAACCTGTTTCTGGGATAACCACCGTTTCAACATTATTGATACTCCAGGCCACGTTGACTTCACCATCGAAGTTTATCGCTCGCTTAAAGTGCTCGATGGCGGCGTGGGTGTGTTCTGTGCTTCTGGCGGCGTAGAACCTCAGTCAGAAACAAACTGGCGCTATGCTAATGATTCAGAAGTCGCTCGTGTTATCTATGTCAACAAAATGGATCGCATGGGTGCCGACTTTTATCGAGTTGTCGATCAAGTCGAAAAAGTTTTGGGTGCTAACGCACTCGTAATGACGTTACCTATAGGCGTCGAAGATGCATTCTCTGGTGTCGTTGATTTGTTAACTCGCAAAGCATGGATCTGGGATGATTCTGGTGACCCAACTCAATATACGATTGGTGACATCCCTGAAAACATGGTTGAAAAAGCAGAAGAATGGCGTGAAAAAATGGTCGAAACTGCTTTAGAACAAGATGACGACCTAATGGGCAAATATCTGGATGGCGAGGAACCTTCCATTGAAGATTTACAACGTTGCGTCCGCAAAGGAACGATCGCTCTGGATTTTTTCCCCACCTTTTGTGGCTCCTCATTCAAAAACAAAGGGGTACAAAATGTTTTGAATGGCGTGGTTGATTATTTACCGAATCCCACCGAAGTTAAACCCCAGCCTGAGGTTAATTTAGAAGGTGAAGAGACGGGCCAATTTGCAATTGTTGACCCAGACAAGCCCCTTCGAGCATTGGCCTTCAAAATCATGGATGATCGCTACGGCGCACTCACTTTCCTACGCATTTATTCTGGCCGGCTGGAAAAAGGCATGACCCTGCTCAACACCTTCACCGGAAAAACAGAACGTATCGGCCGGATTGTTGAAATGCACGCCGATTCTCGTGAAGAACTGGATTCCGCTCAAGCCGGCGACATCATTGCTGTACTCGGCATGAAAAATGTGCAAACTGGACATACATTATGCGATATAAAACAACCCGCTACACTTGAACCTATGGTTTTTCCTGACCCGGTTATCTCTATGGCCGTTGCGCCTAAAGATAAAGGGGCATCAGAAAAAATGGGCATTGCATTGGGTAAAATGATCCAGGAAGATCCTTCATTCCGCGTTGAAACGGATCAAGACAGCGGCGAAACCATCCTGAAAGGAATGGGTGAGCTTCACCTGGACATCAAAGTCGATATTCTACGTCGTACACACGGTGTTGACGTTGAAGTCGGTAAACCCCAGGTTGCTTATCGCGAAACCATCACCCAACGCATCGAAGACAGCTACACCCATAAAAAACAATCGGGTGGTTCAGGTCAGTTTGCAAAAATCGATTTCGTCATCGAACCGGGTGAACCCGGCAGTGGCTTTCAATTCGCCTCCAAGGTCACTGGCGGTAACGTACCTAGAGAATTCTGGCCCGCCGTAGAAAAAGGCTTTAAAAATAGCCTGGATGTCGGCGTTTTAGCAGGCTTTCCTTGTCTGGATTTTAGCGTCACCCTAACGGATGGTGCATTCCACGCGGTGGATTCATCAGCGGTCGCTTTCGAAATTGCAGCAAGAGCAGCATATCGTCAGTCTATTCCCAAAGCAGGGCCACAAATCCTTGAACCCATTATGAAAGTAGACGTTTTTACCCCTGAAGATCATGTCGGTGATGTCATCGGCGACTTAAATCGCCGCCGTGGCATGATCAAATCACAAGAATCAGGGGTAACAGGTGTACGCATCAAAGCCGACTGCCCATTGAGTGAAATGTTTGGTTACATCGGCGACCTGCGCACCATGACGTCTGGACGAGGTCAGTTTTCTATGGAGTTCTCACACTACATCGCTTGTCCAAAAAATGTTGCTGATGAAGTAATCAAGGAAGTTCAAGAACGTAACGCTGCGGCCAAGAAAAAGTAATCGTAATCGATTTTTTCGAGGGTTTTCAACACCACCGTAGAATAAAATCAGGGTTGCAATTTCAATCGCCACGGGTCTATAGACCCGTGGCATCTTTAAAATCCAAAAAATGTCAGTACCGCGATGCCTGATAAAAAAATGATCGTCGCGCGATTAATCAGTCTACGTGTTTTATCAACAGCGTCGTGAGGGAACGATGACCCGGCTTTATCTAAGTGTAGTGCACCCAGTCCACTGGCGACCATAATGCGCCCATTGTTGTTCATCCATTCCCCAGGATCCACCCGGCGCTCTTGGTTTCTGTTGCTGATTGACGCAGAATAATCCCCTGAAAATCCGTAAGAATAGGCCATTATTCTTGCTGGCAACCACGACAATACGCCATATAATACCTGTATGCTTTGAGAAAAATCACTCGTATCTTTCTCTCGTTCACAATACTGCTTCACGACATAGGTACAACGATAAAGCACAGCACCCATCGGGCCTAATATAAAAAACCAAAATAACATCGCCATCAATCCATCATTGGCATTAGCCAGAGCGGTTCGTATTAATTTGTATTCCCGCTCTGCTTCATCAACGGGCACCGCATCCTTCAAAATTTCTGCCGAGACTTCAAATAACTCATTTTCGTCTTTCTTTTCACTCGCCAGTAAATAACGCTGTAGCTGAAGACCCAGATCATTATTACCCATACACAGCAATAGAATCACGACCCCAAAAAATAAAGAAACCAGATACACGCTACCGCTATCAAAATTTAAAATTTGTTGTAGCAGACCAATAAAAATCATAAGTGGTAACAGTAAACAAAACACACCAACCGCACCGTCATAGGTTTCCGATTCGCCAAATTGTTGCCGTACTGCCAAATAATATCGACCAAATAAATCCATCTCACACAAGCGTTGTCGACCTGTCCAAAACCGCCCTATTACTATAGCAACAAGAATAATAATGAAACTCATATGATGCTTCCTTATCTCTGGATTAAATATTAGACTTTAAGCACAACCAGTCAAATGCTTCACCTGGATCAGTTTTACGTCCTGGTGCAATATCACAATGACCCACAATGCGATCGGTTAATATCTCCGGGTAACTTTTTTGCAAAGCCTTGATCACCTCCACCAAAATCGAATACTGCCGATCATCATAAGGCTGATTATCTACCCCTTCTAATTCAATTCCAATGGAAAAGTCGTTACAACACATTCGGCCACTGAAACTAGATTTCCCCGCATGCCAAGCACGCTTCGTAAAGGGCACAAATTGAATGACTTGCCCATCACGACGAATTAAAAGATGTGCAGAGACTTGAAGACCCGCCAGTTTTTTAAATTCAGGATGCATGCTGACATCTATATTATTAGTAAACAGCGCCTCTATCCAAGGGCCACCAAACTCTCCGCTCGGCAAACTGATACCATGAATGACTAATAAATTTATAGTTTGGTCAGCCGGTCGCTCATCACAATTGGGCGATAGAACGCGCATCACCCCGCCCAACCAGCCTTCGGCATTTATTTCAGACATCAGATCACTTTAAGCGCTCAGCCAGACGCGTGACTCGCGACGAAACCCTGACGTTCCCTATCGCCAATGCCAATGCCCGCGACTGAGCGATGACCACCACCAGCTTCTTACCTCTTGTTACCGCAGTATATAATAAATTACGTTCTAACAAGGTATAGTGCTGCGTAGATAACAAAACCACAACGGCCGGGTATTCCGAGCCTTGTGATTTATGTATCGTGGTCGCATAAGCAAGCGTGAGTTCTGCCAAATCCGCCGCTGGGTATTCAACACATTGACCGTCGAAGTTAACACTTAAAATACGATCTGCAGCATTAACATATTCTATAAAGCCAATATCGCCGTTAAAAACAGCTTTGTCATAGTTATTTACCGTTTGAATTACCTTATCACCCAGCGCATAATTCATACCTTGCCGTGAAATCACTGGCCCTTTATTTTGGTTAAGTTTTTTTTGTAGCTCAACGTTAAGTGAGCGCGTACCCAGCCCACCTTTATTCATCGGCGTCAGAACCTGCACATCCTGAATGGGATGAAAACCAAAGCGTTCAGGAATACGCGCAGTCACCACCGTCAGGAGTTTGTCGTGAATTTGCTCGGGGGTCTGGCAAGCAATAAAATAAAAGTCGTCTAACGGCGCACCCGCCTCAGGCTCTAATAACATCTCTCCTTGATTAATGCGATGTGCATTAACGATAATATTGGACGTTTTGGCCTGCCTGAAAATTTCGCTTAAACAAACCGTTGGAAAACGCTGGGACTGAATAATATCTGCCAAAATAGCCCCTGGCCCAACAGAGGGCAGTTGATCCTGGTCACCAATCAACAATAACGCCGCATTTTCTGGAATAGCAGCAACCAAAGCGTACATTAATTCAAGATCAACCATAGAAGCTTCATCGACCACCACCAAATCCGTTTCAAGAGGTTGATGTTGGCCTAGTTTGAAACCCTTGCTATGCGGATCAAATTCAAGCAGGCGGTGTACCGTTTTGGCCTCTAAACCCGTGGTCTCGGATAATCGTTTGGCAGCTCGACCCGTGGGGGCGCACAAACAAACTCGTGTGCCATACGCTCGCACCAATTTTATGATACTGTTCACAACCGTTGTTTTTCCGACACCGGGGCCCCCAGTAATAATAGATACTTTTGCGCTTAAAACCGTTTCTACGGCCAAAGTTTGCGAAGAAGATAAAACCAGCCCGGTTAACTTTTCGACTTTTGTCAATTCTACTGCCAACTCTAAATCAACCCACGAAGGTTTACCTTGAGCCAGTTTTAATAATCTGTCTGCTATACCTTTTTCTGCTGCATGATAAGTGGATAAAAAAAATAGATCCCCTTCTGGAAGCGTTTCTTTAACTAACAAACCAGAATGAACCTCCAGCTCTATCGCTTCTTCAACTTTTTTTGCAGAGATGTTAAGTAGCTTAACGATATCATCGACAAGCGAATCTTGGTGCGCGGCACAATGTCCTCGTAAGGCAAGCTGTTTGAGCTGATGTATCACCCCCGCTCTGGCTCGCATAACCGATTCTTCCGGAAGCCCCAGACTTAAGGCCAGTTGATCTGCAATTTTAAAACCTACCCCATGAATATCTAATGCCAAGCGATAAGGATTTTCCATAATTCGTTCCATTGCCTGGTCACCATAGGTTTTATAAATACGAACAGCACGCGCCGGCCCGATACCATGACTCTGCAAAAACACCATAACATCACGTGCAGCACGCTGCTCATCCCATGAGTCTATTATTTGTTTGGCGCGCTTAGGCCCGATACCCTGCACTTCAGCCAAGCGTTTGGGCTGATTTTCTATCACATCAAACACATCTGCACCAAAAGCACGGATCATCAAATTAGCAAAATGCTCACCCACTCCAGGAATCATACCCGAACAAAGATAACGCTCCACGCCTTCCAGGGTTGCAGGAGGAACAATACGAATCTGATCCGCTTTGAGCTGTATACCATGAACTTTATTATTGATCCATACCCCCGTGGCTTCGACATGATCCCCACATCGAGCCAACGCCACAGCACCAATCACCGTGACCGCCTCGTCCTGAGTGAGAAGCTTTACCTTAAGGACAGAAAATCCATTTTCATCATTGTGAAAAGCAATGCGTTCAATCACTCCGGTAAGCCGCTCAACGGCAACATCATCTGAAAAATCAAGTTCTTTTTCCATCACCTGCTTCTTTTTATTTTATGATTTAATAGCTCTATTTGACCACGAATTCATAACAGAGCGCCATCATTAATCATGAGCCTGAATGCCCATATTATCCCAAAAATTATATATTGACCTACCCAATCCGGTATTTTTCAAGATCATTTGGGGGGTGTTAATTCATCTAAGACCCGCTAACAGGGTATACTGCTCTCTTTGTAATGAGTGCTATAACTCAAGCATACCATTGTAAGATCTACTTAATGAGGCGAAACAATACTTAAAAATTAAAGACGAAAAAAATCAACACATCCAAGAATAACTAAAGAAAATCAGTGATAGATTTGGAGGCTGGTTATCATAAATACTTCATACCAAGGCGCTCGTTCGGACTCACAACTTTGCCGTTATGGTAATGGATTATTCATAAAGAAAATGCGACTACTTAATGCAAAATATGGGTCATGTGAATGAATATTTTGGAAAATAAACACCAAAAACAATGAATCAAATTCTCGTATATTCAGATAGTCTCACCTGGGGAATAATACCCAATACAAGGCATCGCTTACCGTTTAAAAAACGATGGCCAGGTGTATTTGAGAACTATCTCAATGCCTTAGAAAAAAATGTTCGTGTTATCGAAAACTGTCTAAACGGCCGAAGAACCACGTGGAATGATCCATTCAAAGATGGCCGTAATGGTGCAGAAGGATTATCTCAAGTTATTGAGATGCACTCCCCGCTAAAGCTGGTAATTTTAATGCTAGGTACAAATGACTTTCAGTGCACACATGAGAATAATGCGTGGATGTCGGCGCAAGGAACGGAAAAATTAATTCAGATTATACGGCAATCACCAATAGAGCAAGGAATGCCTGCACCAGAAATAATGGTGATTTCTCCACCCAAAATCATTGAGCCAAAAGGTAGCATAGCGAGTAAGTTTAATGGCGCAGAAAAACGGTGTGTTGGTCTGGCAGATGAACTTGAAAATATAGCAAAAATACATTCTACTCACTATTTTGACGCAGCTCATGTCACGGATGCCAGCATTGTAGATGGCATCCATTTAGACGAAAATCAACACCCAGTATTAGGCAAGGCTATAGCAGATGCAGTGTTACATTTAACCTAAAAAACCGAGCATAACTGTGGAACTCATAGATACACACTGCCACCTGGATTTTTCCGCCTTCGAGAGTGACCGATCCAACGTAGTCAACGCCTGTTATCGTTCCGGAATCAAAACCATTATCGTGCCATCGATCAAACAAGCCAACTGGGCTAATGTCATCGAAATACAGCAACAATTCAACGGTATACGGATTGCCTTTGGTCTACATCCTTGCTTTAATTCGGATCACAAAGTCGAACATATTGAAGCTCTGGACAATCTGATTAAAAGAAAACCCCCTGTTGCTATAGGCGAAATAGGGCTTGATTTTTATATCAAAGATACTGATAGAGACAAACAATATTTTTTATTTAATGCTCAGTTAGAACTGGCTCAGCACCACACCTTACCGCTATTATTACATGTCAGGAAAGCGCATGAGCACGTGATTATCGCTTTGAAAAAAAGGCAAACTCTCGGTGGTATTGTGCATGCTTTTAGTGGCAGCCTAGAACAGGCATACCGCTATATCGATCTGGGTTTTAAACTGGGATTCGGCGGTACACTGACTTATGCAGGCGCCACACGAATTCGAAGTCTCGCTACAAAATTGCCTATTGAGTCACTCGTATTAGAAACTGATGCGCCTGACATACCTGTTTTTCAGCATAAAGGGGAACGTAACAGCCCCTATTATCTGCACTATATCCTAGAGGCATTAGCCCAACTTCGCAACCAGTCTATAGCTGTTATTGCCGCACAAACATCCGCCAATGCCCGCGCCGTACTCAATCTAAAAAAATCATGACCCTATGAAAAAACCAGACCCTCGTTTTGCCAGCATACGTCGACTTTATGGTCAGCCATCCACTGAAATTCTCGCTGAAACCCATATCTGTGTAGTCGGTCTAGGTGGTGTCGGTTCGTGGGCAGTTGAAGCGCTCGTTCGTAGCGGTATAGGAAAACTAACTTTAATCGAGTTCGACGTGATCCAACTATCAAATATGAACCGTCAACTTCATACCTTAACCAGCACATTAGAGAAAAAAAAGGCAGAGATACTGGCTGAACGAGCCAAGGATATTAATCCCGATATTGAATTAAATATTATTGACGACTTCATCACCGTTCAAAATCACGAAAAATATCTTCATCCTTTAAATAACTATGACTATGTGATTGATGCCATTGACAGCATAAAATGCAAAGCGGCAATGATTTATTATTGTCGGCGTAATAAGATCCCCATCATTACAACAGGGGGTGCGGGCGGCCTGGATGACCCGACAAAAATTGAAATTACCGACCTCAGTAAAACATATAATGACGCGCTGGCGGCCAAAGTTCGCTCACAACTGCGTAAGGACTACCATTTTCCGACTAATGTAAAACGCGCTTTCAGAATAGACTGTGTATTTTCATCGCAACAACCAGTTTACCCCACGACGGATGGCGGTATCAGCCATGCAAAACCCGGTATCCACGGCATCAGCCTGGACTGTCGTTATGGTTATGGCTCCGCTGTCTATATCACAGCTTCTTTTGGTTTCGCCTGTGTTGCTCGCGTTATTAAAAAAATATTGGCTAAAAAATCATCATGAGCAAAATTATTTTAACCACATTGAATGCTCGCTACATTCATACGGCGTTGGGCTTGCGTTATATTAAAGCCAATATGGGAGCACTGGTAGCGGAAACTCATCTCGTTGAATTTGTTATTGCCACACGGCCTGTGGACATTGCTGAACAGCTTTTGGCGCTCAATCCTAAAATAATTGGTATTGGAATATACATCTGGAATATACAGCAAAGCACCGAATTGATTAGTATTATTAAAAAAGTTTCACCGAATACCCTAGTGGTACTGGGTGGCCCTGAGGTTAGCCATGAGGCGAACACACAAGCCATTACCCAGTTATCTGATTATGTTATTTCAGGTTATGCCGATTTGGCTTTCGGCGAACTTTGCGATCAGCTTCTACATGGCCCAACCCCGCTAAATAAATTTATTGCAGCACCTAACCCCCGGCTTGAAGAACTGACGCTACCCTATCAATACTATAATAATGACGATATCAAAAACCGAGTTATTTATGTTGAGGCGTCTCGAGGCTGTCCATTCAAGTGTGAGTTTTGTCTTTCTGCTTTAGATAAAACAGCCTGGTCTTTTCCTCACGTTATTTTTCTGGAAGAAATAGAAAAACTCTATAACAGGGGAGTACGCCGATTCAAATTCGTTGATAGAACTTTTAACTTAAAAATCACCGACAGCATTCGTATACTGACATTTTTTATAGACCGAATGGATGAACATTTATTCGTCCACTTTGAACTCATACCTGACCGGCTACCTGAAGAATTAAAGCAATTAATCATACAATTCCCCAGCCATACATTACAATTTGAAGTGGGCGTACAAAGCCTCACCCCCATGGTTCAGGAGCTGATCAGTCGCAAACAGAATAATGAACTGACCCTGGCCAACCTGCGTTGGCTACATTCCAAGTCTGCTGCGCATATCCATGCAGATTTGATTATTGGCCTGCCCGGTGAAACCATGGCCACATTTGCACACAGTTTCGACCAACTTATCGACACCGGCGTGCAAGAAATTCAAGTCGGCATTCTCAAACGTTTAAAGGGCACACCCATCGACCGACATACCCAGCCTTATAATATGAAATATCACACTGTTGCCCCTTATTCTGTACTCAGCACACAAGGTCTCTCTTTTACTGAAATGCAGCGTTTGAGCCGTTTTGCACGCTACTGGGATTTAATTGGTAATTCGGGCCGATTCAACAACACTTTGCCGCTATTACTTGGCAAAACCCCCTTTCAACAATTTATGCTTTTGTCTGACTGGTTATACCAGACAACACAACAAACGCATCGCATCGCCTTAACAAAATTGTTCGATTTACTTTTCCAGGGACTCAACGAAGCCTTAAAACTAGATCCTCAGAAAATCTATACTTTGTTAATGGCAGACTACCATCAGTCAGGCTTAAAAGGACAGGCTAAATTTGCGGAGACGCTGATTCAAAAGACACCCGAAAAGGTCAAAAATTATCGCCAACATCGACATAAAAAAAGTGTCATCAAATAATTTTGTGGTGAACTTGAAACGTCATTGTATGAAATGACCTTATTCGATTAAAAAGAGAAAAGCAAAGTGCTCAACCACTCAAGTCATAATTACGTACATTTCCGATCAAAAATTCGATCATTTTAAGCAAGGGCATGAATACTGTATAATTGCCCGCCTACTTAAAATGTAACACAATGGCTAAAACAATTGTTTTAGAAACGGATCACTATGACGAACAATAACACGCCTCTAGTCGGCATTATCATGGGCTCTACTTCTGACTGGGAGACGATGCGCCATGCCACTGAAAAACTTGAAGAATTTAGCATTCCCTATGAAGTTGAAGTTGTTTCAGCACACCGAACACCCGACAAACTCTTTCGCTATGCCGAGACAGCAATCGAACGGGGCCTGGAAGTCATTATTGCAGGTGCTGGTGGCGCAGCACACTTACCCGGTATGACGGCCGCTAAAACCTCCCTGCCCGTGTTAGGTGTGCCAGTACAGAGCAAAGCGCTCAGCGGACAAGACTCTCTGCTTTCTATTGTACAAATGCCTGCTGGCATTCCTGTTGCAACGTTAGCTATCGGTAAAGCTGGGGCAACCAATGCAGCGATTCTAGCTGCTTCCATTCTAGCTAATAAATACCCTCAATATCGCACCGCAGTAGACATATTCAGAAGCAAACAAACCCAGCAGGTTTTAGCTCATCCTGATCCAAGAAAATCAAAACCATGATCGTTGGAATTTTAGGAGGGGGGCAACTGGCAAGAATGTTAGCCCTTGCGGGGCATCCTTTAGGTTTAAAATTTATTATACTCGACCCAGGAGAAGATGCCTGTGCAGATGTAGTAGCGAAGCAAATTCATGGCAACTATGATGACCCCGCCAAGCTTGAATTACTTGCGCAACAAGTTGATGTTGTTACCTATGAGTTTGAAAACATCCCCGCCTCTGCTTTAGAGCTTCTGGCCAATAAAATTCCAGTCTACCCGCCTCGCTCAGCCTTAATCACAGCTCAAGATCGATTACACGAAAAAGCACTTTTTGCTGAACTTAACATTGCCACAGCGCATTTTTCCCCTGTCGATAGCTTGGCAGATTTAAAAAGTGCGATGCAAAAAATCTTGTACCCGGCACTAATAAAAACACGTACACAGGGTTATGATGGCAAAGGTCAAGTGGTTTTGCGAAGTGCAACCGACTTAGATGAAGCCTGGAAAACACTACAGGGCGTTCCTTGTATTGTTGAAGCTTTGATCCCCTTTGACCGGGAAATTTCTATTATTGCCGTACGTAACCGTCAAGGCGAAAGCAAATATTACCCTGTTACAGAGAATGTTCATGATGCTGGCATATTGCGTTTCTCCAAAGCATTACAACAGGATTCTGTACAAAATCTGGCAGCAGATTATGTACAACGTTTACTCAACCGCCTGGACTACGTTGGTGTCATTACGCTTGAATTATTTCAGGTAGGAGAGCAACTTCTGGCAAATGAATTTGCACCGCGTGTACATAACTCCGGTCACTGGACCCAAAATGGTGCCATCATTGATCAATTTGAAAACCATCTACGCGCCATACTCGATTTACCTTTAGGCTCAACAGACAGTCGCGGCCATGCCGCCATGATTAACCTTATTGGCACCGTCCCTGAGTACGAAAAAATTCTGCAACAAACACACGTGAATTTACATCTCTATGGTAAAGAAGAACGACCCGGCAGAAAACTAGGGCATATTAATATCTGTACCCGCGATGAAAACACCTTAACAAATGAAATAGAAGCTCTTGTTAAAATAGTACAAAGGTAAATAACAAGCGCGAGCTGTTATTGAAAAACACAAAATACTAAAATTGTAAGTGATTGATTTTAAATGCACTGCAATTTTAGCTCTTAATTTACATTTTAGCCAATGAATGGCATCCTCCAACTTGGTTCCCCACAATAAATAACAAAAAAAACCTCAAATAAGGAGAGAAAATGAGCGGTGA